>ENA-UOJA01002404-UOJA01002404.1-human-gut-metagenome-genome-assembly--contig:-C19-NODE-2404-length-12872-cov-21.662714_pt1 | contig 12872 bp, 16 predicted proteins | sample MGYA00242337_ERZ723884 | MGnify/ENA metagenome assembly ERZ723884
ATTTTTAAAAAATATTTGACATTATATTTTATAGTGATATAATGATTATAGTGAAAGGAGGAAAAAATAAATGTTAAAGATTACAATACAGGTACAGGAAAATAAAGATAAAAATAATTGTACTGTAAAAATGATCAATCCAAAAGATTTATCAAAAGCAAGTGAAAGTGAAAAAAATGCTTGTGCAATGGTAATTAACCAAATTGAAAAATCATTAAATGAAATTAAAGATTAATCCAAAATTTAAAAATTAAAATAAGAAAGGAAAGGTAAAAATTATGGAAAATCAAAATGTAAATGAAAATAAAGGAGAATTAACACTATTTAGTGGAATTAAACAAAATGTTTATTGCAGTAAAGTTGCAGAAACAGAAAAAGAAAAGAAAGAATTATTTAATGCACTTGAAAGTTGTGATGCATTATTAAATGATTGTGTAGGTCAAGAAATAGAAATACAAGATATGTATATTGAAGAAAAACAAGTTGTTGATGAAGAAACAGGAGAATTAAAAACAAAATACAGAACAATATTATTTGATAAATCAGGTCAAACATATGCAACAGGAAGTTATGGTATTTATAATGTTCTTAAGAAAATTGTACAAATTTATGGACTTCCTACAAATTGGGAAAATCCTTTAAAAGTTAAAGTTGCAAAAAGACCAATTAAAAATGGTAAACAATCATTAACATTAATTTTAGTGTAATAAATAAAGATGCAGGTGTTAAAAGCATCTACATCTTTTAAATTTATATAGAAAGGTAGGTAAATGTATGATATATAATGATTTAAATGAAAGTAATTATACTTTTAAGTATGATGACTTAGTATTTTATTTTTCATCACAGTTTTATCAAGAAAAATTTACACGTGAATATTCACAATTTTTAAAAGATGAAATTATGAAATTAAAAATAAAATTTAAATGTAATATCTATTGTGATGAAATGATTTTATTACTATTATATAAAAAGATTGAGAAAAGAGGATTTAAAGTTTTATATAAAGGTAAAGAATTAAATGAAAATTATTATATAGATTTGAGTATAAATGAATTAAGTTATGAAAGTTAGGTGATAATATGGCAATTAGGTATGATAAAAAATTAAATCAAGAAATTAATAGAACGATTAAAAATTTTAATCAAAAAATTGCAAGACTTGAAAAACAAGAACGTGAATTATTACCATCTAAAATTACAAAGAAAGATTTAAAAAGTAGTGTTTATACACGTACAGAATTACGAAGAAAATTAAAAGAATTACAAAGATTTAGTACACGTGGTGCAGAAGATGTTATTACAACACGTGGTGGTGTGAGATTAACAAAATATGAATTAAGCGAAATTAAAAGAGAAAATGCACGTGTAAAAAGAAATATAACACGTGAAATTAACCGATTAAAAGTTGAAAAACCAAAAGTATTTGGTAAAACACAAACATCTACTTTTAGTGAAATGGGTGATACTGATTATTTAAATCTAGTTGCAAGAAGAAAAGCACTTGGAAAAAATATTGATAAATTATCACGTGAAGAATTTGAAAGATTTACAAAATTAATTGAAAAGACAGGAAGAAATCAACAATATATGAATACTATATTTAAACAAAATTATTTTGATATGCTTACTGATTTAGCTTATTATTTTGATTATGATAATGATAAATTAAATATGTTAAAACAAAAATTACTGAGTTTAAAACCAAACGATTTTTTAAAGTTATTTAAAGAAGATAAATCTATACGTGCAATACTTGACTATTACCCCGTTGTTACAAATAGTTTTAATGCAATAAACCCTGATGATATTAAAGAAGATGTTATAAACTTGTATGATACATTAATAGATAATATTGATGAAATAATACAAGATTATGCGTAAATTTACTGCAGATTTTGAAACAAATGTTGATGAATTTGATTGTAGAATATGGGCTTATGCATTGTGTGAAATTGGTAATACAGATAATTTTATTTATGGTAATAATATTGAAGATTTTATTAAATGGTGTGCAAATAAAAAAGAAAATTATGTATTATATTTTCACAATTTAAAATTTGATGGGGAATATATATTTAGTTATTTACTTGAAAATGGATATACTTGTATTAAAGATAAAAAAGAACGTGATGATAAAACATTTACAACTTTAATTAGTGATACAGGACAATTTTATTCAATTGAAATATTTTTTGAAACAAAAAATCCAAAACATATCAATAAGGTAACAATATATGATAGTTTAAAGATTTTAAATTTTAGTGTTGATATGATTGCAAAAGATTTTAATTTACCTATTAGAAAATTAGAACTCGATTATAAAGAAAAAAGAGAAAAAGGGCATATATTAACAAATGATGAAATTGATTATATTAGAAATGATGTCGAAATAATGGCACGTGCATTAAAAATAATATTTGATGAAAATTTAACAAAAATGACAATTGGAAGTGATGCACTTGCAAATTATAAGGAAATAAATAAAAATTTTAATAAGTATTTTCCAATATTACCGTATGAAATTGATAAAGATATACGTAAAAGTTATAAAGGTGGATTTACTTATTTAAATGAAGAATATAAAGAAAAAGAAACAGGTGCAGGTATTGTACTTGATGTAAATAGTTTATATCCATCTGTTATGATGTATGAAAAATTACCATTTGGTGAACCAATATTTTTTGATGGAAAATATGAAAATGATACATTATACCCTTTATACGTACAAACAATTAGTTGTATATTTGATTTAAAACAAGGAAAAATACCAACAATACAAATTAAAAATAATATGAGTTTTTTACCAAATGAATATGTAAAATCAAGTAATGGCGATATTGTAACATTAACATTAACAAGTGTTGATTTAGAATTATTTTTTGATCATTATAATGTTAGTGAACTTACATATCATAGTGGTTGGAAATTTAAAGCAATAAAAGGATTATTTAGTAAATATATTGAATATTGGTCTAATAAAAAGATACAAGCAAAGAAAGATAAAAATACTGCACTTTATAGAATTGCAAAATTGATGCTTAATAGTTTATATGGTAAATTTGGACTTAATCCTGATGTTAGAAGTAAATACCCATATTTAAATGAAGATGGAATTGTAAAATATGCACTATATGATGCAGAAATTAGAGATAGTATTTATATACCTGTTGCATCATTTATTACAAGTTATGCAAGAAAAAAGACAATTACAACTTCACAAATAATAAAAGACTATTCAATTAAAAAATATAAAAAGGATTTATATGTTTATAGTGATACAGATAGCATACATTGTTTATTTGAAGATGATACAGAACTAAAAGATATTATTGAAATAGATGATTATAAACTTGGTGCATGGAAATTAGAAAGCAAATTTAAACGTGGTAAATATTTAAGGCAAAAATGTTATATTGAACTTGGATTTGATGAAAAGATGAACGTAACAGTTGCAGGACTACCTAAAAAACTAGGAAATTTAATTACATTTGATAATTTTAATGTAGGATTTACAACTGAAAATATAGATACAGATAATAAGAAATTAACCTACAAACACGTAAAAGGTGGTGTTATGTTGGTTGATACAGAATTTAGTATAAAGTAGGTGATAAAATAAAATTAATAATTGGATTAATTGTTGGTACAATAATTGGCATGATACTTGGTGTATTTATAGTATGTGCTTTAATAATAGGAAAGGTAAAATAAAAATGGAATTTACATTTAGAAATTATAAATTATTTTGTTACGATTTTAACTTAATACCATCAAGATATAAAAATTTAAAATTATTTAAAGAATATTGTAATGGAAACTATGATATTATATTTAAAATAAAAGGTGATTATTAATGAAACGATGTATTAAAGATAATGAAAAAGTATTTAGATTAATTAATAATAAAAAATATAAAATTATTGAAATAAAACCGATACGTAAAATAATAAAATGCGGTTTTAAATATAATACATTTATATCATCATATTGTGTAATTTATGAAAAAATGATATAATTACATCGAAAGGTAGGGTGATGTAAATGAAACATTTAATAAATGATGTGATAAGTGTGATATTAACAACTTTTGTTTATTTAATTGGTGGATTTGATATTGCAATACAATCATTATTAATTGTGATGGTAGTTGATTATTTAACAGGTATTGCATCTGCAATATATAACAAAGAATTATCAAGTAAAACAGGATTTAAAGGCATTATTAAAAAGTTTTGTTATTTACTTGTAGTTGCATTATCTGTTGTAATTGACAACTTAACAGGTCAAAGTGGATTAATTAGAACACTTGTTATTTACTTTTTTGTTGCAAATGATGGTTTATCAATAATTGAAAATATGGCAGAAATGGGTATTAAATTACCACAAAAACTAATTGATGCGCTTGAACAAATAAAAAAGAAAGGTGAATAATTATGTTATTAAAAGAAATAACTATTGAACAAAAGAATTGTAAATCAAGTGAAATACAATTTAATATTAAAGCAGAAGCAGAAGCAGCAGAAGCAAATGAATTTTATTTTAAATTATTTAATAATATTGCAGATGAAGATAAACAAACAATTAAAAATATAATTGCAGATGAATTAAATCATGCAATTATACTTAGTAAATTACAAGAAAAATATAGTGGTATGTTACCAACAGAATCTTCACCATTAAGTATAAAAAAGGTAGGTGATAAATAGTGAAAGGATTAGATATTTCAAGTTATCAAGGTGGAATAAATTTTGATGCAATTAAATCTGCAGGTATAGAGTTTTTAATTATACGTGCAGGATTTACAGGTTGGGGAACAGGTGTAAATTATAATAAAGATGATTGTTTTGAAAATTTTTATAACCAAGCAAAACAACATGATATTAATGTTGGTGCTTATTGGTATAGTTGTGCAAATACAAAAGAAAAAGGAATTGCAGAGGCAAAATTTATGTATGAAAATTGTTTAAAAGGTAAACAATTTGAATTTCCTATTTATATAGATGTTGAAGATACACATCATCAAGTAAATAATAAACGTGGTGTAACTGATGCTATTATAGGATTTTGCGAATATCTTGAAAATTTAGGTTATTATGTTGGTATATATGCAAGTGATATTTCAGGTTTTCAAGATAAAATGTATTTAAATGAATTAAATGCATATGATAAATGGGTTGCACGTTATGGAAGTGAACCAAAATATGTGAAACAATATGGTATGTGGCAATCAACATCAAGTGGTAGAATAAATGGTTATAACGGTAATTTAGATTGTGATGTTGCATATAAAGATTATTCATCAATTATTAAAAATATAGGATTAAATGGTTATAATACACAACCATCAACACCACAAGAAAATAAACCTGATATATTAGAAATGGTGAAAAAAACTATACGTGGTGATTATGGAAATGGAGAGGCACGTAAAAATGCTCTCGGTAAATATTATGATGAAGTGCAACATCAAGTTAATTTAAATTTACGTGATGGTAGAACAAATTGGGATAATATAAAATTATATTAAGGTGATGATGTTATATGGTAGCAGGTCAAAAACTTGTTGCAAGTGATGGTTATGAAGTTGCACTTTTTCCATGTGAAACCTTATATTTAACACCTGTAAGAGATCCTGATGAACATGATGTGTTAGCACTTGACTTTTTACCATTTAATATAGCAGGGCAAAGAATAACTGCTATGCCATGTTATGCCCCATTTTCTGGAACGATAGTATATACAGGAAATGACCATAACTTAATTTTAGAAAGTGATGATAAAGTTCATATGCCTGATGGTAGTTTAGAATATGGGAGAGTATTAGTTGCACATAGTTTTCAAGCACCTGTTCTTGGCACACATTATAATCAAGGTGATTTATTTTATAGAACAGGAAATTATGGTCAATCAAGTGGAGAACATTTACACATGGAAGTTGCTCATGTATCAAGTAAATCAACTAAAAAATGGAATAATGGAGGTATTGGTATATATGGTGCAATTCATATGTGGAATGCTTTATACGTAAATGACACTATTTTATTACGCCCAGAAAATTATAATTGGCAAACTTGGGACGGTCCAACACCACCAACTGAAAAAGAAAAGCATAAATTCCCTTGGGTACTTTATGCAAAGAAATTAAGAAATAAATCATATTTTTAATAAATTGTCAATATTAAATTGACAATTTTTTCTTTTTACTATAAAATTAATATAGAAAGGAGAGATTAATTTATGTTAAGTAAAGAAGAATTTGAAAAATTGATCAATAACTTACGTGATAAGTTAGATGAAACTACTGTTGCTTTAGTTAGTGAAGAAATCCTTGCAACTATTTCTGCATATAACAATGGATTTGATGAATATGAAAAATCTGTTGAAGAAGTAAAAAAATTAAAAGGTGAAAAGGAAGAATTACTAAAAGTTAATGGTAAACTTTATCAAAGAATTGGTTTTGATAAAGAAGAAAAAGAAGATGACAAATTTGAAGATGATGATAAAGAAGAAATCAAAATTGAAGATGTCATTGATGAGAAAGGAGATTTGATTTAATATGGCATTACCAAAAGGTGCAAAAGTATTTAATGTTGTTCGTGAAAACTCTAGTAAAGTATTTATGGAAACATTACCATCTGCAACAGAAGATAATATACAAACAATTAGTAATATATTATTTAATGATGCATATCAACCTATGTTAAATGAATTTGTTACAAATTTAATTAACAGAATAGGTTTAACAATTGTTAGAAATAAAACTTTTAACAATCCATTATCTATCTTACGTAAAGGTAGTATGCCACTTGGTACTGATATACAAGATTTATATGAAAATCCTGCAGAGGCAGAACAATATGAATTATCAAATACTGAAATGGCAAAATTATTAACTATTACAGACCCTGATACACACGTTGCTTATTATAGAAGAAATAGAAAAGATTTATATACAAAAACTATTTCAAGAGAAAATTTACAAGGTGCATTTGTTAGTTGGGAAAAATTTGAACAATACATTAGTGCAATAACTACTTCATTATATAGCGGTAATTACATTGATGAATTTGAACTTACAAAAGCATTAGTAGATGGTGCATATGATAATAATAAAGTTATCGTTGAAACTGTTAGTCCAGTTACAGATGAAGCATCTGCAAAAGCATTTGTTAAAAAATGTCGTTCTTTATTTAGTAAAATGAAATTACCATCAACCGAATATAATGCATATTCAAAATTTAGTGGTGCAAAAGGTAAAATTAAAACATGGACTGATGAAGATAGATTTGTATTGATCGTAACTGCAGATTTAATGGCAGAAGTAGATGTTGATGTATTAGCACGTGCATTCAATATTGAAAACACAAAATTACTTGGTAGAGTTATTGAAGTTGATAAATTTGAAAATGAAGAAATACAAGCAATTTTATGTGATGAGGCTTGGTTCCAAATTTATGAAAACGTAATGAGATTTGATGAATTCTATAATGCAAGAGTAATGGCTTGGAACGAATATTTACACGTATGGCAAACTTATGCAATCTGCCCATTTGCAAATGCAGTAGTACTTGCAACAGCACAACCTAAACCTGCAACTGCAATTAGTGTTAGTGATGTTAGTGTTGCAAAAGATGCAACTGCAAATGTAACAGTTACATTAACACCTAGTGATGCTACTAGTGAACTTGAATTTATTAGTGGTGATGAAACTGTATTTACTGTATCAAGCACAGGTGTTGTAAAAGGTGTTAGTGCAGGAAGTGGAACATTAACTGTTAAAACAGATAATGGATTAAGTGATACTGCTACTGTCACAGTTACTGGTGCATAATAAAAAGGTAGCAAATGCTACCTTTTAATTTTATATAGAAAGGATTTGATAAAATGACTATTACCCCACAAGGTCAATTATATTTATGTAAAACACCACTTAAAAATGATTATAAAAATCAATTAACATTTTCAAATGCAAATGCACAAATGACTTATTTTAATAGTAGAGTACAAAAAACTTTTGATAACTATACATATATTAAAAAAGATAATAGTGTTAAAGTTGGTATTAATATTGATGAAATAATTGATTGCAACTATTTATTTTATAAAAATATAGGATTTACAAATAAATGGTATTTTTGTTTTATAACAAATATGGAATATGTCAACGAAAATTGTACTTTAATTACTTTTGAAACTGATTGTTACCAAACTTGGTTATTTCAAATTGAGTATAAACAATCATTTGTTGAACGCGAACACGTTAATGATGATACAATAGGACTTCATACAGTACCTGAAAACCTTGAAACAGGTGAATACATAGTTAATTCAAGTGATTATTATAATGGACTTGATAATTTAAAATATGTGATACAATGTACAGAGTGGTCAACCACAGATGAAAATAAACCCCTTGCAACAAATTTTGGTGGTGTTTATATGGCAGGTGGTGCATATGTATGTAGTACAATGAATGAAGTTGTAAACATATTACAATCATTTGCAAATCGTGGTAAAAGTGATGCAGTATATAATTTATATATGATACCTGCATCAATGATTACTAATACAAATACAAGTTTACAATATAGTGGTCAAAATTCACCAAATACTGCTACAAAAACTATTACAAAAATAAATACAATAAATGGATATACACCAATTAATAAAAAATTATTAACATATCCATTCAATTATATGCTAATAAGTAATAATAATGGAAGTAGTAATATATTACATTATGAAAGATTTAGTGGAAACACTTGTAATTTTACTATTAAAGGTGTACCAACTGTTGGTGGAAGTATTAAAATTATACCAACTAATTATGATAATAATTTAAATAGTGAAGAAGAAGGACTAATTGCAGGTAAATTACCTACATTAAATTGGTCTGATGATGAATATACAAACTGGCTAACACAAAATAGTGTTAATATTGCACTTGGTATTGCATCAAGTGGATTAACTATTGTTGGTGGTGCAGTAGCAGGAGCAGGTGCAGGTGCAGTTGTTAGTGGTGCAATGTCTATTGCAAATGAACTTGGTGCAGTATATCAGCACAGTTTACAACCAAACAGTGCAAAAGGTAACGTTAATGGTGGTGATATTAATGTATGCGATCATAAAAATGGATTTTATTTTTATAAAATGAGTATAAAAGAAGAATATGCAAGAATAATTGATAATTATTTTAGTATGTTTGGTTATAAAATAAATCGTGTTAAAGTACCTAATATTACAGGTAGAAGTAATTGGAACTATGTAAAAACAATAAATTGTAATTTTGATGGTGATATACCACAAACAGATTTAAATATAATACGTGCTATGTTTAATAATGGTACTACTTTATGGCATAATCCATCAACAATATATGATTATTCAAATAGTAATAATATAGTATAAAGGAAGTGATTAAAGTGAAAAAAATAAATGAAACTGAACTTGCAATGATTGTTAATAATCGTACAATGATTGATTATCTTGATAGACTACGTATGCTTGCCACATCACTTTTTACTTGGAAAGGTTTAGATGATGTTGCGGGTACAGGTGCATCAAGATTTTTGGAACAATCTTTATATGAAAATGGTCGTGCTTGTTTTGTTAAAGATGATGATATTGGATTTTTAGCATTAAAAGTTAATCCTAGTGATAAATTAAATGTTTACAACCTACCAATAAAAGTAATGGCTTGGTCTATTGGTTATAATAAGCAATATAATTTTGATGATATTGTTTATATTATGAATAATGAACTTGAAAAACCTACTATGCAATCTTTAGAATTATTTGCAATGAGATTATACGAAACAGAACGCACAATTGATGTTAATTTACAAGCACAAAAAACACCAATTTTAATAGAGGGTGATACAAAAACAATACTAACTTTAAAAAATGTATATATGCAATATAGTGGTAATACACCGTTTATATTTGGAAATAAACAATTTGATATATCAAATAAATTAAATGTACTTAAAACAGATGCACCATATTTAATTGATAAATTAGATATACATAAACACCAAATATTTAATGATGCTCTTACTGTTCTTGGTATTGATAATGCAAATACTGATAAAAAGGAAAGATTAATTACAAATGAAGTTGAAAGCAATGAACAATTAGTTACTTATTATTTAAATTGTTGGTATAAAACAAGAAAAAAAGCTTGTGATGAAATTAATAAAAAATTTTTTAATGGTGAAAATAAAATTGAAATAGTTTTAAATAAAGATGTAATGGACTTGTTAAATAAAACAGAAAATGTTATAATTAATAATGATAGGGGTGATGATAATGGCGAAATATACAATTACGATTAAAACACTAATTGATAATAATTTTGATTTTCAAATGACACAATACCCTATTTTTGATGAAAATTATAGAGAAATATTAAATAATAATATTTTACATCACTATTATGAAAATGAAATTGGATTTGAAACCGCACCATTATTTAGATTTTATTTAAATCAAAAATTAAATGAAATAATGCCTTACTATAATGAATTATATAAAACACAGAAAAAATTGATTGATGATAATTTACTACTTAATAATGTTAATTTAACTGAAGAACTAAAAGGTAAAAATACAACACAAACATCAAGTACATCACAATCAACAAACAAAGGTAAAAATCTATTTCAAGATACACCACAGGGTAATATTTCACAACAAGATATTAATGCACAAAATGTTTATGCAACAAATATTACATTAAATGATAATTCAATTAATGATAATAGTAGTGCAAATGGCAGTGGAACAAATGAATATATTAAAACAATTATTGGTAATAATGGTGGTAAATTTAATATTGATATATTAAATGATATTAAAAATAATCTAATGAATATAGATTTAATGATTATAAATGAGTTATACGACTTATTTATGCAAATATTTTAAAGGAGAGTGAAAAATATGAGTATTCAAAATAATACATTACCTGATAATCCTAATATTGAGGTTATCAAAGCAAAACAAACAGGAATTTTTACAAACTATATATTTAAAGCAATACCACTTGCATTTGATGAAAGTATGAGTTATTACGAAACATTATGTGGTTTATTAAATTATTTAAAAGATACAATTTTACCAACAGTTAATAATAATGCAGATGCAGTTGCAGAACTACAAACATTATATGAAGAATTAAGAACATTTGTTGATGATTATTTCACGAATTTAGATGTACAAGAAGAAATTAATAATAAACTTGATGATATGGTTAATGATGGTACATTAGATACAATTTTAGAAAAATATGTAATTGATTTACAAAATCAAATAAATACACTAAAACAAAATAAAATGGACAATAATCATTTAATAAATATGAGTAATTTAGCACCTGATGTTAAAAAAGCAATTACAGGTGGAAGTGTTGCAATAGTTGGTAATCAAAGTATATATAAAGAAAATATTGTTAATGAACAAATAGAAAAAGAACATTTAAATATGTTAGATAATGAATTTTATGAAATAAATAACCCTAATTATGTTGATAATCACGTTTATAATGTTAATACAGGTGAATATCAAACACACTCTGACTATTTTTGTACTGAAATGTTAAATTGTGAATTAAATGATGTTTTACTTGCAAATACTTCTAATATTCATATTTGGTATGCACTATTTAATGAAAATAGAGAGTGGGTTAAATCTGTAAAATCAATAAAATGTACAATAGATGATGCTAATATTAAATATTTTGTATTTAATTATCTATTTAGTTATGCTGGACAAATTATAATATTAAAAAATAGAACTAATAATTACTATAAACAGACATTAAAAACTATTGATTTCCCTGTTGCTAATGACCCATCAAGAATAGATTTAATTAATATACCTACAAATTTATTAAAAGGTAATGATATTGCAAAAGAAAATTGTAATTTTATAAAACACGAAACTAATAATATGTATGATTATCGAAATTTTATGTACAATAAACATTTTAGGGCATCAACAGGTGAAGCTATAGATACTACTTCAGAAGGCTATGGTTGTACAAATTTAATACCTTTAGGAGAATATATACCTGATGAAACAATATTTTATCAATATAAAACGAATGGTTTTACTTACTTATTTGATGAAAATAAAAATTATCTTGGTTTCAATATTATTGATATTAATGCTGGTTCATTTACAATACCACAAAAATATTCAAATGCAAAATATTATGCAAAAGCAATATTTAATAAATTATATAAAGAATACTATTTAATAAAAGGAAGTAATAAATATATTAATAATTATCAACTTGATCCATCTATAAATGTAAAAACTTCATCAATATTATATAATAAAAAAATTGGTTTTCTTGGTGATAGTATAACAAATGGTTTCAAAGCAACAAAACCTTTCAGAACGTTAATTTCTGAAAATACAGGTTGTATATCATATAACTATGGTATGAATCAGTCAAGAATATCAAATACAGGTGATACATCAGTTACTAACCCAATGTGTTTACGATATAGTAAAATGATAGATAATTTAGATTGTATATGTGTACTTGGTGGTATTAATGATTATTTTGGAAATGTTCCTATCGGTAAAACTGATAGTGAAGATACAACAACATTTAATGGTGCATTAAACGTATTAATAAAAGGTTTAATAAATAAATACTCAAATAAAAAAATATGTTTTTTAACACCACTTAATAAAAGAAATGCAACAAATAAACTAAAAGATTATGTTAATGCTATAAAAGAAAGATGTGCATATTTTTCAATACCTGTATACGATTTATATACAATGTCAGGACTAGATCCTAATATTGATATTATCAACAACACATTATTTGGTGAACAAGATGGATTACACCCTAAT
>ENA-UOJA01002407-UOJA01002407.1-human-gut-metagenome-genome-assembly--contig:-C19-NODE-2407-length-12863-cov-5.307776_pt1 | contig 12863 bp, 9 predicted proteins | sample MGYA00242337_ERZ723884 | MGnify/ENA metagenome assembly ERZ723884
TTATACTATCATGTCCCGCATCTTTTGTCAACAGCTTTTTTGCATTTATTTTACATTTTATTACTATCGATGTTGAATCGCCTGCAATGCTTCCTGTACATTCTGTACCCCAACAAGACGAATCCCCTTTACTTTTCCCACTGCATCAAGACAGACTTTGGGTAAAATACATGTCTCAAACCCAAGTTTTGCTGCTTCAGCCACTCTCTGTTCTGCCATGCTGACACCGCGCACTTCTCCACTTAATCCCACTTCTCCAAAACATATTGTCCGGTCATCGATAATCAGATCCAGTTTGCTTGACATAATCGCCAGCACAATTCCCAGATCAATTGCAGGCTCGTTCATGCGAATTCCACCTGCGATATTTACATAGGCATCGCAATCGGAAAGTTGCATTCCAATTCTTTTTTCCAGAACTGCCATAAGCAGATTGACCCTGTTAAAATCCGTGCCCGTTGCTGTACGACGCGGGTTATTGAAATAACTGTGACAGATCAACGCCTGGATTTCCAGTAAAATCGGACGTGTTCCCTCTATCGAGCATGCGACAACCGATCCTGATGCATCCTGTGGCTTTCCACTCAGCATGTACTCAGAAGGATTCTCCACTTCCGCAAGACCTTCTGTGCGCATTTCAAATACGCCAATTTCATTTGTGGAGCCAAATCGATTCTTCACGCCTCGCAAAATGCGGTAACTTTCGTGTCTGTCACCTTCAAAATACAACACCGTATCCACCATATGCTCCAGTACACGCGGGCCTGCTACTACACCTTCCTTCGTCACATGTCCTACAATAAAAATAGAAATTCCCATGCCTTTTGCAATCTGCATAAGAACACCTGTTGATTCACGCACCTGCGACACGCTTCCCGGTGCAGATCCAACACTCTCATTATACATGGTCTGTATACTATCTATTATGACTATTTGGGGCTTTTTGCGTTCAATTACACTGCGAATTGTATCAAGATTTGTCTCACATAATAATTCCAGACTATCCGTAAAAGTACCAATACGTTCCGCACGTATCTTAATCTGGTGCAAGGATTCTTCTCCTGATACATATAGCACAGACAGATTCTGGTTCGATAGGTTCCTGCATACCTGCAGTAATAGTGTTGACTTGCCAATACCCGGATCTCCTCCTACCAGAACAAGAGAACCACGCACGATTCCCCCTCCCAGTACACGATCCAGTTCCTTTATAGAAGTACTTGTTCTTTCCTCGTCTTTTGCCGTAATTGCAGAGAGTGGAACAGGCTTCGCCTCAGTCGCTGGTTTGAGTTTACCGGAAGTACTAAGTGACTTCCGATCCACCAGTTCCTCAACGAAGGTATTCCACTCTTTGCATCCCGGACACTGTCCCATCCATTTTGCAGACTCGTATCCGCAATTCTGACAAAAAAACGCACTCGTTTTTGTTTTTGCCATATATTATCTCTGCTCTACCTTAATTTCTACTGCATCTGTGCCTTCTAATTCAACGCTCATGCTTAATTTGCCACCAAGATTTGTCTTCATGGTTCCTGCAGACTTTCCATCAATGGTGATTTCATATTCGGTCTCTTCTGCAAGTTCAAGGGTAATCTGTGCATCCTCCGGTCCCTCTACGGTAAAGGATACTGTCTTCTCATCCTGCTTAAAATTTGTTACAGCGGTACCCGGTACAGACTCGTATACAAAAAGCCCGTTGCGCTCTAATTTGGTAATCTCCTTGAACGTCTTTACCTTATACATATCTCCATGAAATTCGTAATTGTCTAACTTTGCCTTTGCTCCCAAAGTATAATCTCCAAAGCTAATTGTTCCATCTGCCTCGGTACGAATTAATTCACTAATTGCAGCCATTATTTATCCTCCTGTGTATTAACTTTTTCTCAAAAATGGTTTCTTAAATTATAACACTCTTATGCTTTTGTGACAACGATTTCCTTGTTCTTTGTTGTAACAATTACATGATCCTGTGCATGGATATCTCCACGAATAATCGCCTCTGCCAATCGGTCTTCCACCTCATCCTGAAGCTTTCTGCGAAGCGGTCTTGCGCCGTATTTGCGATCGTAAGCTTCTTCGACAATATGCGCCTTTGCAGCATCCCGCACGGTAAGTTCAATCTGCAACTGATTCTTACATCTTTGCTGAAGTTCATGCACCATAATTGTTATGATCTGTTTCATATCCTCTTTGTTCAATGCACGAAATACAATGGTCTCGTCGATTCGGTTCAAAAATTCCGGTTTAAAGATTCTTTTTACCTCTTCCATGACATTATTCTTCATGCGCTCATGATCCTGTTTTTCATCTTCTTTTGCACCAAATCCAAGCTTTTTCGGTTCGATAATAGACTGCGCCCCTGCATTACTTGTCATGATAATGATCGTGTTCTTGAAATCGACTTTTCGTCCCTGCGAATCGGTAATGTGGCCGTCATCTAAAACCTGCAAAAGAATGTTAAACACATCCGGATGTGCTTTCTCAATCTCGTCAAATAAAATAACAGAAAACGGATTCCGTCTCACTTTTTCTGAAAGCTGTCCCCCATCCTCATGTCCTACATATCCTGGCGGTGATCCAATCATCTTGGAAACACTGTGTTTTTCCATATATTCCGACATATCAACGCGGATCATTGCGTCTTCATTACCAAATACAGCTTCTGCAAGTGCCTTGGATACTTCTGTTTTTCCAACACCTGTCGGTCCAAGGAATAAGAAAGAGCCAATTGGTCTCTTTGGGTCTTTTAATCCAACCCTGCCACGGCGTACAGCCTTCGCCACTGCAGATACAGCTTCTTCCTGTCCAATGACACGTTTGTGCAAAGTCTCTTCTAATTTCTGCAAGCGCGCTGCTTCACTTTCTGTAAGTCTGCTCACCGGAATCTTTGTCCATCCGGCCACAACATCCGCAATCTCATTTTCTCCGACAACCGGAACTTTCCGCTTATTTGCGCGCTGGTTCTTCTTGTTCTGTTTTTCCCATTCAGAGGCCAGTTCCTCTTTGGTATTTTTTAACATGCGGGCTTTTTCGATGTCGCCCTCACGCAAAGCATCTTCAAGCAAAAGTTCTGTCTGATGCATTTCCTGCTTTAATCTGTTTAATTCGTCACTGCCTTTTAGCACACCAAGCCTTGTCTTTGCTGCTGCTTCATCCATAAGATCAATTGCCTTATCCGGCAAAAAGCGATCATTAACATACCGGGCTGACAAATGCACCGCTGCCTCTAGGCCTTCGTCCGTAATTTCTACATTATGATGTCTTTCATACAGTGGACGAATACCTTTCAATATTTCGATTGATTCTTCTTCCGTTGGTTCATTGACCTGAACCGGCTGAAAACGGCGCTCTAATGCGGCATCTTTTTCAATATATTTCCGGTATTCTTCTATCGTTGTAGCGCCAATAACCTGCACTTCGCCCCTTGCCAGCGCCGGTTTTAAAATATTGGATGCATCCAATGCGCCCTCTGCGCCACCTGCGCCTATAATGGTATGCAGCTCATCAATAAAAAGTAACACATTTCCGGCTTCCGTCACTTCGCTGATTACTTTCTTGATACGTTCCTCAAATTCTCCACGATATTTGGATTTTGCCACCATACCGGACATATCAAGGGAAACCAAACGCTTTCCTGCAACAATCTCCGGAACGGTTCCATTTGCGAGACTCTGTGCAATACCTTCTACGATTGCTGTCTTTCCCACACCAGGTTCTCCGATCAGGCACGGATTATTCTTGCCCCTGCGGCACAGAATCTGAATCACGCGTTCCGTCTCCTGCTGTCTTCCGATTACCGGGTCCAGCAGACCTTCCCGTGCCAGCTCCGTCAGGTCTCTGGAATACTGGTCCAGCGTCGGAGTTGATGAGGCAGCATTACCTCTTCCCCTCTGAATCTCATCACGAAATTTTGCCGGGTCTTCACCCATTGCCCCAAGAATATCAATAAACAATTTCTGTATGCTTGCCCCCATCGTATTCAAAAGCCTGCAGGCAGCACAATCTCCTTCTTTCATAATTGCAAGAAGTAAATGTTCTGTTCCGATCTCCTCACATCCAAAACGTTCTGCCATCTCAGATGCACGATCAAGGATTGCCTGCGTGCGCGGGGTGTATCCATCTCTGTCAAGTACTTCAATTTCTTCTCCAGCCGCAACAAGATCCTGAATCAGTTGTAACAGATTATCCAGTTGAATATTATTTGCTGTAAGTACTTCTGCAGCAACACCTGTTCCTTCTTTTAACAAGCCTGCAAGAATGTGTTCAGATCCCACATAATTGCAGTTCATTGATTTTGACAGGCGGTTTGCATAATTCATTGCTTTTTTCGCCTTATCTGTATATGGTCTCACTTTTTAAGCCTCCTATAAATCAATAAATTCTATTCCACTTTCTTCTTCCGCAGAAGACTTTTTCTTTCTACCAAAAAAATGATGTTTTTTGGGTTTCTTCTTAGGAATTTCATTTTCCCATTCTTCCTCATCATCTGATTCTTCAGAATCAGCTTCTTCCGTCTCTGTCTCTTCCGGTAGATTTTCATTTGGAATCGATTTTGTATCTCCCCAGCCATCCGGTTCGTCTTCCTTCACGACATCTTCACTGTTTGTTTCCAGTGTATCGGAATCATCTTCCGCATTTTCTTCATCATCAAAGTCATCAAATTCATCAAATTCCTCTTCTTCCGGATGTTCCAGACGATTTCTGCGAGAGAGGACAAGTATTACGATCACAATAAGAAGGAACAGCACAACAATCAGAAACGCCCAGAAAATCATACGGTTCTGGCTTTCTAATTTCTGTACATCCCCGCTCTGTGCCTCTGTGCCCGGAACCTGAATCTCTTCTCTGTCCGCCTCACTGTTTCCAAGATAACGCATATAAGTGCGTTCGTTCACATCATAGAGATACCAGCCATAATTTCCTTCATTGTTTACGGCATAGACCAGACAAACACCTTTGTCTTTGCCATAATAGTATGCACCAATGCTTCCTTTGCCTTCAATATCGAGTGTCCCGGCCTTATAACCTGCCGGAAGTGTTGTCTCATCCGCATCCGGAACGACAACAATATAGCCGAACTCGGACGAAAAGCTCACATACGGGTACGCCTCGTACGGTGCACTGTCCATTACCATATACAATGCTCCGTTTTCTTTATTTTCATCCACAAGATAAAGCAGACAGATCTGGCTGCCGATTTTGTCATTGTATAAATACGGGTAGTCTTTTTCCCAGAGTTTCATGATTCCCTGTTCGAAATCCTGTGGAACGGCATCCTCAGGAATCGAAGTTGCCGGATATAATTTTTGTCCGTTTATTTCATAATATTGCTGGCTTAAATCACCATCCTGCTGTTCGTCTTTCTCCGAATCCTTCTGTTTGTCATCATCTCCCGCTGCTTTTCGTGTCACATTTACCACATAAGTAGCAGTCACTCCGTTCTCCGCTTTGACGACAATCTGGATTTTGTTGGAGCCAACAACAAGTTTTTCCCCGCCTTTTACAGATTCCACCGTTGCATTTTCATTGTTTGCCTTTGCACTTACCACAACGGATGTCACATTATTTTCAACTTCTGCCGTATAATTGGTAATATTATATTTAAAAGCCGGTGAAAGCTTTCCTGCCGATAAAGTAAGTGAGGAAAGGGAATTATCCGAAGATTTATTGGCATTATCCCCATTCTCTTCATCATCACCTGTTTCATTCTTTATGTTTACGGATGCACTTGCACCTGTGACGCTGACACGATCCCCTTCCTGATTTCCTGCAATTGGAGCAGAAGCTGAAAAGGTTGCTTTACCAGATGATTTTGCCTGAAAAGTTACGGTACCAACCGAACGTTTATTGGAACTTCCATAACTTCCGATTGTCATAGAAACCGTTCCCGCATTCGCACTTGCGGTATCGGATGCCGACGAATATGTAAGTAAATCCGTTGGATACGTCAAATTAACCGTTGCCGAAACACCAGCCGGTACGGTTACAGATACTGTAATGGTGTCTCCGATTTTGACCGTAGTGTCACTCAACGCAATGTACAGATTATCTGCTTTTGCCTCTATATCCGGAACCAAAAGGCAGCCAAACAATAAAACAATTGCCATCATATTGGTCAGAAATCTCATCGTAATTTTCCGGTTATGTTTTCTTTGATTGCCCCTGTTTGTTTTCCGTTGTGCTTTTATCGAATTCATTCTGCTACACATACCTTTCTTCTACTTGCTTTTATTACTGTTTTATGGTGCTTAGGCCCAATGCGTGACGGTTGATGTAAATCATATCCAACACATTCAGACCATCCCCCTTGTGGTTTGCATCGGCTGCCACCAGATAGGTTCCGGACAATTTATCCAATCCAAGAATATGACGATTGACTTTTATCATATCCAGGACATTGATTTCCCCATCTCCATTAACATCACCATAAATCACAACTTTGTAGGAAGTTTTCTTCTTGTTGTTTACATATACTTTGACTTTGTTTCCGGTCGCTACCAGTCCCTGATTTTGTTTGCCATCCGTTCCGACAAGCTTTGCGGTTCCTCCGTCTACGGAAAGTCCTGCCAGGAAATCTGCCGCCCTGGTTCCCGGTACAATCCCGGTAATATATTTATCACCCACAGTATATTTTGCAGATGAAAGCGTTCCAGTCGGTTTTGCCGCCTCTTTCCGTACAACAGTAAGTTTGTATGTACGCGTGGATCCGCTTCCTGATTTGCATTTGACATTGATGGTATTTGTTCCCACGCTCAGTTTTTTGGTTCCTGTTCCTGTAATCGTGGAAGTTGCAGCCACTGCTGTCGCATTTACAGAAATAGAAGAAACCGTGTTTTCAACAACCATTGAATATTTTGTTGTAGCACTCTTAAATCCAGGTGTCAGGCTTTGTCCTGCCACGGCAATATTCTTCAGATAATTATTTGGATTGCCCGTCGCTGTGAATGTCACTGCGGATGACGGCATGGATTTGTACACCGGAATTCGGAAAACAAATGCCTGCTGCTTGTCCGTATAACCCTGTCCAAGCTTTCGTCCTTCCGTATAAGCAGCTGTCAGATTGCTCATGTACTGATGTCCATACAGATTCTTTGCATTGACCACATTAAATTTCTGAAAATATAATGTATCCTGTCCCACCGCAATATAATTCTTTGCAAGAAGCTGTGAACCACCAAGCAATGCTTTATAACGCGTATTCCATCCTGCTTTCTTCGCATAGGCAAGTCCATTCCGGATAACCAGTGTAGAGGTCACTCCGGCGGCTCCGACATTGAAATAATTAAAATATCCCTCATACCCTTTGTATGTTCCTGAAATGAGAGAACTTGTTCCATTTAACCCCTGTTCCTGCCGCACACGGGATGCCAGATGATACGGACTGACACCGGTAAGTTCGCCGATTTTCATAAATGAGTCCGCATAATTGAGCGTTGTCTTATCCGCATCTTTCACTGTCTTTGCCATAAATGTTCCGGAAAGTATTGCATTCACTCCGGATTTTGTCTGTGATTTATTAAAACTCAGACTTTCGAACTGAAATATATCTGTCTCGTTCAAAAAATTTCTCGGATCCATATAATAAGCAATGTATCCTGAATTCGCCGCAACCCAGTTCGATCCATCGTAGATTGTCCATGTATTTGTATTCCAGTCATACGCCCCGGCTGCAGTAGATTTTCTTGCATCGTCTACGCTTTTGGGAACCAGATTGACACCATTTACACTCTCTTTGGTGATCACAGTCCCCCAATCAAGTCCGGTATCTACAGCTTCAAACTTCCATTGCGGGTACTGCTTGTGAAGTTGCGTAAGTCCGGTTATATAGCTGTCTGGAAATCCTGCCGCCTTCATTTCCGTAGAAAAAGCGGCATTTGTTGCTGCCTTTGCAACATCTATATCCGAAAAAAGACCTCCGCCTGAAATCAGTATCGTGCAGCTTAACACAATACTCAACAAGCGCTTTCTTTTGTTTTTCATATTTGTGCATACCCCTTTCAAGACATAATATGCTAGTTTTCATTATATAAAACTTTACATAGCCAGTCAATCAAAATATAGGGGCACAAACGGCACAGATACTGTATTTAGTGCTTTTTGCGTGTCATGCTTTTCCAAACAAGGACCCCAAAAATTCCTCCGGACAGGCCACTTGTCATACCAATCAGATTTCGGATTCCCACATCCATAATTTCAATATTTACCAGCCCTCCGATAAACGCAAGCGTTCCGATTGCCGCCATCACTGAAATAATTGCAAGGATCAGTAATGTTTCTTTGTCTAAATGACTGTTTTTCCATACGTGATGATTCATAATATGTCTCTCCTTCTTTCTCTTTGTTTGTTCCATTTTCTGATAAGAGAATTGTCGCAAATATGGTGAGACATAAAAAGGACACCTCTCATACAGGTGTCCTTCACATGATCATTTAATCCTCATACTCCGTTTCTCCGACTTCCGTCCAGTCACTGATTTCGTATTCATTTCCATCTTCATCTGTAATTGTCATACCGTCTTCCGTATTGTACATCTGCGCATCGTCCGGACTGCTGTAATCCTTTCCCGATGTTACGATTGCCACAATAATTACCGCTACGATTACCACCACAGCTCCGATAATCAGAAATTTGTTTGCTTTGTTGTCCATTGCTTCTTCTCCTTGACTTTAATTATTTTTCTTTGTATTTTTGCAATTGCTCTCTTTTACAATATAATGAGGTCTATGCTTTACTTCCATATAAGTCTTTGCAATATACTGTCCCATAATGCCCATACAGAACAACTCTATACCGCCAATAAATGTGATGATACACACCAGTGACGGCCATCCTGCCACCGGATCACCAAACACAAGCGCACGGATCACCTCGACGATAATAGCAATAAACGAAACAATGGTAAGGATCATTCCAAGATAAGAGGATATCTGAAGCGGCGTATTGGAAAAGTTTATAATGCCATCGATCGAATATCGCACCAGTTTCCAAAAACTCCACTTTGTCTCTCCGGCTGAGCGTTCTACATTCTCAAACTCCAGCCATCTGGTCTCATAACCTACCCAGGCAAATATACCTTTGGAGAAGCGATTATATTCGCTGACGGAGAGTATCGAATCCACCATTGCTCTGCTCATCAGACGATAGTCTCTTGCCCCATCTGCAATATCAATGTTTGACAGCCGGCGCATCAGCTTGTAAAAACAACGGGCAAAAAATGAACGGATCGGCGGTTCGCCTTTGCGGTTGACACGCCGCGTTGCCACATTGTCGCAATCCTGACTTTCTATCACGGCAAGCATCTGTGGCAGCAAAGACGGCGGATCCTGTAAATCTGCGTCCATCGTCGCAATATAATCGCCATCAGCATTTGATAATCCGGCATATAAAGCAGCTTCTTTTCCAAAATTTCTGGAAAACGAAACATAGCGCACTCTATCGTCTGCTGTTGCAAGCCTTTGAATTTCCTGCAACGTATTGTCTTTCGAACCGTCGTTGACAAACAAATACTCAAATTCGTAGTCCTTTATCGTATCTGTGACCCGATTCAGTTCCTGATATAAAATCTCCAAAGATTCCTGTTCGTTATACATTGGAACAACAATACTTACTTTCCCCTTACTCATGCAATTCTCTCTTTCTGCTTATTCCTGTTCTTACACATGCACTGATAAGAAACAATATAACTGCCCCCAGACTGATGCCGGCTCCCACCTTCAGTCCAGGCGTTGTGTAACAGAGTTTTATCGTATAACTGCCTTTTTCCAGATGCACCCCGACAAGCGCATCTGCAAGTGGTTCGATTTCTGTCTCTTTTCCATCCACATACAGCGTCCATCCTTCATCCGCCGGAACCGATAAAATCAGTCTTCCAGCGTTCTGTACCTGAATTTTTCCTTCGATCTTACGGTCCGTCATATCCGTAAGCTGCATGGTCTGTGCATTCAAAGTATCAAACGCCTGCTGCACGACTTTTTCATTTAACTGGTACACCTGAAATTCAATACTTTCCATATTGGAGTTAAGGATGTGTATTTCATCTCCGGCTTTACACTCTCCCAGTTCGATCAGATAACGATGGGATGTCTTCGAATACTGCTTTGTCCATCCATCGCTGCGGTTTACCGTCAACGTATCAGAAGTGCAACTTACATAATCCGCATAATAATATCCATCTTCTGCAATATCAATTGTTGTATCTCCCGCATTCGCATCGGCGACGCACGTCGCCGGGTAAAGCATCTGCCCCTCCGCACCAAGTGCAGATGTCAGGGAATTGAGTGATGCCATACGGTCCGCAGTCGATGAAGTCCAATTTGCAATCGCCTGCTCATCCATAACAAAACCAAGCGGAAGGCTGTAATTGTTGCGATACAGGAAACTGCTTCCACTGCCACCGATCAATGTACGATATGGACTTTCTTCCAAAGCACTGTCTGACAGCATATATTTTACAGAAAAAAGTGAGGAAGAAAGTGGTGTGGCTCCATTATAACAATAGAAGTTTTTGCCGCCTTCCATAAACAGGCTCTGGAACAGATGGCTCACATCAAGATTCATCAGGGAAGAAAAAATCGTTGCGGACGCATACCCATATAATGAATCATCATTCTTTGTCTTACGTTCCGTATCTTCCACACGGTAAAATCCGCTGCCTGTCTCTTCGTTATCTTCTTTTGCAGTCTTCAACAGATTCTCGTAGTCCGTCTGTTTTTCAGTATATGCGACACGGCTTGTAGTGCCAAATCCCGTGGCCGCCATATTGATAGCAAGTTCAGCCACTGCAACAAAAACTGCAAACTGCGCAAATGCCAGACGCTTTTTCTTTCCTGTTATTTTTGTAAGAACAAATGTTACTGCATAGACACATATAAACAATGCCGTAATCACTAGTGAAACAGGCTCAGTCACCGTCTCATCTCCGTACCTCACAGAGAGAAGAAGCAGCATCATAGACACAATCGCCGCCACAGCAATATGCCAGATTTTTGTGCCTTTTCGTTTTCGAACGGCCGCAAATCCCATCGACAGAAGGACAAAGCTATATAAAAATGACTGTCTTCCCGGTAAAGCCTGCGGAAAATGCATGCCATGCCAGATATAATCTAATTGATTTTCCGCAAAACTGACCAGGAAAAACGCAAGCATCGCTATGCGCGGGACTTTTTCTTTCCAGGAAATCCGCCGGTTCAATACATAAATCCATACGAGGAATAGAGAGAATGCTCCGGCATACAGATTCGGCCAGTGGTCATTTCCTGTGTATACACTCGTGACTGCCGCACCTCTTCCAAGTTCTGCCAGAATATTGAAATAAAATTCGGCGGTCTTTGGAAAACCGCCCTCCGCCGATCCTGAAACACTTAACACAGCAATCTCCGGAAGAAGCAGGATTGCAGAACTTGCGCCTGCAAGAAGCGAGTACCACCCGAACCGGAGTACTGCCCCGCCTTTTCCTTTCTTCTGGGAAAAGAACAATAATACAAAAGCAAATACCAGAAAAATGCAGATCATAATGGATATATAGTAATTACAGAAGATGCACAAAGCGAGCGTAATATAATACAGGCCTGCTTTTTTCTCCTGCACGAGTCTTTCCAGTCCAATCATGATCAGCGGAAACAGCGCAATGCAGTCCATCCACATAATATCCCAACTGTATGCTGCCACAAATCCCGACAGTGCATATGCAGTCGAAAATACAATTGCCGGGATCACCTGATTTTTATGCATCCGTCCATCTTTTCCGACAAACTTATAATGATGACGGATATACAGGAAAAAGGTCAGTCCGCTTGCCGAAATTTTCAGTATGATCAAAAGTGTCATAAATTCGATCACATGGCTTTTCGGACAAAGCAGAATCAGAAAGTTCAGCGGACTTGCCAGATAGTAGGCATACAGCGAAACAAAATCAGATCCCAGTCCAAGATTCCAGGAATACTGCAGGCTGCCGCCACTCTGAAGTTTATTTAGAAACTCTGTAAAAAACGGACAGTACTGGTGATACATATCAATGTGCAAAATACAGTTGTCGCCAAACGGATACACACCGTTTCCAATGCATATGATCACACAAATGAAAAATGGCAGTCCAAATGCAGCTATATATGGAAAAGCTTTGCTTTGCGCAAAACGCTTCATCTGATTCATTATTTATTCCTCTCAAACAAATTATAATACTGCAGCTTCCGATACGTTAACAGTGCATCCTTGTTTGTGCCGATGTTCTCTGTGCTGCCTGCGGCAGAAAGTACCGGATACGTATTGCTCAGCTCCAGAAAGTAATTCTGATAAGCACTCGTCGGAACGCCTGCTGCTTTCAGAACCTGCGCTGACAGATAATTCAGACTTGTATTCTGGTCGCTTGCTTCCCCAATATCATAATTGGCCCATACAAGATACGGCACCTGATATCTTTTCTTCTGCTGCTCACTGTTCATATCGGAAGGATCAACACCGCTTGCCATCTCAATCTGGTTTGCCACCGCGTCACTCGGCTGATGATCACCAAAGAAAACGATCACTGTCTTTTCGTCTACCTTTGAGAAGTAGGAAACCAGATCTTCCAAAGCAGCATCCGTCTTATGAATCAGTGACAGATACTGATTCAAAGCATCACTGTTGTACTGTGCCTGTATATCATTTTCAAAGTTCGGATACACATCCGTATAACCACCGTGATTCTGCATCGTAACATTAAATATAAATGCCGGTTTGCCCGCTTCTTTATTTTCATAGGTGTCGATGATATGCTGCATATCAGAGGCATCACTGATATATTTCCGCACATTAGAAACATTCGTATAATCCTCGTTAAAGTGCATATTTTCAAATCCAAAAAGCGTATATACTCGTTCTCTGT
>ENA-UOJA01002446-UOJA01002446.1-human-gut-metagenome-genome-assembly--contig:-C19-NODE-2446-length-12685-cov-24.419477_pt1 | contig 12685 bp, 10 predicted proteins | sample MGYA00242337_ERZ723884 | MGnify/ENA metagenome assembly ERZ723884
AGCACCGGTCTCCAAAACCGGGTGTCGGGAGTTCGAGCCTCTCCTCCCGTGCTAAACTTGAAAGAATATGTTTCAGAAAGTAGCAAATTATTGTAAAGAATCTTATGACGAATTAGTCCATAAAGTATCATGGCCTACTCGTAAAGAACTTTCTAGTAGCGCAGTGGTTGTTTTATATGCTTCCCTACTCATTGCGCTAGTTGTTTTTCTTATGGATTCAGCCTTCCAGTTTGTAATGGAGGATATTATCTATCCGCACTAATTAATTGAATAAAATGTCTGAGATTGAAAAAAAGTGGTACGTATTACGTGCTGTTAGTGGAAAAGAAAGCAAGGTTAAGGAGTATCTTGATGCTGACATTAAGAACAGTGATCTTAGCGAGTATGTGTCTCAGGTGTTGATTCCTACCGAGAAAGTGTATCAGGTTCGCAATGGTAAGAAAATTGTGAAAGAAAGAAGTTATCTTCCCGGATACGTTTTAGTCGAGGCCGCTTTGGTCGGTGAGGTTGCTCATCATTTGAGAAACACTCCGAATGTAATCGGTTTCTTGGGAGGTTCCGAAAATCCGGTTCCTTTGAGACAATCGGAAGTGAATCGTATACTTGGTACGGTGGATGAACTTCAGGAAGGTGGTGAGGAACTTAATGTACCTTATACCGTAGGAGAAACAGTGAAAGTTACCGTTGGACCGTTCAGTGGCTTCAGTGGTCTCATTGAAGAGGTGAATACCGAAAAACGGAAGTTGAAGGTTATGGTTAAGATCTTCGGACGTAAAACTCCGCTGGAACTTGGCTTTATGGATGTCGAGAAAGAATAATGCATTCTGTTACGTGCATTGGACTTTCGCTATAATTAATATATAAAAATTAGAAACAAAATGGCTAAAGAAGTTGCTGGACTAATCAAATTACAGATTAAAGGAGGCGCTGCAAATCCATCACCTCCCGTTGGACCTGCTTTGGGTTCTAAGGGTATTAATATCATGGAATTTTGCAAGCAATTCAATGCCAGAACCCAGGACAAAGCAGGTAAGATTTTACCTGTAATCATTACCTACTACGCAGATAAGTCTTTTGATTTTGTTATCAAGACTCCTCCCGTAGCTATTCAATTGCTTGAATTGGCTAAGATTAAGAGTGGTTCTGCTGAGCCTAACCGTAAGAAGGTTGCCGAAATTACTTGGGAACAAGTTCGTACGATTGCTCAGGACAAAATGGTTGACTTGAACTGCTTCACTATCGAGTCTGCTATGACTATGGTAGCTGGTACAGCTAGAAGTATGGGTATCGCTGTAAAAGGGGAATTCCCGGGTAATAACTAATAAACTTCAATTATAATGGGTAAACTGACAAAAAATCAAAAGTTGGCTGCAGAAAAAATTGAAGCAGGGAAAGCATACTCACTGAAAGAAGCTGCACAGTTAGTTAAAGATATTACTTTTTCTAAGTTTGATGCTTCATTAGATATTGACGTACGTTTAGGTGTAGACCCTCGTAAGGCTAACCAGATGGTAAGAGGTGTGGTATCTCTTCCTCATGGTACAGGTAAGCAGGTACGTGTGCTTGTTCTGTGTACACCGGATGCTGAAGCTGCTGCAAAAGAAGCTGGTGCTGACTATGTTGGTCTTGATGAATATATTGAAAAGATCAAAGGTGGATGGACTGATATTGATGTAATCATTACAATGCCGTCTATCATGGGTAAGATCGGTGCTTTGGGTCGTGTTCTTGGTCCTCGTGGATTAATGCCGAATCCGAAGAGTGGTACTGTAACTATGGATGTAGCTAAGGCTGTTAAGGAAGTTAAGCAAGGTAAGATTGACTTTAAGGTTGATAAGAGCGGTATCGTTCATACTTCAATCGGTAAGGTGTCTTTCACTGCTGACCAGATCCGTGAAAATGCGAAAGAATTTATCGCTACTATCATCAAACTGAAACCGACCACAGCTAAAGGTACTTATATTAAGAGTATTTATCTTTCAAGTACTATGAGTAAGGGTATCAAGATTGATCCCAAAACTGTAGAAGAAAACTAACAATAAGGAGGAATCATGAGAAAGGAAGATAAAGGCGTTATTATTGGTCAGTTGGCTGAAACCGTTAAGCAATACGGACATTTCTATTTGGTTGACACAACTGCTATGGATGCAGCTAAGACAAGTGAACTGAGAAGAAAATGTTTCAAAGCAGGTATTAAGCTGGTTGTTGTGAAGAATTCTTTGCTTCACAAAGCTCTGATGAGCATGGAAGGTGTTGATTTCTCTCCGTTGTTCGATTCTTTAAAAGGTACAACTTCAGTAATGTTTAGCGAAGTAGCTAACGCTCCTGCAAAGTTGTTGAAAGAATACAAAGAGGAAATTCCTGCATTGAAAGCAGCTTATGCTGAAGAAGGTTTCTATGTAGGTGCTAATCAACTGGATGCTCTTTGCAACATTAAGAGTAAGAATGAAGTTATTGCTGATATTATTGCATTGCTGCAATCACCGGCGAAAAATGTTATTTCTGCTCTTCAATCAGGTGGTAACACCATTCATGGAGTTCTTAAGACTCTGGGCGAACGTGCCGAATAATCAATTTTATAATCAATTAGTAACAAACAATTAAAATCATACAAAAATGGCAGATTTGAAAGCTTTTGCAGAACAATTAGTTAACTTGACAGTAAAAGAAGTTAATGAACTTGCAACTATCCTTAAAGAAGAATACGGTATTGAACCTGCTGCTGCAGCTGTAGCTGTTGCTGCTGGTCCTGCTGCTGGTGCAGCTGCTGCTGAAGAAAAAACATCTTTTGATGTAGTTTTGAAGAGCGCTGGTGCTGCAAAATTGCAGGTTGTTAAAGCCGTTAAAGAAGCATGTGGTCTTGGCTTGAAAGAAGCTAAAGACATGGTAGACGGTGCTCCTAGCACAGTAAAAGAAGGCTTGGCTAAAGACGAAGCTGAATCACTGAAGAAAACTTTGGAAGAAGCTGGAGCTGAAGTTGAGCTTAAATAATATTAGCCTGAGTATCAGGTAATACGGTTAGGAATCCTCTGGTAGAGGATTCTTAACCTTTTTGTGTCTATATTATTATTAAGTTCTACAAAATATTAACAAATGTCTTCAAATACTGAAAATCAAAGAGTTAATTTTGCTTCCATCAAGAATCCGATGAAGTATCCGGATTTCTTGGAAGTGCAATTGAAGTCATTCCAAGACTTTTTACAGTTGGATACCCCGCCCGAAAAGCGTAAGAATGACGGGCTGTATAAGGTATTCGCTGAAAACTTCCCTATTGCTGACACTCGTAATAACTTTGTCCTTGAATTCTTGGACTATTACATTGATCCGCCTCACTATTCAATAGACGAGTGTTTGGAGCGCGGGCTCACATACAGCGTGCCTTTGAAAGCAAAACTGAAGTTGTATTGTACTGATCCTGATCATGAAGATTTCGATACGGTTATTCAGGATGTTTATCTGGGTCCTATTCCGTATATGACTCCGAAAGGAACTTTTGTTATTAATGGTGCTGAGCGTGTAGTTGTTTCTCAGTTGCACCGTTCTCCGGGCGTGTTCTTTGGTCAGAGCGTGCATGCTAACGGTACTAAATTGTACTCTGCCCGTATTATTCCATTCAAAGGTTCATGGATCGAATTCGCTACAGATATTAACAATGTAATGTATGCGTATATCGACCGTAAAAAGAAATTGCCTGTTACTACTCTGTTAAGAGCTGTAGGTTTTGAAAATGATAAAGATATCCTCGAAATCTTCAATTTGGCTGAAGACGTTAAGGTTAATAAGACTAACTTGAAGAAAGTCGTAGGAAGAAAACTCGCTGCTCGTGTTTTAAAAACATGGACAGAAGATTTCGTAGATGAAGACACAGGTGAAGTTGTTTCTATTGAACGTAATGAGGTTATTATCGACCGTGAAACTGTGATTGAAGAGGATCATATCGATGAAATTATAGACTCAGGCGTTCAGAATATCCTTGTTCACAAGGAAGAAGCGAATTCATCCGACTACTCTATTATATTTAATACCCTTCAGAAAGACCCGAGCAACTCTGAAAAAGAGGCTGTACTTTACATTTACCGTCAGTTGCGTAATGCAGATCCGGCTGATGATGCCAGTGCTCGTGAGGTTATCAATAACCTGTTCTTCTCTGAAAAAAGATATGACCTTGGCGAGGTAGGACGTTACAGAATCAACAAAAAGTTGGGACTGACTACGGACATGGATGTGAAGGTATTGACAAAACAAGATATTATTGAAATCATTAAGTATCTGATTGAGCTGATTAACTCTAAAGCGGATGTTGATGATATTGACCACTTGAGTAACCGTCGTGTACGTACTGTAGGAGAACAGTTGTCCAATCAATTTGCGATTGGTCTGGCACGTATGTCTCGTACCATCCGTGAGCGTATGAATGTGCGTGACAATGAAGTGTTTACTCCGATTGATTTGATTAATGCGAAGACTATTTCTTCTGTTATCAATTCATTCTTTGGAACAAATGCTTTGTCGCAGTTCATGGATCAAACTAATCCATTGGCTGAAATCACTCACAAGCGTCGTTTGTCAGCGTTAGGACCTGGTGGTCTGTCACGTGAACGTGCTGGTTTTGAGGTTCGTGACGTACACTATACTCATTATGGTCGTTTGTGTCCGATTGAAACTCCTGAAGGTCCGAATATCGGTTTGATTTCTTCTTTGTGTGTGTATGCTAAGATTAATGAACTTGGCTTTATTTCAACTCCTTATCGTAAAGTAGCTGATGGTAAGGTGGATATATCTGATGAAGGTATTGAATATCTGACAGCCGAAGAGGAAGAGGATAAGATAATCGCTCAGGGTAATGCTCCATTGGATGATGAAGGCAAATTTGTTCGTGAGAAAGTAAAAGCTCGTCGTGATGCTGATTATCCTGTTGTTACTCCTGACCAGGTAGAGTTGATGGATGTTTCTCCACAGCAGATTGCTTCTATCGCTGCTTCTTTGATTCCGTTCTTGGAACATGACGATGCTAACCGTGCATTGATGGGATCAAACATGATGCGCCAGGCAGTTCCTTTGTTGCGTACAGAGGCTCCTATTGTAGGTACAGGTATTGAAAAACAGTTGGTTGAAGACTCTCGTACTCAGATTGCAGCAGAGGGTGATGGTGTTGTAGAATATGTCGATGCAACAACTATTCGTATCTTGTATGACAGAAATGAAGATGAGGAATTTGTAAGCTTTGAACCTGCTTTGAAGGAATACAGAATTCCTAAATTCCGTAAGACTAATCAGAGCATGACCATTGACCTCCGTCCTACTTGTGATAAAGGACAGCGTGTGAAGAAGGGTGATATCCTGACTGAAGGATATTCAACTCAGGGTGGTGAGCTTGCATTGGGTAAAAACCTGTTGGTGGCTTATATGCCTTGGAAAGGTTATAACTACGAGGATGCTATTGTATTGAATGAACGCGTTGTACGTGAGGACTTGCTGACTTCTGTACACGTTGATGAATATATTTTGGAGGTCCGCGAAACGAAACGCGGTATGGAAGAATTAACTTCTGATATTCCTAACGTGAGTGAAGAAGCTACTAAAGATTTGGATGAAAACGGTATTGTACGTGTAGGTGCACGTATCGAACCGGGTGATATCCTGATTGGTAAGATTACTCCGAAAGGTGAATCAGATCCTTCTCCGGAAGAAAAATTGCTTCGTGCTATTTTCGGTGATAAGGCAGGTGATGTGAAGGATGCTTCATTGAAAGCTTCTCCGTCATTACGTGGTGTCGTTATTGACAAGAAGTTGTTCTCACGTGTTATCAAGAGCAGAAGTGAGAAGAATGCCGATAAGGCTATTCTGCCTAAACTGAATGATGAATTCGAAGAAAAGGCAGCAAAACTGAAAGATATCTTGATTGAGAAACTATTGGTTTTGACTAATGGTAAGGTTTCCCAAGGAGTGAAAGATTATTTGGGAACGGAAGTTATTGCCAAGGGGGCGAAGTTCACCAAACGCGATTTGGAATCATTGGATTATACTATTATCCAGTTGAGCAAGTGGACAGCTGATGCTCATAAGAATGACATGATTCGTGACTTGGTGATGAATTATTTGAAGAAATATAAAGAATTGGATGCTGAATTAAAGCGTAAGAAGTTTGCTATCACTATCGGTGATGAACTTCCTGCGGGCATTATTCAGATGGCTAAGGTTTATATTGCCAAGAAGCGTAAGATTGGTGTAGGTGATAAGATGGCGGGACGTCACGGTAACAAGGGTATTGTTTCTCGTGTGGTTCGTCAGGAAGATATGCCGTTCTTAGCAGATGGTACTCCAGTAGATATCGTATTGAATCCGTTGGGTGTGCCTTCTCGTATGAATATTGGTCAGATTTTCGAAGCCGTATTAGGTCGTGCCGGAAAAGAGTTGGGTGTGAAATTTGCTACTCCTATTTTTGACGGTGCTTCTATGGATGATTTAAATGAATGGACAGATAAAGCTGGATTGCCTCGTTATTGTAAGACTTATCTTTGTGATGGTGGTACAGGCGAACGCTTTGACCAACCTGCAACAGTGGGTGTAACTTATATGTTGAAACTAGGGCATATGGTTGAAGATAAGATGCATGCCCGTTCTATCGGTCCGTACTCCCTTATTACTCAGCAGCCGCTTGGTGGTAAGGCACAGTTCGGTGGTCAGCGTTTCGGAGAAATGGAAGTTTGGGCGCTTGAAGCATTCGGCGCAGCACATATCTTACAGGAAATCCTGACCATTAAGTCTGATGACGTTGTAGGACGCTCAAAGGCTTACGAAGCTATTGTGAAAGGTGAACCTATGCCAACTCCGGGTATCCCCGAATCTCTGAATGTATTGTTACACGAACTGAGAGGTCTTGGCTTGAGTATCAACCTTGAATAATAAAAAAATATAACTCTTTACATTATAAATAAGGAAGTATGGCTTTTAGAAAAGAAACTAAGATAAAGAGTAATTTCTCGAAAATCTCAATTGGCTTGGCTTCACCCGAAGAAATCCTTGAGAATTCGAGCGGTGAGGTGTTGAAGCCTGAAACGATCAACTACCGTACCTACAAACCGGAACGTGATGGTTTGTTCTGCGAGCGTATTTTCGGTCCGGTGAAAGATTACGAATGTCATTGCGGTAAGTACAAACGTATCCGTTATAAAGGTATTGTTTGTGACCGATGTGGCGTTGAAGTGACTGAAAAGAAGGTCCGTCGTGAACGTATGGGACATATTCAGTTAGTTGTGCCTGTAGCGCATATCTGGTATTTTCGTTCATTGCCGAACAAGATCGGTTATTTGTTGGGGCTGCCTACAAAGAAACTAGACGCTATTGTATATTATGAACGTTATGTGGTTATCCAGCCGGGTGTGAAGGCTGAAGATGGCATTAATAAATATGATTTGCTTTCTGAAGAAGAGTATTTGGATATCTTGGATACACTTCCTAAAGAAAACCAATATTTGGAAGATACAGATCCGAATAAGTTTATAGCTAAGATGGGAGCAGAAGCCATTTATGATCTGCTCTCAACTTTGGATTTGGATGCTTTATCTTATGAATTACGTCATAAAGCAAGTAATGATTCTTCGCAGCAACGCAAGAACGAGGCTTTGAAGCGTCTGCAGGTAGTTGAATCGTTCCGTGCATCTCGCGGACGTAATAAACCTGAATGGATGATTGTACGTATTGTGCCGGTTATTCCTCCTGAACTGCGTCCATTGGTTCCGTTGGATGGTGGCCGTTTCGCTACCTCTGACTTGAATGACTTGTATCGTCGTGTGATTATCCGTAACAACCGTTTGAAGCGACTGATTGAAATCAAGGCTCCCGAAGTGATTTTGCGTAACGAAAAACGTATGTTGCAGGAGGCTGTCGATTCCTTGTTCGATAACTCACGTAAATCAAGTGCAGTGAAGACTGACGCTAATCGTCCATTGAAATCACTGTCCGATAGCTTGAAGGGTAAGCAAGGACGTTTCCGTCAGAACTTGCTGGGTAAGCGTGTTGACTACTCTGCTCGTTCGGTAATCGTTGTTGGTCCTGAATTGAAGATGGGTGAATGTGGTATTCCTAAACTGATGGCTGCAGAGCTTTACAAGCCGTTTATCATCCGTAAGTTGATTGAACGTGGTATTGTGAAGACTGTAAAATCTGCAAAGAAGATTGTAGACCGCAAGGAGCCTGTGATCTGGGATATCTTGGAACATGTCATGAAAGGTCATCCTGTATTGCTGAACCGTGCGCCGACTCTGCACCGTTTGGGTATTCAGGCTTTCCAACCGCATATGATTGAAGGTAAAGCTATTCAATTGCACCCGTTGGCTTGTACAGCGTTCAATGCCGACTTCGATGGTGACCAGATGGCGGTTCACTTGCCTTTGAGTAATGATGCGATTCTGGAAGCACAGATGTTGATGCTTCAAGCTCATAACATTCTGAATCCTGCTAATGGTGCTCCTATTACTGTGCCTGCACAGGATATGGTACTTGGTTTGTATTATATTACCAAGCTGAGAAAAGGGGCTAAAGGTGAAGGCTTGACTTTCTACGGTCCGGAAGAGGCTTTGATTGCTTATAATGAAGGTAAAGTGGATATTCATGCTATCGTCAACGTAGTGGTGAAGGACTTGGACAAAGATGGCAAAATCGTAGATGTGATGATGAAAGAAACCTCCGTAGGGCGTGTGATTGTAAATGAAATCGTTCCAGCGGAAGTGGGGTACTTGAATACCATTATTTCCAAAAAGTCTTTGCGAGATATCATTAGTGATGTTATCAAAGCTGTCGGTGTTGCACGTGCTTGTGAATTCTTGGATGGTATTAAGAACTTAGGTTACTATATGGCGTTCAAGGGTGGTCTGTCATTCAACTTGGGTGATATTATTATCCCGAAAGAAAAAGAAGAACTGGTAAAACGTGGTAATGAGGAAGTGGAACAGATTATGATGAACTATAATATGGGTTTCATTACTGACAATGAACGTTATAACCAGGTTATCGATACATGGACTCACGTGAACAGTGACCTGTCTGATATACTTTACAAGACGATTAAGAATGATGACCAAGGCTTCAATTCAGTATTTATGATGCTTGATTCCGGGGCCCGTGGTTCTAAAGAGCAGATTCGTCAGTTGTCTGGTATGCGTGGTTTGATGGCAAAACCGCAGAAAGCCGGTGCTGAAGGCGCACAGATTATTGAAAACCCTATTCTTTCAAACTTTAAAGAAGGTTTGTCTGTGTTAGAGTATTTTATTTCTACCCACGGTGCTCGTAAAGGTTTGGCGGATACAGCGTTGAAGACTGCTGATGCGGGATACTTGACCCGCCGTCTGGTAGACGTGTCGCATGATGTGATTATCAATGAAGAAGACTGTGGAACACTTCGTGGTTTGGTTTGTACGGCTTTGAAGAATAACGATGAAGTTATTGCTACTTTGTACGAACGTATTCTAGGACGTGTTTCTGTACATGATATCGTCCATCCTACTACTGGTAAACTGATTGTAGCCGGTGGAGAGGAGATTACAGAGGATATTGCGCAGGAAATCGAGGATTCTCCGATTGAAAGCGTTGAAATCCGTTCGGTATTAACTTGTGAATCTAAGAAAGGGGTATGTGCTAAGTGTTATGGACGTAACTTGGCATCCAGTCGTATGGTTCAGAAAGGTGAAGCAGTCGGTGTAATCGCTGCCCAATCTATTGGTGAGCCGGGTACACAGTTGACATTGCGTACATTCCATGCCGGTGGTATCGCAGGTAATATGGCTGCTAATGCAAGCATTGTGGCCAAGAATAATGCACGTTTGGAATTCGAAGAATTGCGTACGGTAGATACGGTTGATGAAATGGGTGAGGCTGTGAAAGTGGTAGTCGGTCGTTTGGCTGAAGTCCGCTTTATCGATGTGAATACAGGGATTATCCTGTCAACTCATAATGTGCCTTATGGTTCAAAATTATATGCTGCGGACGGTGATATTGTTGAGAAGGGAAAACTGATTGCTAAGTGGGATCCGTTCAACGCTGTTATTATTACAGAGGCTACTGGTAAGATTGAATTCGAGAGTGTGGTTGAAAACGTAACTTATAAGGTAGAGTCTGATGAAGCTACCGGTTTGCGTGAAATTATCATTATCGAGTCTAAGGATAAGACAAAAGTACCTTCTGCCCATATTGTAACCGAGGATGGTAATTTGATCCGTACTTATAACTTACCCGTGGGGGGGCATGTTGTGGTTGAAAACGGTCAGGCAGTGAAAGCTGGTGACATTATTGTGAAGATTCCTCGTGCTGTAGGCAAGGCTGGTGATATCACTGGTGGTCTTCCTCGTGTTACAGAACTGTTTGAGGCTCGTAACCCATCTAATCCTGCTGTCGTTTCTGAAATAGACGGTGAAATTACTATGGGTAAGATTAAGCGTGGTAACCGTGAAATTATTGTCACATCTAAGACAGGTGAAGTGAAAAAGTATTTGGTGAATCTGTCTAAACAAATATTGGTTCAGGAGAATGACTACGTTCGTGCCGGAACTCCGTTATCTGACGGTGCGATTACTCCTGCTGACATTTTGGCCATTAAAGGTCCCACGGCTGTACAGGAATATATCGTAAATGAAGTGCAAGACGTTTACCGTTTGCAGGGTGTGAAGATTAACGACAAACACTTTGAGATTATTGTTCGTCAAATGATGCGTAAGGTAGAAATCGATGAGCCGGGCGATACTCGCTTCTTGGAACAGCAGGTAGTGGATAAGCAAGAGTTCATGGAAGAAAACGATCGTATTTGGGGCAAGAAAGTAGTTGTTGACTCTGGTGATTCTCAGAATTTACAGCCGGGTCAGATTGTTACTGCCCGTAAGTTACGTGATGAGAACAGTATGTTGAAACGTCGTGATTTGAAGCCTGTTGAGGTACGTGATGCTATTCCTGCTACATCTACTCAGATTCTGCAAGGTATTACCCGTGCCGCTTTGGGAACTTCAAGTTTCATGTCTGCTGCATCATTCCAGGAAACAACGAAAGTTTTGAATGAGGCTGCCATCAATGGTAAGGTTGATAGATTGGAGGGTATGAAGGAGAATGTGATTTGTGGTCACTTGATTCCTGCCGGTACCGGTCAGCGTGAATTCGAAAAGATTATTGTTGGTTCGAAGGAAGAATATGATCGCATTCTTGCTAATCGTAAGAATGTACTCGATTATAGTGAGGTAGAGTAATTTTTAATACATACACTGTAAAAGAGGCTGATTTCTGTTTAAGAAATCAGCCTCTTTAGGTTTATAGTAAATGCTATAGGAAAATTATATAGAATAATCAGTATGTTGTATTATTACAAATAAATGTCTATATTTGTACTCCAACCAAAGAATAGAAGTTGGGGACCTTGAAATTCAGAATATTTTTTTAATGCTAAAGTATAAAATCATGGAAAACGAAAAAAATAACAATCAGTTGCAGATAGAGTTGAAAGAAGAAGTAGCTCAAGGAACGTATGCAAATCTTGCCATTATTACCCATTCCAGTTCGGAATTTATTGTTGATTTTGTGCGTGTAATGCCGGGATTACCTAAAGCTGGAGTGCAGTCACGTATTGTACTGACTCCTGAACATGCAAAACGTTTGATGTATGCATTACAGGAGAATGTTGCAAAATACGAACGTAATTTTGGACCTATTCGAATGCCGGAAGAAATGAATGGGGGAAATAATGGACCGGATGGAAAAACATTCATTCCTCCTATAAGCGGATTTAAAGGGGAAGCATAAGGGCTTTTGTAGCAAAAATAACATAGTAGTCTGTTTTTCAAAAACTTTTTTGAGAAACAGACTATTTTTATTAGTAGAAAGTATTGTTTATTAAAATGTTATTCGTAACTTTGCAGCCCAAAATGTATAGTTTTGGACTTAGTACAGCAAATTAATAAACAATATATAATAATTAAAAATCAAACAAAATGCCTACTATTCAACAATTAGTAAGAAAAGGAAGAGAGGTTTTGGTTGAGAAGAGTAAATCTCCGGCACTGGATTCATGTCCTCAAAGACGTGGCGTTTGTGTTCGTGTGTATACTACTACTCCGAAAAAGCCGAATTCAGCAATGCGTAAAGTTGCTCGTGTGCGTCTGACTAACTCTAAGGAAGTAAACTCTTATATTCCGGGAGAAGGTCATAACTTGCAGGAACACTCAATCGTGTTGGTTCGTGGTGGTCGTGTGAAAGACCTTCCGGGTGTACGTTATCACATCGTTCGTGGTACTTTGGATACAGCAGGCGTAGCTGGTCGTACACAAAGACGTTCTAAATATGGTGCGAAGCGTCCTAAAGCAGGACAAGCTGCAGCTCCTGCAAAAGGAAAAGGAAAGAAGTAAATTGTAACTGAATTCCTGAAACAAAGAATATTAATTTAAGTTTTGGTTTGTTGGAATAAGCTATAAAGGTTGAGTAAATGCTTCAGAGGAAGCGTTGAAGTAAACGGAAAAAGTGCAGCCCCAAACAAAAACATTATTTTGAGAAAAAATGAGAAAAGCAAAACCAAAAAAACGTGTGATCCTTCCGGATCCGGTATTTAATGATCAGAAGGTTTCTAAATTCGTAAATCACTTGATGTATGATGGAAAAAAGAATACATCTTATGAGATCTTCTATGCAGCACTGGAAACAGTGAAAACAA
>ENA-UOJA01002455-UOJA01002455.1-human-gut-metagenome-genome-assembly--contig:-C19-NODE-2455-length-12647-cov-23.371903_pt1 | contig 12647 bp, 14 predicted proteins | sample MGYA00242337_ERZ723884 | MGnify/ENA metagenome assembly ERZ723884
CAGTGCTTTCGCAACCCTTATCCCGCCCACAAATAGAGCCAAACTAGAGCCATTTGATAAAACAAATGCCGAAAGCCCGCATAAATACAGGCTTTCGGCATTTTAGTCCGTTATTCAAACTCGACAATTACTAATCAATTTTGTTTAGAGATTATTTGTTGCCGTGTTCACTTTTCTTTCGATTATTTGATCTATCCATATTATCCTGCCTATATGGGCTGATATTATCAGTTTGTTATCGGTATTGATAACAAATGCCCTGTAACTGCAGATAATATTGTCATTATAATTATGTTAATTAACTGGGCTTCCAATAATCCTTGAACTCTTAATTCTCTTTTCATTCTCCGCAAAAAATTGACATTGGAGTTCTAAGTAGCCACATAGCTTTTCCCAAGTAACATTAGCGTCGGAGAGTGCAGGTGGATATATGCATATTGTCATTTTTCTTGATACAAATTCATCTTGCGACTTTATTGCAAAAGAGAAAATTGTTTCATGAACTACATCTTCAAATGTCCCATCACATAATCCTGCTCGTCCTGTTCCAATTACAGGTATTGTAATAGGTTCAGTATGTCCCTCCTTAGATAAATACTCCCATAACCCAACAAGCGCTTTTGTCATATTTTGCATAGTTACATTTTGAGTTTTTCCCGTTTTACTAACATCCGCAACAGCAAGAAAATAATAATGCTGCCCATTGCAAGTAATCTTAGCAACTGTTCCTATCTCATACCTATTTCTATTCGTTTTTGTTCTATCTTCCAAAATTTCATAACAATTAGGATAACATTCATCAAGTGAATTTTTTATACTCATATCTAATGTTGAAAAATCAACACCATACATTTTCTTTTGAAACTGTCCTTGTATACTTTTTTCACTAATAAAATCACCACTCATAATTGTATCAAAAGTTGTGTTTGTTGGAATCACAATTGCCGAACCTTTTATGTTCAATAAATCTGCCATTTTTAAAGATATCATGGTATCCTTCGTTCCTAAATACGCTGTTTTTTCAGCACTTCCCTTGCGTAACAATAATACAAGCATCGCCGAAATCATAGGAACTATCAATGTGCAATTTCTAAATATGTTAAGTAACATTTGAGTTTTAAATACTGCCTGTTCAATTTCACAAAGTGTAAAATAGCCACCAATCAGTGCAAAGAAAGTTGAAATATATTCAACTGGTTTTTTTGAAACAGGAAAAAGTATCTGAATATAAATCTTATATACCAAGTTCTTCGTAAACGCTCTCATTATAGTAATAAGCTCCCGTTTTCCCTTCTTTGCGGTATCTCTCAGCAGATGCTGGCCAATTTTCCAAAGCATACTGCAATATCTTAGCGTTAAAACTGATATGCACAGCCAAATTATCTCTCATTAAAGCTGGGCAAAGATTTTGATCCGCACTTCTCTTTCCATTTAAATTGACAACAATACACGGGATTTCTCTTTTGATTGCTTGTTCAATTTCCCACCTTACATATTTATACAAATATTTTGTGTGTTCTCCTACCAACAGCACAAATACTTTTGTATTTCTGAATCTTTCTTGAAGTCCCGCTTTTATAGATGCCTCACTTTTATCATAAATATTGTTAATATCATGAGCATCATAGAAATTAAAAGATGTATGATCGCTTTGTTTCCACGCCTTCATTAAATAATAATATCTCAAATCGTTATCTGCATCCATCGAAACATATACTTTATTTTTGTATGCCATTTTAATCACTTCTCCTTTATATTTTTATTAAATCCTACAAATGATAAGCAATTTTATTACCAGAATTGATAACTCTAACTCGATAACTGCTGACCATATTATTACGTTTCATTTCAATTTTAAGTGATTTTTCTTAGAGAATCAACCGTTTGTTTCCATATCTTCAATAAGATTTTTCTTTAGCGTTTCAATTGTATCTTGGTTCTTTTTCAAAAGTTCTAACTGCCTATATGCTTTTTCCCTTAATATTTTCAACCTTTCAATTTTAGGCACTTCCTGTCTTATCAAGTCTGCATTCGTATCTTCCAGATTGATAAGCACAACCAATTCTTCCGCAGAAGCAAAATCTCTGATATTAGGAGTTTTACCTTTTATTTCTTTTTCACTTCTCCATTGTGCTGCTGTTTTTCCAAACAAAGCCATATTTAAAATGTCCGCTTCAGAAGCATATGTATATGCCATTTCCTGTGGAGATAACGTCGGTGTAATCAAGAACTCCTTCACCGCATCTGTATGAATCCGGTAGTTTATTTTTGAAAGTTCTCTCTTTACATCCCAGCCAATCGCTAAACGGTCTGCTTCATCTTTCTTTAAACGCTGATAATCCTTGATAATATACAGCTTAAATTCCGGTGAAATCCAAGAAGCAAATTCAAAAGCAATATCCGTATGAGCATAAGTACCACCATATCGACCTGATTTTGATATGATACCGATTGCATCCGTTGCTTTTATCCACTGCTGCGGTGTCAGTGTAAATGCATTATCTCCTGACTCTGCTTTAAACCTATCGAATTCGATAGGTTTAAAATTGGGATTATGGATTTGTTCCCACAAGCCCAAAAAGGAGATTGTAGAATGATTACGCATCCAATTTGCCACCACGATAAAGGCATTGTCTGGATTTTTATATTTTGCAATATCGGTGAGCGAAATATAGGCGTCTTCATTAACAATATCTCCCATTACTCTGATTTCAGTTCCATTGGCATCTATTTTCATGTTTTTCATATGATTCCCCTTTATTTATATCATCCATTCTCCCTTACTTCTTTTTATTTCCCAGCTCACTTAATTCTATCAATGTTTTCATTGAATTGGGATTTCTTAACAGCTCAGGAAGAACTGCTTTCATTATTGCCGTATTGGAATCCTCTATAGGCGCAGATGGCGTTGCTGCCTTAATAACTGCTTGTATTGTTTCTGTATCCTTATTATGAATTTCCTTTTTTAACTGGGATATATCGTCCTGAATTTCATATAAAATTGGAATCAATTGAGATATATCTCCATTCATCTCCTTAGTATCGGAATCGTCTTCATTATTTTGATCTGATTTCGTATCAAACGATAGGGCCCCTATTGTTTTGATTAACCTGGATTTAATCTCTTCAACTGAATCCAAGTCACTAAGGTCATAATCAAATGCTCTGATTCCAGCTATGTCAAAAGGAATCCTTTCATTTTTACATTTCAAATGGATAATTGGTTTTCCAGTTGAAGCTCTGTAACCCATCTCATAAAAAGCGTTCGGATTATGTCCTGTAATATCCGCAATCACAAGTTCTGATTGTAATAAGTAATCTATAATAGTTTGGGTTATTGAATCTGGTTGATTTAACTTGTCCACTCTTATAGGTTCAAATCCAGTTTCTTCACATACAGGTGCGATTATATATTTGAACATTTGATCCGCCCGTTTTCTTGTTTCGCTCCCTTCATCACCTATTGGTGATACTACAAAACATTTTTTCATATCCTCACTCCTTAATTTTATAGAATATATACCTCTATCCACTTTTTTTATTGATCCATTTCTCATTAAAGTATTCAAAGAGCCTGCAAATTGCCCCTCTGTATAATCACGAACATCTTGTTCTCGAAGATAATGCTTAATGTCCTGCACACTATGTTCTTGTTTGTCTGATAAAAATTCTAATACAACTTCTTGTATTGTCGAACTCATTGTCATATCTTTGCCCTCCTAATTTACTCTAATAATACCTCTGCAATATCTTAGAGTCAAGCCCTTTTCTTGCATTCTTGTTTGTTTTCTTGTTATTCTTGTATATTATTGAAAATCTATACTGTTAAAAAGCAAAAATATATGGCAGATAATCTATAGATTACCTACCATATAAAAACAATCTGTATAAAATTTCTATTATTCTATTCGAACTCGGCAAGTTGCTGTTTTATCTTAAACTATTTTGTTTAAGTTTTATTTGAAATCTGCCGATATTTTACTTCATTTACATATTTTATTTTAGCTTACTGATTTTCTGTTGCCAAACTGTTGCCACTGCAATTATTCTATCATACCCCTAACGCATCGTTCAACCATTGTAAAACATTCTCTTTTCCACAATCTTTAATCCACCTTCTAATTCTTTTACAATTTGTTTTTGGCAATTTTTTCGATAGAGTCTCAATATCTTCTTCGTTAAAAGCATTCTCCTCATTATCAATTAAAATAGGAATTATCGTATTACCATTTTCTCTACTTCTAGTTATCTCATAAGATACATATTCTCTTTCAAAAGTTTCCTTACTTATAAGCAGTATAGTAAACCTAGTTTTCTTTATTTCTTCATCCACCCACCTTTTTATACTTTCTGAATCATTTTTCTTTACTTGTTCCTACAATACGGTAAACAAACTCGTTCTATCCTTATTTACAATATTGGTAATTTCTTTAGCAACTTTATTATCACATTGGTAATGATAACTTATAAAAACTTTTATTCCTGAAAGAGCAATTCCCGAAAACATTTTCTCCCTTAATTCATTTTCTTTTTTTTCTTTGTGTTCCATTAAAAGCCGTACAATTCCTTGAACCATATTATTTATCTTGCTTTCTTTTTCCAAGAAAACCATTTCACCAATTTTTTCCTGCTTTTTCAACTTTTCATATATGTTTTCAGCTGCTAATCCTGTCTTTTTAATAGGTACTATATATTTTCCTGCTTTTTCAGCAATTTCGTATTCTTCATAAGTACCAGAATCCTCGTTTCCATAACCAAACACTACTATTGAACTACTACATTGCCCAATCATTTTTTCTCGAATTCTTTTTTTGTTAACTTATCAACTTCCACTAAACTACTTATATGTATCTCATTGTTTATAATTCCTGTATTAGTATACTTATTTTTGTCGCTTAATAATACTCCTGACAATATATAATTTCCAACTCCTGCACCAAATCCTGTGTAAATATGAAAATTATTATCTATTAATGCTTTACCCAACAATGTAAGAAAATTCTCTGCTGGACCTAAATTGGAATTTGTGTCTTGCTTCATATCAAAATTCCCATAATCTGATAGAGTTTCTGGATTTATCCCTCCTGACACAAATACATTGTTTGTAATATAATTATTATATAAATACCGCAACATTAAGGTAATTTCTTCGTAATCATTTACCAAAATTGTTAATATGCCATATTTAGCCATAGCATTTATTCTAAGTTCTTGATAATTCTTGTCTTGGATATACTTTTTAATATTTTCATGATTAAGTTTATTTTTCTCATCTAAATAGTCTGTCAATTGTATTTTACGCATAAAACAATAATGCGTCTGCGGTGATTTCCCTTTTAATGATTGTTTGGCAATACTCAATATTCTTTTCATATTAGGATCATTAAAACTAAATCCTATAAAAAGAAACGTTCTCCTAATCAACTCTACCGAAAGTAATTTTGTAAACACCCCTCTTGTTGAGTCATAGTTTTGATAATCCTCTTTTGTCAAAACAACATCATCTGGTGAATCTTTGTCTCCATGCATTTTATATATAGTTACTTCTCGCCCCGTCTTATGATACTTAAAATCCTCTTGCTTTACTATAACCTGAACATTCTTTCCTTCCTTTTTCACTGATTGCTCTATAACGTCATCATAGTTCGTTGTCCAAAATTCTGAAATTGGCATTTTGGCAAGCCAATTAACATTTTCATTATTTTTAGGCACTTTATCAAACTCATTAAAAACAAGTGAATTTAATCCTTGCCTTTCATACTTATTTTTATAATACTGCGCAATTTCCGTTAAATCTATATTAGCATTTAATCTTAATTGCTTGCTAATTGGTTCTAATAATTTTTTCCAATCCACATATCCTGACGCAACTGACAAACCCGCTCCTGCAAATACAGAAATATCTCCCTGCTTCATCTGTCCTGCTATTTGGTCCAAATACAATACATTCCGCTCCATTATTGCATCCAAATTGTCTTCTTCTATTATCTCTCTATATCCCATATGCTACCTCTCTATACTATCAAATCAAACTATTCAATCCACGATTTATTATATGCGATATACCACAAATTCACTTCAATTTACCATAAATTATCCTTCCGTAATTCATAACATTTTAAAACTTTCTAGCATAAATTTTTTCTAACTGAATATACTATTTCAAAAATATCCAAAGGAGGTCATTATTTATGCAAGACCATATATCATTCTCCCATCTCTTTGCTTCTATAGATGAAATAATATCGTATCTGAAATCCATAGATTCTCCTAATAATTACATTAAAGTGCTTCAACAAACACAACAAGCATTAGTTGCTCTTGAACTGATAAATTTGTCAACTTATCCTACTGACATCACCTAAAAATCTCATTATACAATGGCTGTATTCCAATCGGGATATCGCTAATAGCTTTATGTACACGTTCCTTTATAATTTGTGCACTAGCTTGTACTCCAACATATACTCCATCAATTGTTACACTACCTGGAACTAAATTTGAAAGTAATACCAACCATTCTTTAACTTGTGTAGTAGAATAATCCCTACCCATCTTTGCTTTTAATTGATATCTAACAATATTAATTACTGGGGCTTCAGAATCACTTTTCTGCAAATCATAGATTATATCTATCAACTCATAATATGGTGGCTTCTCAACTTCCAGTTTCTCCACATTCTCTATCCATTGGTGAACATCCTGTGGGGCATAACAAGTTTCAAATAATTCTCGCAATTTATCTAATCCAATTTGCTTCGGTGTTATTAAAAGCAATAGCTTTATTAAATCTTTTGCCGTCATCATCGTTACTTTTTCATTCTTTGCCTCAACAGAAATTGCACTCATTTCATCATCTGAACCCTGATAATCAATTGCTACCTCTAAACTGAAATCTGCCTTATATGTTTCTCTATGCCTTCGTAAACCTGACAAATGTGCCGTTGCAGCAGCAATTCTTTTTTTTGCTGTACTTTTAGCGTCATACGTTAAGGAATAACTTTTATTTTTTCCTTCTTCATTAAATCCTAAGCAAGCCTCTGCTTTTCCGTCAGGCTCACCATTTCCACCTATAGGTGTTACCTCAAATCCAAAAACAGTTAATACACGTGCAACTGCCTCCTCCAAACCGCTAGGATTATCTAAAGAATCTTTCAAAAACATAGCGGCTGTAGGGATTCCCATTTTATCGGATAATGCTAATTGTCGAAGCGTACTATCTCTTCTTTTGATAATTTCATTTACCATACCCTCATCTAGCGAAAGTTCATATAAATGTGATTCTGTCAACACTTCTGTTATTACCATACTCTCTAAAGGTATTAGATTATTATTGCTATCTATATAATTTGCAACATATGGATGCGATTTATTAATTGATAAAGTTCTTGTCAATAAATTTAGCTTTGCTATTGGTTCTTCTATCTGCTTATAATCATATTCTATTTTTTCAATAACCTGTTCTCCTGTTTCTAAATCTCTTTCATATAACTTTAATAACTCATCCTTCTTGTCACTAGCAGGCTTTTCAATCAGCAAAGGATTAATTATCCTATCTTCATAATACTTCTGAATAAAATTATATACTGGTCTTTTAGATGTTGTGTAAGCTGTTTGGGCCATTCTGTACGAAACAGATTTTTCTTGATCTAGTTTCCTCTCTTGCTCAAAATAGTACTTCCTTACTTCATTATTAAACTTCTTCTTAATATACTCTTTTAACTGCGTAAACGGAATAGAATCTCTTACAGCTTCTCGAGTAGAGGTCAAATTATCATCTAACTCATCAGCATTAATAATAATTCTTGTTCTATTAAAAGCACCATGAGAAAATGCCTCCATCCCCAAAAGAGGATCATCTAAATTTATTAATCTTCCTCTTATACTCAAAAATATCCCATGACTTCTTCCAAGATTTGAAGATTTTCCATCTACCAAAGAATCTTCATATAAAATAAATTCCCCATTAATTCCTCGTAAATTTTGCAAATCAACAAAATATTTATCTTCTCCATCTGCATCTTTTTCTACTCTACTAATAGCGCCATCTATTTTATCTAATGTTTCATCTTCTTTTCCGACAATCCATTTTTTCATTATTGGGGTTTTCACCTTTGATGATTCGACTTCTGCACCGTTAAATTTTAATTCAAATCCCGGATTTAAAGGTAATGCTGTGCTTAAAAGCCACTTTAATCTTCCAAGTTTAATTTCAGACGCTTTAGGTTTCAATTCTGTCATTAAACTTATCGTCCATGTTTTCGATGCCTTTTCTCCAAACAGCTCAAAATTTAATAATTCGGATTTTATATACTCATCTGCGATCTGCTTTACCTCTTCTTCTGTTACCTCTCTTTCATCGATTTTTATTCCGTTAACATCATTATTTATTAGATTATAGTCCATTGTTGCTAATATATATCGTTCATCCTTTTTGGATATATATGTTAACTTTCTAGCTAAAATATACGTTGACAACTTTCCTATTCCAAATTGTCCAATTTGCAAACGCTTTTTATCCCTATCTTTATCCTTTCGTTTTAAAGATTCACCTATCTTCCATAATTGCTTTAATTCACCTGCATCTAACCCCTCTCCATTGTCACACACCCAAATATATGCATTTGAAACTGTAGGATCATCTGGACTATAAACAGCAACTTTACTAGCAAAAGCATCATATGAATTGCAAATTAATTCCTCAAATGCTTTATTGGGACTTGAATATAACCCAGCCGAAAAGAGTTCAATTATTCTGCTGCTAATTGTAACATCTATATCATCAATCTTTTTTCCCACTGACTCAAGATTCATCTATGATGCCTCCCACTAATAATAAATTCTTCATGGTAAATTTGTTTCTGAGATTTATCCTTTGAAAATTTTCCATTACTATCCCTAAATGGTACACATATTCCCTTAGAAATTGTTCGTTTTCCTATTTTTATATCTGCAAATCCCTCTTCATGCAATGTTTCAACTAAATGTTTGGAATTCAATATTTTAACTCCCTTATATTCGGTGTCACCTATAACAAAAAAAATCATTCCATCATCATTTAACATTAAGGAACTTCTTTTGACTGCATCTTGCATATCTATGTAATATCTTGCAACGGACTTAACTTTTGACTTGGGGCAATTACTTTTTACTAATAAATCAACTATTTCTTTTCCTGTCTTATTTAACTTAGATACATCTATATCTGCTTCATTGCTATAATAAATACTACCAATTGATCCTTTTCTCAATTTCCTATAATCATCGGTATAATTTAACCATAAAGATGACAACTGATGCAAATCTGCGTATTCATAAGATGTCACATAAGGAGGACTCGTTATTACCAAATCAACCTTCGGTAAGTCTTTGCAAGTCAAAAAATTCTGGCACTTCACTTCTACTTTGCTATCACTACCTCTAAGTTCCTTAACTGCTTTCAATAATTTTTTATATTGTCTTGCAAAACACTGTTCAACATCAACATCTTTTTTATTTGGATCAACTTGTGGTTTTATTGATTTTGTTAACCACTTAGAACACGCTTTTAAAATTGCAGAGAAAATACATTCAAACGCATCTCTATATCTCTTATCATCAACAGTTAACTCTATGGCTTGATACAATTTTAGTAAATCTAAATAACTCTTTTCTGTAAACCAATATCTTAATCTTTCATTTGCATTTTTATATTCATTTTTTCCAAATTGCATTGAAGCAACGGCTTTTTCTATCTTACCATAATATTCTTCTAACTTTTCAATATTATAATCACAGCTTTTTGTTTTTGCGATCAACGTTGCTACTGGATTTATATCACATCCCCAAAAATCATAATTATGTATTTTAGATTCGAGTGCCACCGTTCCACATCCACAAAATATGTCCGCTACTTTTTTTATTTCTACACCTTCGTTTTTTGCATATTCAAATGCTTTTGACGCAATAAACGCAGGAAACTTCGCTGGATATGCATGAATAGTATGCATTGTCAATTCAGCCTTTTCACTGTCATTCCATTCTGCATCCACTTTTATCATGTTATAATCTATATCGTAACCCTCATTAAGTGTAACCATATCTATTATTCCTCCTCTAAATTAATATTGTGCAGAATGCAAAAATGCTCAAATGTATTCAATGCCATTTGTCGAGGTTCTGATTTTCCATTTTCCCAACGATTTATTGTTGCAAAACTTACACCTAGTTCTCGTGCTAGTTGTTCTTGACTATAGCCTATTTCAATCCTTACTTTCTTGACTTTTTCTCTAAAATCCATGTCCATACCTCTCTCGTTGGCACTATAAATGTTATAACATTTGTTATAACATTCCGTCAACTACCTTCTGATACGTTACCTCTTTAAAAAGTGAACATAGTGTATGCTAATTGTAACAATTCATTTTACCTATTTCCGATTTTTCTCGCACAACATTTGTCTTATCTATATAAACTGAAACTTGGCATGTTTTGCCATGATATTAAATACCTAATAATTTCTTTGCATTCTCACAAAATACATTTCTCCGTTCTTGCTCATCACCGGTTGCTCTCAAAACAGAACGTATCGAAAATGCCTGTGTAACAAACGGATAATCTGTACCAAACATAATCCTCTCGTTGCCTATTTCGCTAATCATTTTTTTAATATTAACTGCCGGCTGAATACTAATATCCGTATATATATTCGGATACTTTTTCATTATGTCTATCACATGTTCAAAATCAAAATAGCCACTATGTGCCAAAATGAATGTTGTATTAGGAATACAATCCAACACTTTTTCAAACTTTGGCAAATGCTGTGTCATTACTTCCTTCTTTGTTTGCTTTGTAGGAACAGCAGAATTTAACATTTCCTTCGGTAAACCAATCCCACTACAACTCATAATAGGTAATTTTGTCTTTGCCAATTCTTTAAGCAAAGCGATAGACTCATCACAATCAATCGGCACCCCCCAGATATGCGGATTTAATTTCCATCCCTTAATATCCATCTTCATATAATTATCAATTTTTGCAAGAATATTATCATCAAAGGGATGTATCGAACCAAATGTATATAGACGGTCATTATTTTTTACAATGTTATCCATTACTTCAACACAGTTTTTATTTGGCGGGGTAATCTGCTGGACTACTGCTCTTTGAATATGATTAGCTTCCATATCCATTATCAACCTATCTACTGTTGCATAATTCAAAACCAATGCACCCGAAAACAACTTAATCCTTGTCGTTATTCCATCTACACGTAAATCTTCAACCACTCGTACCTTATAACACTACCACATTCATGAGATAATTACTCCAAATATTTTCGTGTCGATTGCGCGAATCGCGCAATCGAGCGATTACTTAAGAAGGACTCTCATGAACAACAAACAAAAACTTCATCAGCTTAAGCTTACACAGTGGGCCTCACGCTTTCAGGAACAGGCTGCCAGCGGGACTAACCGTAAAAGCCTGGTGTGCTGAAAACAATGTCACCATCCACACCTACAATTACTGGAAGCATAAATTAAAACTGGAATACATCGATTCCCTGCTTCCGGCTGAGCATGACATCGTAGCTCTCACACCGAATCTTTTACAAACATTATTTACTCTGGTCTTGCCTATCACTGAATATACACAGATTGGTTTTATCTCATATTTTACTGCTCCTGTTTCTTCCTGGAGCTCCCTTTTAGCGGTTTCGAGAATATTTTCGCCTACTTCTCGATGCCCTCCCGACACTTCATAGGTATCTCTTTCTTTATGCATACAAAGCACCCACTTGCCGTTACTCTTTGAGATTACTACTGCAAATTTCAATAGTTCATCATTAACTGTATCATAAAATTTTACTTCCATCACATTTTCCCTTCCCATTCTATCATAAACTCATTAAGAAATTCCTGCATTACAGCCTGTCTGTGTTCTGCCAGTTTCCTTCCCTCAGTCGTATTCATCATGTCTTTCAACAAGAGCAACTTTTCATAGAAATGATTTATGCTTGTAGAATCTTGATTCTTCCAATACTCTTCTTTGTTCATTCCCATTTTAGGTTTTATTTCCGGATCATAAATCTTTCTTCCCCTACTACCACCATATGCAAGTGTTCTGGCAATTCCAATAGCTCCTATAGCATCAAGTCTGTCTGCATCCTGCACACATTTTCCTTCTATGGTATCAGGTACGACTGAATCAGCTCCTGCAAATGAAACCTCATCTATAATTTTGCATACCGCATCTATCCTTTTACCATCTATTTTGTTAATTGTCATAAAATCAACTGCATTTTTCTTGATAGCATAATTGTCGGGAAAAAAGCTTAATATCATCCACATCATGTAACAGAGCTGCCAACTGCACTGTTTTAACATCTGCATTTTCCTGTTTTGCGATTTTAGTAGCCAGTTTATATACTCGTATCGTATGATAATAGTCATGACCACTACTGTCTCCCGAAAATATACTTTTTATAAATCTCTTTTCATTATCTGTCATCTTTTCTCCTAATCAACCTAGCAACGCAATATATTGATTTATGAATGTCATTACTCTCCCCACAAATAGAGCCATACTAGAGCCATTTGATAAAACAAATGCCGGAAGCCCGCATAAATACAGGCTTTCGGCATTTTAGTCCGTTATTCAAACTC
>ENA-UOJA01002483-UOJA01002483.1-human-gut-metagenome-genome-assembly--contig:-C19-NODE-2483-length-12510-cov-7.545805_pt1 | contig 12510 bp, 8 predicted proteins | sample MGYA00242337_ERZ723884 | MGnify/ENA metagenome assembly ERZ723884
CAACGTACATTTGACACACAGCTTGCTTTGTTTTGAATTCGTCGAATTCACGTTATTTTTAGATATCATATTTATGATAAGTATAAACATAACCTTATAATGAAAAAATTTATATTGCATACATTATAGACAATACCTAATTTTAAAGACATAAAATTTTAAATACAATTAGTGTTATGAGGAAGATTTTATTTTTGATTACATTATTAGTAATCATCGTTTTGGGATTATCATCCTGTTCTAAGGATGAAGCTGTGATTGATGTAAACCAACTTGAAGGAGTATGGGGCCTGGTATCTGAGAGTGGGTATTATTATGATGAGGGGAAAAAATCTCTTATAATGAAAATTACAATCCCTTTGAGCCGACTTCCGACTGCGAAAAAATCATAATTCAAAAAATAGGCGACAATAGATATAAGATGACTGCTTATGAATATTATAGCGGCAACTGGCATCAAACGGATATTGAGAATTTTTCATTGGATGGAAATGACATCATTCCAGAGGATATGCATGGAGTTGATGTATCTGTAGTCAGGATTGTGGAAGTTTCATCTGATCAGTTTGTCATTGAATGTTTAGGACAAGATGAAGATGGCGATTTCTACGATAAATATATATATCAACGAATGACAGAATAAAAGGCAAGTCACTCATTATCAATAAAACCAATTTATTTATAGCCGCTATTGATGTATATTCATCAGTGGCGGTTTCTTCATATATAAAGACTACAGATAGGTAGAAAATAAAATATTCATAGCTGTTTATATCTGCTAGAAAACTCATTAGCACTATAATCCAAAAGAGTCATACATCAGCTAATAGTATTGATTATAAGTAATTTACAAACATTTTATAGTTCGGCGAAAACTTTGGTCGTTTCGTTCATTGGTTTGGAAAGCCAAGAGGTCGCTATTAAGCCAGTTGTTAAGGTTACATTGAAGTCTGATTCTGAGGAGTTGGATGAGGTTATGGTTGTAGCTTATGGTGGAGCTACCAAACGTTCTTTTACTGGTTCTGCTACGGAAATTGGTGGAGAACAGATTTCTTTAAAAAATCCAACAGAGTTGTCTAAAGCGTTAGCTGGAGAGGTTGCCGGTGTACAGGTTATGTCTACTTCTGGACAGCCGGGAAGTAACGCTAGTATTCGTATTCGTGGTTTAGGATCTGCATATTCCAGCCGTTCACCGTTGTATGTTGTAGATGGTATTCCTTTTGAAGCCGATTTGAGTGGTATTGATCCGAGTGATATTGCCTCTATGACAGTTTTGAAAGATGCTACTGCCACTGCATTGTATGGTTCTCGTGCTGCTAATGGTGTAGTTCTGATTACCACTAAAAAGGGTGAAGCTGGTAAGACACGTGTTGACGCAGAAGTCAAATATGGTGCGAATATGCGTTTGACTCCGCTCTATGATGTTATTGATAGTCCTGAAAGATTTACTGAATTAACATGGGAAGGTTTACGTGGTTATGCAGAAGTTGCAGGTGGATACGATCGTGCTAAAGCTGGAACATGGGCATCACAACAGTTGTTCGGAGGACAAAATGGTATTGCTCCTATATATAATATGTGGAATGCAGATGGTGATAAGTTGATTGATCCTTCTACTGGCCGTTTTTATAGTGGCATTTCACGTAAGTATACTCCGGAAAACTGTGAGGATTATTTGTTTAGAACTGGACAGAAGTTTGATGCAAGTGTCAAGATATCAGGTGGTAATGAAAAGATGACTCATTATACGGCATTTAGCTATCTGAAGGATGAAGGTTATTATATTTCTTCAGATTATGAACGTTTCACTGTTCGTAATAATATGAGTAATCAGATCGCGCCTTGGTTGAAAGCTACAACTGCATTGTCTTATGCATATATGATTACTAATAAACCGGGACAGTCGGATGATAGCATGAATAATGGTTTCCAGTTTATTAATGGTATGCCTTCTTTGTTCCCTGTATTTGAACGTGATGAGAATGGAAATATCGTTCAGGATACTAATATTGGAGGAAACAAGTATGATTATGGTATGAATGCTGGTTATAGCCGTCCGTTCGCTGCCGGTATTAACCCTGCAGGTGCTTTGCTTCTGGATAAGGACGAAGTTAAAACACATCAGTTCAATGGAAATGCTTCATTTGAAGCTCGCTTCTTGAAATATTTTAAAGCTACGGCTAATTTAGGACTTCAATATTACGGTCAGGCTGAAAATGAATTGACTAATCCTTATTATGGTGATAGTGCAGGTAAAGGACAGATTGTTAAGACTCAGGTGAATTATTTGAACTTTACTGCCAATCAGATTTTGTCATGGAGCCAAAGCTTTGGTAAAAACAATTTTGATGCTTTCGTTGCTCATGAATCAACTAATAGTACTACTAACGTTTCATACGGATCAAAATCGAAGATGGTTCGTCCGGATAATACCGAATGGAGTAATGCTGTTGTAATGGATTATATGGAATCGTATACTTATGGCTATGCGATTGAAAGTTATTTCGGTCAGTTGCGCTATGACTGGGATAATAAGTATTTTATTCATGGAACACTTCGTACTGATGGTAGCTCACGTTTTGCTAAAGGCCACAAGTGGGGTACATTTGGATCTATCGGTGCTGCATGGGCTATTACCAATGAAGAGTTCATGAAAGATGTAAAGTGGTTGAAAAACTTGAAATATAAGTTGAGCTGGGGTGTTCTTGGTAATCAGGATTTCATAACAAGTCCTGTTGTTGCTGGATATTATCCGTATGAAGATTTATATCAGATTAACAACTTGAATGATAACTATACTTTCAGCTTTGTTTATAAAGGTAATCCCGATTTGACTTGGGAAAGAAGTTCTACAATCAATACGGGTATTGAATTTGATATAGCTAATGTTCTTGAAGGTGAAGTTGAATACTTCCACAAAAAGACAACTGATATGTTGTTTATGAAACAGGTGGCTCCTTCTTTGGGATATGCTTCTTATCCGGTAAATGATGGAGAGCTGGTAAACCAGGGTGTGGAATTTTCTTTGACCGCACATATTTTGAATAAGAAAGATTATAAGTTCGATTTCCGAGTTAATGGTGGATATTATAAGAATGAAATGACTAAAATGCCTATCGATGAGACAACTGGTAAAGAAAAGGCTTTGGAACTGAGTACTTACTATGGATGGGCAAAAGGACATTCTCTGTACGACTTCTATATGCGTGAATATGCTGGCGTAGATCCTCAAACTGGATATGCTATGTATGATCAGTATTATAATATATTGCCGGATGGTACAAAAGAGTTGATTACGGATATGGAAACTTATAAATCAACTAAGACCATCAACCAGTTGGAAGTTGAACAGACCAGTGACTGGAGTCAGGCTACTAAGAAATTCGTAGATAAATCGGCTATACCTGCATTACAAGGTGGTTTCGGATTTGATTTGTATGCAAAAGGCTTTACGGTTAATGCTACTTTCTCATATAGCTTAGGTGGATATGGATATGATTATAACTACCAGGCATTGATGCATAATGATGGAGCAGGACAACATAACTGGCACAAGGATATTGAAAATCGTTGGCAGCAACCGGGTGACATTACGGATATTCCTAGACTTACCAATAATTATGGTGGTGGTTCTGATGGTACTAGCTATGCCAATTCAACTTCGACACGTTTCTTGATCAGCCGTTCTTACCTGAATCTGGCTAACCTCCGTATAGGATATACTTTCCCACAGAGTATTACATCTAAGTTGCGTGTAGGTGGTTTGAGTGTATATGTTTCTGGAGATAACTTATTCTTCCTTTCTGCTCGTAAGGGATATGCTGCTAATGCTGCTTCGGGTAGTGGTAGCAATGATAATGATAACGACTCTGGTGAATCTGGTAGAAGCCAGTATAGTCCGTTGAGTACAATCATGGGAGGTATTAAAGTTCAATTTTAATTAAAATAAAATCAGAAGTTTATGAAATTAAATAAATATATTCCGGTTGCTGCTTTAAGCTTGATGCTTTTAAACAGTGGCTGTTCAGATTCTTTTTTGGAAAAAAGTCCTTCGGATTATATCACTTCTGGTGATTTGGAAGAGGTAGCTAAATGGAATACCAATATCCTGATGGGACAAGCATTAGGTACATATTCTACTACTTTTGCTATGTCTACTGGTGGTGTTGGAGGACATGATGACTTTGGGCAAAAGGCCGTTGATATCGCAACAGACTTGATGAGTGGTGATATGGTCATCATGATGAAAGGTTATGGCTGGTTTGAAATGGCAGGTGATTTAACCTGTTCAACTCGTACCGCAGCTCAATTCTCTTATCAGTTCTGGAGATATTACTACCGTCTTATCAAGGCTGCTAATGAAATTATAGATGCTGCTGGCGGTGATGAGGCAAAACCTACTGGGGAAAATGGTGTGTATTTTGCACAGGCTAAAGCTTTGAGAGCATATTCTTATTTTAATTTGGTAAATTTATATGCTCGTCCTTATTTGGAAGATAAAACGGCTTTGGCAATACCTATTTATCGTACTCAGTTAACTTCTGAAGCTGCAGTGAAATCGAGCGTAGAAGATGTTTATAGTCTGATTGTTAAAGATTTGACGGATGCTATTCCTATGCTTGAAGGATATGAACGTCCTTCAGGACAAAAAGACCAGATTAATCAGGCTGTAGCAAAGGGTATGCTGGCGTATGTTTATCTTATGATGGGTAAAAATGAAGAAGCGGCTCAATTGACTCAAGATGTGATAGATTCACATGAATATACATTAATGAGCAGAACAGAAGTTATAAACTCTGGATTTAACTCTGTTTCTATTCCGGGATGGATGTGGGCTATTGATTTGACTACAAGCAACTCTCCGGCTCTGCCTACATTCTGGGGACATATGGACTTGTTTACGTATAGTTATGCATATGCCGGTGGTGAAAAGTTGGTTGATACTAATTTGTATAATTCTATACCGGATACGGATGTTCGTAAGAAATGGTTTACTGAGACTGATGAAAATGGAGAACAGTATGAATTGACAAACTGGTGGAAGTTCTATGACAGTAAACGTATTTTCGGAAACAGAGAATGGTACGATGATGAAGTTTATATGCGTGTTGCTGAAATGTATCTGATAAATGCTGAGGCTAATGCACGTAATAATAATCTTCCGGCAGCAAGAACTACTTTGAAAGCTTTGTTGGCTGAACGTGATACAGAAACTGCGGCAAAAGTAGATCAGATGAGTCAAGAAGAACTCATGGATGAAATCTATTTCAACTGGCGTCTGGAATTGTGGGCTGAGGGACGTGGCTTGCTTACTATGAAACGATTCCAGAAGAGTATTACTCGTTGCCAGGAAGATGCAATGCTTCCGGGACAGACTTATGATTATAAGGATGAACGTTTGACATTTAAGATTCCTGAAAATGAAATCATAAACAATCCTAATCTTGCTGATTGAAAATAAGCATAATTAGCTGATTTTTTAGAAACCCGTCATTGACTTTATTATAAGTTGGTGACGGGTTTCTTGTTTTTTTTGTTTGATAAAATACTTGATGCGTGCTTTTTTGTTTATATTTGCGAAACTAGAAATACAACTATACTGAATGAAAGAATTTGTTATATCAGAAGCTCAAACTGAAAAGGCTGCGCTGGTGGGATTGATTACCCAGACGCAGAATGAACGTAAAACGAATGAATATTTGGATGAACTTGCTTTTTTGGCCGAAACAGCCGGAGCAGAGGTAGTAAAACGTTTTACTCAGAAACTGGATACTCCCAATTCTGTGACTTATGTTGGAAAGGGTAAGTTGCAGGAAATTAAGGAATATCTTCTTCAGCAGCACGAAGAAGGAGGTGAAGAAGTGGGTATGGTGATCTTCGATGATGAACTTTCTGCCAAACAGATACGAAATATCGAAAAGGAACTGAATGTAAAGATTCTGGACCGTACATCACTTATTCTTGATATTTTTGCTATGCGCGCGCAGACTGCCAATGCCAAAACGCAGGTAGAGCTGGCACAGTATAAATATATGTTGCCCCGATTGCAGCGTTTGTGGACACACCTAGAACGTCAGGGTGGTGGTTCCGGTGCCGGAGGTGGTAAAGGTTCCGTGGGACTTCGTGGTCCGGGTGAAACGCAGTTGGAAATGGACCGTCGAATTATCTTGAATCGTATGGCATTGTTGAAACAGCGTCTGGCCGATATTGATACACAGAAGTCTACCCAGCGCAAGAATCGTGGACGACTGATTCGTGTGGCATTGGTCGGATATACGAATGTCGGAAAATCAACGCTGATGAATTTACTAGCGAAGAGTGAGGTCTTTGCCGAAAATAAGCTGTTTGCTACTCTCGATACAACGGTGCGTAAGGTGATTATTGATAATTTGCCTTTCTTACTGTCTGATACAGTAGGATTTATACGTAAGCTCCCTACCGATTTGGTGGATTCGTTTAAATCGACGCTGGATGAAGTGCGCGAAGCAGACTTGCTGTTGCATGTGGTTGATATTTCGCATCCGGATTTTGAAGAACAGATTCAGGTGGTAGATAAGACAATTGCGGATCTGGGTGCCGGAGGTAAGCCGACGATGATTATCTTTAATAAGATAGATGCTTATACGTATGTGGAAAAGGCTGAAGATGATCTGACACCAAAGACGAAAGAGAATATTACGCTGGAAGAACTGATGCATACCTGGATGGCTAAGATGAATGATAACTGCATCTTCATTTCTGCCCGTAACAAGACGAATATTGACGAGCTGAAAGATATTGTCTATAAGAAAGTAAGGGAGCTGCATGTGCAGAAATATCCTTATAACGATTTTCTTTATCAAACCTACGACGAAGAATAAAAGATGAAAAACTACCGTTCGCTGACTAATGAAGAGATAAACAGGCTGGAAGCACAGGCTTGTTCGGCTTCTGACTGGAATGATGTGCAGGTTGACGAGCATTTTATTCCTGATTATGTTCACCATGCCCGCTTTTCGGGCAAGGTACGTTTGGGCGTGTTCGAGTATGAGTTTGCCCTGCCGGGAGGTATCTGTAAACATGCGGGACTGTCTTATGTGACATTGCATAATGTAACGGTTGGGGATAATTGTTGCATAGAAAATGTAAAGAATTATATTGCCAATTATGAGATAGGAGCATATACGTTTATCGAAAACGTGGATATCATTCTGGTGGATAAAAAATCTCGTTTTGGGAACGGAGTGGAGGTTTCTGTCTTGAATGAAACGGGGGGCCGTGAAGTGATGATACACGACCGGCTTTCTGCTCATCAGGCGTATATTATGGCTTTGTATCGTCATCGTCCGCAGTTGATTGAACGTATGAAGGCGCTGATAGAAGCGTATGCGGATGAACATGCGTCTGATGTCGGTACAATCGGTTCGCATGTTACTATCGTTAATTCGGGCTATATCAAGAATGTTCGTATTGGTGATTATTGTGAGATAGAAGGAGCCGGAAGATTAAAGAACGGTAGTATTAACAGTAATGTGGCCGATCCGGTGCATATCGGTTACGGGGTAGTCTGTGATGATTTTATTATTTCCAGTGGTTCTCATATAGAGGATGGGACAATGATTACCCGATGTTTTGTGGGACAGGCTTGTCACATGGGGCATAATTATTCGGCTTCCGATTCGTTGTTCTTCAGTAATTGTCAGGAGGAGAATGGAGAGGCATGTGCTATCTTTGCCGGACCGTTCACGGTTACGCATCATAAATCGACGTTGCTGATTGCTGGTATGTTTTCTTTCATGAATGCGGGTTCCGGGTCTAATCAGAGTAATCACATGTATAAATTGGGACCGATTCATCAGGGGGCATTGGAGCGAGGAGCGAAGACGACTTCCGATTCTTATATTCTTTGGCCGGCGCGTATCGGTGCCTTCTCATTAGTGATGGGGCGTCATGTAAATCATCCGGATACGTCGGATTTACCTTTTTCGTATCTGATAGAGGATAAGAATACAACTTATCTGGCTCCGGGGGTTAACCTTCGCAGTGTGGGAACCATTCGCGATGCGCAGAAATGGCCGAAGCGTGACTTGCGTAAAGATTCTGTATGCCTGGATCAGATAAATTATAATTTGCTCAGTCCGTATACCATCCAGAAGATGATGAAGGGAAGGAGTATCCTGAAGGAATTGCAACGGGTGTCTGGTGAAACATCGGAAATATATTCTTACCAGAGTGCGAAGATTAAAAATTCGGCGTTGAATAAAGGAATTGGCTTTTATGAAACTGCCATTCATAAATTCTTGGGTAATTCTGTCATCAAACGTCTGGAAGGTATCTGCTTTAAAAATAATGGGGAGATACGTTGTCGCTTGCAGCCAGATACGGTGATAGGAGAAGGAGAATGGGTGGATATTTCGGGATTGATTGCACCTAAGACAGAGATTGAACGACTGATGAACGACATCGAAACAGGTACATTATATACAGTGGACCAGATTCATGATCGTTTTGCTGAAATGCATGCCAATTATTATACGTATGAATGGACGTGGGCCTATGGTAAGATGCTGGAGTTTTATGGGCTGAATGCAGAAACGATTACGGCAAAAGATATCATTAACATTGTGCATCAGTGGCAGAAATCAGTTGTTGGACTTGATAGAATGGTGTATGAAGATGCCAAGAAAGAATTTTCTCTTACTTCGATGACAGGATTTGGGGCAGACGGCAGCAAGGAGGAACAGGTACTCGACTTTGAACAAGTTCGAGGGGTGTTCGAAAGTAATCCGTTTGTGACAGCTGTGCTGAAGCATATCGAAGTGAAGACTGCATTGGGTAATGAATTGATTGAACGTTTAAGAGGTTTATAAAAGGCGATATTACTATGAAAAATATATGGCTGTTTTGCATGCTGTGCTGTGTTTGCATGATGGCTCAGGCTGGAACCTATCGTAAAAGGGAAGTCAGCCATCCGTGTTTTATCACAACCAATACGTCAAAAATTGAGATTAAAAAAATTATCTTGACCGATGAACAGACGCAAGTGGATGCTGTTTTGTATGGTCAACCGGGTGAAATGGCGGTTATTTCTTCGCATACATGTTTGCGTACTCCCCAGCAGGAGTTTTGTTTGCGTGAGGCGGAGGGTGTGTCTATTGATGGACTGACGGAACCGGAAGCTATTCCTGCATCGGGCAAGCATTCTATCATCCTTTCTTTTGCTCCGATACCGGCAGGTGTGCATGCTGTCGATTTTGTGGAAAAAGAAGAGGGCTGGACTATTTGGGGAGTGCAATTGAGCAAGGCAGAGCCTTATGTCTATGTACCTAGTTTTTTACAGACTCGTGTTGTGGAGAGGAGTAAGTCTTTACCGGAACCTCGTCTGAAAACTGGAAAATCAATTATTAACGGATATATATTGGGGTACGATTCCCAAATGGGGTTGGATGTGGTCTTCCGTCATTCCGACTGGCTGTTTTCTGACGAGTGGGGGAAAACGGTGAAAGTACGTCAGGATGGATCTTTTCATATTGAAACCGATTTATTGATTGCCGGAGGTGCTAAGCTCCAGATTAATAAGGCTGAATTGAATCTGTTTCTTTCTCCGGGAGAGGAGATGACTGTATATATTCATTTACCAAGATTGAGTATGTCGGCTTCTCATTTACTGAAAAATAAATATGGAGAGCAGCAGAAGGCTTGGTTCGACGGAGGAGAGGAATTGCTGAATACGGAACTGGCTACATGGAGATATCCTCTTGCTGTTGATGATGAGACTGATTTTGTTAATAACACTACGGGGATGTCGGATGAAGAATATGATGCTTTTGTACAGGATAGACTGAATGGGTATGAGTCAGAACTGAAAGATGATAAAAGAGTGGGTGAGGCATATAAAGAATATGTCTTGGCCAATTTGAAGGTGAATGCATTGGTTCTACAAGGTACACATGGTACAATGCCGGAGGAAGTAGATTCTCCTTATGTCAGATATAGTAGTGATTATATGACTTATTTGCAGTATCTGGAAAGAGATAAAGGTGAAATGCAGGATGTATGGGAGGATATGAAGAAGGCGAGAAGTATCTATCGGAATACTGTGAAGGAAGAACGTATGAGTTCGAACGACAGGAAGGCATTGAATCTGATCGGGCAGTCGGAAATACGCACGTATGTAAAGGAGAAAATGCAGGCTATGCAGGCGCTTTCGGAACGTGCAAAGGCTTCTAAAGGATATGTTATTGCTGAATTGGATTCCTTGGTTGCTGGAGCCGACATCTTACCTGCCATTATTTCCCAGCATCGGGGAAGTGCCATTCTTGTTGATTTCTGGGCTACATGGTGTGGACCGTGTCGTAAAAGTATGCCGGCTGTTCGTTTGTTAAAAAAGAAGTTGTCGGCAAAGGATGTGGTTTATATTTACATTACAGGACCTTCTTCGCCGGAAGATGCTTGGAAAAATGCGATAGCTGACATAAATGGAGTACACTATCGCCTGACACAGAAGCAATGGGAGTATCTTTGTCGTTCGTATGGCATTACGGGCATTCCGGGATATCTGGTTATTAGTTATGATGGAAAGCTACAGGATCGTTATGTAGGTTTTCCCGGGGTGGATGTTTTACAACGGGACTTGCTGAGAGCCATGAACTAAGGTGTTTCGGAATAAGTAAAAGGAAGGTTGCTATTGAAGTGGACTAGTGGAAACTCCTGTGAGTTTTTGAATCATCTGCTACAAAGATTTTATCTTAATTAAGGAAAAATTTCGATAATACTTCGTACCTTTGCTGACATAGTAACTAACAATTAATTTCTTATCATTATGGCAACACCAGAATTCAAGTATCAGCCGATGTTTGAACACGGAAAAGATACAACTGAATACTATTTGCTTACAAAGGACTATGTGTCTGTAAGCGAGTTCGAAGGAAAACCTATCCTGAAAATCGAAAAGGAAGGTCTGACAGCAATGGCTAATGCTGCATTCCACGATGTTTCTTTCATGTTGCGTCGTTCTCACAACGAACAGGTAGCCAAAATTTTGAGTGATCCGGAAGCCAGCGAAAACGATAAATACGTTGCTCTGACTTTCCTGCGTAACGCTGAAGTTGCAGCTAAGGGCGTATTGCCTTTCTGCCAGGATACCGGTACTGCTATTATACATGGTGAAAAAGGTCAGCAGGTATGGACTGGATATTGTGATGAAGAGGCTTTGTCGCTGGGCGTATATAAAACATATACTGAAAATAACTTACGTTACTCACAGAATGCTCCGCTGAGCATGTACGAAGAAGTGAACACTCGTTGTAACCTTCCGGCTCAGATTGACCTGGAGGCTACCGAAGGTATGGAATATAACTTCTTGTGTGTAACCAAAGGTGGTGGTTCTGCCAACAAGACTTATTTGTATCAGGAAACAAAAGCTATCTTGAATCCGGCTACTCTGGTTCCGTTCCTGGTAGAAAAGATGAAGACTCTGGGTACAGCTGCTTGTCCTCCTTACCATATCGCATTTGTCATTGGCGGTACTTCTGCTGAAAAGAACTTGCTGACTGTTAAACTTGCATCTACTCATTATTACGATAATCTGCCTACTACTGGTAATGAATACGGACGTGCTTTCCGTGACTTGGAACTTGAAAAACAAGTTTTGGAAGAAGCTCACCGTATCGGTTTGGGTGCACAGTTCGGTGGTAAGTATTATGCACACGATGTTCGTATTATCCGTCTGCCTCGTCATGGTGCTTCTTGTCCGGTTGGTCTGGGTGTTTCTTGTTCTGCTGACCGTAACATCAAATGTAAGATTAATAAAGACGGTATCTGGATTGAAAAACTGGATTCGAATCCGGGTGAACTGATTCCTGAAGAATTGCGTCAGGCTGGTGAAGGTAATGCTGTAAAGATTGACCTGAATCGTCCGATGCCGGAAATCTTGGCTGAACTCGATAAGTATCCTGTTGCAACTCGTCTGTCTTTGAACGGTACAATCATCGTAGGTCGTGATATCGCTCATGCCAAACTGAAAGAACGTCTGGACCGTGGTGAAGATCTTCCTCAGTATATTAAGGATCATCCTATCTACTATGCTGGTCCGGCTAAGACTCCTGCCGGTATGGCTTGTGGTTCTATGGGACCGACTACTGCTGGACGTATGGACCCGTATGTTGACTTGTTCCAGAGTCATGGTGGTAGCATGATTATGCTGGCTAAGGGTAACCGTAGTCAGGCTGTAACTGATGCTTGTAAGAAACATGGTGGTTTCTATCTGGGTTCTATCGGTGGTCCGGCTGCTATCCTTGCACAGAATAACATCAAGAGCATTGAATGTGTGGAATATCCTGAACTGGGTATGGAAGCTATCTGGAAGATTGAAGTTGAAAACTTCCCGGCATTCATCCTGGTAGACAACAAGGGTAATGATTTCTTCAAACAAATTAAGCCGCGTTGTACTGGAAACTGTAAATAAGTAATTTATTTCCAATTGACTAGTCCTAAATAACCGTTACAGTTATTGGACAAAAATAAATTATT
>ENA-UOJA01002494-UOJA01002494.1-human-gut-metagenome-genome-assembly--contig:-C19-NODE-2494-length-12472-cov-5.910687_pt1 | contig 12472 bp, 7 predicted proteins | sample MGYA00242337_ERZ723884 | MGnify/ENA metagenome assembly ERZ723884
TAATCGGATAATGGTTCATCGAAGTCTGGATGCTGTCAATCACGCGGTAAATGCTCTCCATGTCACTGGACATACAGACCGCAAAAATATCTGAAGTCAGATGACAATATGTATACAATTCTTCCGAATCCATGCACTCCTGTAATTTCACACCCAGAAAACGGAGAACATTATCACCCTCACTTGTCCCATAAAACTCATTCAGCAGGCGGAACTTCCGGATATCCATCCGCACAATGGCATATTCACGCTCCGGATGATTCTTTAACAATTCCCATGTCTGCATGGAAAAGGTATTGATATTCGGAAGCTGTGTCAGGGAATCCACGGTTACCAGCGATTTCAGTTCATGCACGGCCTCCAGCTCTTTCTCGGCATTGGTAAATACCAGCACAATCCGGTCTTTTTCCCCGTCCTCATCAACATAATACAGCACTGAAATCCGGAACCACTCATAAATATGCGGCACAACATACAGACGGATATTGGCATCCCGCTGAACACTGTGTGTCACCCCTGAAAAATCAATCAACTGCTGGTACAGCGGCAAATCCCGTTTAAATACAGTTTTATAAAAGGCATGTTCAAAATCCGTATCCAAAGACTTTCTATCAAAATCAACAAAATGACCATCTTCCGGATAAATTTCCAGCTGTCCTGTCTTATAAGAATATTCTGCAATAAATGTATGTGTATGTTCCAGTAATAATTCTTCCCGTGTCATTGAGTAATCTAATAATTTTTCCTTTACTTCTTCATTACCATCCATATTTTTATCCCTTGACCTCATAACCGTTCAACAAATTATATGAATTTAGTTTACCATTCTGCCGTACTAATGTCAACTAAAGTGCGGGATTTCAAAATAATATACATAACAAAAAAAGACTGTGCTTCGACGATTTTGAAACATCAAAGCAACAGTCTTTTTCTGTGCCATGTATTATACTTTTTATTGCATATTACTGCTTAGAAGTAATATATCCCTTTGCCTTTAATAATTCTGCAATTAATACAGCACCACCTGCTGCACCTCTTAATGTATTGTGTGAAAGACCGATGAACTTATAGTCAAACACAGAATCTTCTCTTAAACGGCCCAAAGAAACGCCCATACCGTTTTCATAGTTAACATCTAACTGTACCTGTGGTCTGTCATCTTCTTCTAAATACTGGATAAACTGCTTTGGTGCACTTGGAAGGTCTAATTCCTGTGGTTCGCCACGGAAGCTTCTCCACTTTTCAATAATCTGCTCCTTTGTCGGCTTCTTTTCAAAGTTCACAAATACAGCAGCTGTATGTCCGTCTAATACAGGAACACGTACACACTGGCAAGTAATAACAGTATCTGTAGCCGGAACAATCTTTCCGTCTTCTACTTTACCCCAGAGTCTTAATGGTTCTTTTTCACTCTTTTCTTCTTCGCCGCCGATGTAAGGAATGATGTTTCCTACCATTTCAGGCCACTGTTCAAAAGTCTTTCCTGCGCCTGAAATTGCCTGATAAGTTGTTGCAACAACCAGCTTTGGTCCGAATTCTTTTAAAGCAGTTAAAGCCGGTGTATAGCTCTGAATTGAGCAGTTTGGCTTTACACAGATAAAACCTCTTGTTGTGCCAAGACGCTTCTTCTGTGCCTCAATAACCTCTAAGTGTTCCGGGTTGATTTCCGGTACCACCATTGGTACGTCCGGTGTCCAGCGGTTTGCGCTGTTGTTAGATACAACCGGCACTTCTGCCTTTGCATATTTTTCTTCTAATACCTTGATTTCATCCTTTGGCATGTTTACTGCACAGAATACGAAATCTACCTTTGATACGATTTCATCGAAATCCTTATCCATATCATAAACAGTCATCTTCTTAACGAATTCAGGCATCGGTGCTGTCATCTTCCATCGTCCGTCTACAGCATCTTCGTAAAGCTTTCCTGCGGAACGACCGCTCGCTGCAACCAATACAACCTCAAACCAAGGATGATTTTCAAGCAGTGTAATAAATCTCTGTCCTACCATACCTGTACCGCCAAGGATACCAACTCTTAACTTCTCACTCATGTTCTTTCTCCCTTTTCTTTTTTCAAGAACAAATTTCCGCTTTTGTCTTTGTGTGGCGGACATTTGTCTTTTTGTTCTGAAAGGATATTATCACAGTAACTTACAGAATGCAACACTTTTTGCAAAATTACTTTATTTTGTTATTAAACATCAATAATATAACGTTCATATCCGTTAATAATCGTTGTTTCGTTGTACTGCTGCTCCCGCACGAAGTTTGCCTGATAATTCTTATGTATGTGACCGTGAATAAAATAAGCCGGGTGATACGTGTCAAGCAGTTCGTTAAATACCGTAAATCCCTGATGTACACTGTCAAAGCCGTCATTAATGCCCGCAGCAGGCGAATGGGTCAGCAAAATATCAAAGCCTTTTTTACATTTTAACTGGAGCCACATACGGCTGACACGATGCTGCATCTGTCGTTGTGTATACTGGTTGATACCTTTTTTATAACGGATTGAACCGCCAAGTCCCATAATCCGCAGCCCCTTATACGTATAAATCTTATCCTCAATGCAGATACAGCCCTCCGGCGGTGTCTGTTCATAGCAGTCATCATGATTTCCTCTGACGTAAAGCACCGGTGACTGCGTAAAGGATGCCAGAAAAGACAGATACTGCGGATTTAAATCACCGCAGGACAGGATTAAATCAACGCCTTCTAATTTACTTTTGTCAAAATAATCCCATAAGTATTTTGACTCCACATCTGCTAATATCAGTATCTTCATATTTTCTCATTGTGGCAGCTTCTTTTTGCCGCCTTCCTACTTTCTACATTTATAATCCGTGGTGAATAATGCCCTGTGCCTTTACAATCGGCTCACAGCCTTCTTCAAGTTCCTCCAGTTCCGGTATTTTACCAATCACATTATCCAGCAGCCAGTCCATGGTAATAATCTGTTCCGGTGTCAGATCCCTGCCCTTCTGATTACGTACCTTACCTTTCTGATCTTTTAATTCGTCCGCAAAAGGTTCAAATAAATCTTTTGAAATCATCTCTTTAAAGGTTGTAACCATCCGCTGTGTTTCTACCGGAAGCTTCGTTGACATAATCAGGTCAACCACATCTGCAGACAGTCCCCACCAGTAATTAAGCGCTTTTACATTATCTGCATCCTGTTCCCTGTTCCATGAGCCGCTTAAAATACTCTGAATCATTTTTTCATAAAATGCACCCCAGTGCCACATCGGCATCGCGATATGCTGGGTTGTTTCATCATCTATGCTGTACAATCCAAACCTGCGTGCCGTACTGGTCGGCGTAATCATATCCTGATCCGATACATAACGGATACCCTCTCTTTTAAAAGCTTCCGCCGGATTGCTATTCTTTACAGAGGACCATTCAAGATAAATCTTTGCCCGTGGATTAACAAATTTTGCCCCCAGCGCAAAAGCATTGATATTTGCCGTCACACCGTACACAGGATACCCTGCTACATAACCGATTTTATCATTATCAGTCAACGCACCTGCAATGAGTCCCGTCAAAAACTTTGCTTCATACATTCTCGCATAGTAGGTACGGATATATTTGTGTGACGTATTCAGCGAACAGTTCAATATCTTGACCTCCGGATGCGCAATCGCTTCTTTTAAAGAGGCCATAATCATGGACGGTGATGTCACAAAAACTAAATCTGCCTTATTTTTAACCATCATTTCAATGGCAGCCACATCATCTTTATCCGGTTTGACATTCGTAATGCTTAATGTTTCAATCTGATCGCCAAATGTATCGTCAATATACTGCCGGCCAAGCTCATGCGTATAGCACCAGTCCGAATCCTGCGGTGTATTTTCGTAAATGAAACCGACCTTTAGCTTTCTGTTTCCATTTCCCGGTTTTGGCAGCAGATAACTTAAAATATTCTTTTTCGGTTCGTTTAAAGTCGGATCCATACGAAGCTCAACGGCATTGTTTTCAGAAAGCAGTTCAAACTCTGCCCACGTCTTTGCCACATTTTTTGCCATTTCCGACGGCAGCATATCCTTTACATGTTCATAACCGTGAATATGGATAAAGCGTAAAAATGCATCGCCCGCCGGATAATCAAACCGTTCGCCTCCTCTGGCATCATATGCGTTTTTAAAAGACAGAAAACAGGATACAAAATCCTTTTTCGCATCTTCATCCATGTTTTCCCCTTTTTTGATGCCGACCAGCTTCATCAGGGTTGGAAAACTGCCGACGTTGCTGAAATAAATGTCATTAAGCTTCGTACATTTATAAAATTCCATAAACTCATAATAAATCTTAACATCCGGGTCTTCCGAATACTTCGGCACTTTTCGGATTACTTCGGCATTGACTGTCACAGCTTTAAAATACTTTAAAACGCTGACTCTTTTATTACCTTCCAGTACATAAAACTTGTTCATATACTCATAGACCTTAATCGGGTCGCGGATGCCTTCGTTTTTCTGGCTGTCACTTAAGCTCGCCCATTTTGCTGAAAATTCCGTTCCCCAATCCAGAATCGGCATAAAATTATCTGCAAAGGCATTGGTCCGTCCCGCATTACACGTTCCCACAACCAGCCGCAGCGGAATCTGGTCGATTCCCAGACTGACCTCTGCCTCAATGTCTGATTCATCTACAATATTTTCCAATACCGGAAGATATGGATACCTGCCTTTGTTGACACAGGCATGATATGCTCTTTTTCCGATTTTAGATGCACTCATATAATCCTGAACTGACATACTTCCCTCCATTTCTGCCGCAATACGCAGCCTGTATTACGCATTTCTATCTTAAAATTAGCACATTACACCCTAAATGTCCATGTTTATCTGATTTAGAATTTCTGCTGTTTTTTCTTTTTCTTTGCAAAATGCAAGCACGGAAACATAGACGGCTTCTTCCGATAAGTGCAGTTTTGCAAGCATTTCCTTATCCTTTGTGGTCTGTCTGCCTGCGCAGTATCTTCTGACAATGCCGTTTAATGTTTTAAACAGGTGCATATAATCTTCAAATGTGCAGCTTCTGTCTAAAATGCTTGTGCCGGTTGTGGCAAGCTCCCGTTCCGCAGTTGCAATTATCTGCATACAAATCCGCAAATCGCCCGTAATGTCCGACGCTTCCATTAAAACGTCCGGTCGTTTCGTATACATTTCCATAAAATACTGCTTTGCACCCACAATATCTTTTTCCGCAAAATAATCCGCAAGCCGCTGTTTCATTTCTTTTGTTTCTGCCTTTTCGCCAATCATACCCACCATACACTCATATGCGCGCAGCTTGTGTTTTGTCACCCACACATAAAGCAGAAATTCCGAAACAAACCCAAATACCCGCTTGTGATAGCTGTCATAGGAATCGATATCAATCCGTTTTCGCACCTCGGCAAAAATGTCAAACAGCCATGCACAGTACGCATCAAAGAGCGGCTTTTTCATCACGCAGATGTTGCCAAAATACGTGTGATTTTCATGGACAAGCTTTTCAAACAGCGGATAATCCTCCGGATATTTTTCACGGATAACTTCACCTGTCACGTCCAAATCCCGCACATTGTGATTGTCGGAAAATCCGTAATGATATGAAAAATCCAGTGTCAGCAGGCGGCTGGTCAGACAGTCATATTCGGAAAGCAGTTTTTCAATCTCCTCTTTACGGAACATCACACCTTTTTCATTTAACAGATACCGTCTGTAATGGCAGACACCGACAATATCCGATTCAGTATCGTTTTTCCATATCCAGTATACCCCGGTCAATTCGCTGTAATAACAATTTAACGCGGAAATATTTTCCCCGGTGTTATCCCTCACATAGCCGAGCGGTTCTTTTCCTTCTGCGCCGACCTGTAACGGAACATACATCGGGTCGTTTGGCACATCGAATTTTTTGTGGGTCATTGTATATATTTTTACTGACATTTGTATACTCCTTTTAGTCGTTATTGCGGCTGCCGCATTTCGGGCAGATATTGCCGCCCTCATAGACATAACCGCAGCGGTAACAGCATTTTACCGGATGCTTTTCTTCGGCAAGGTATTCCACGCTGCGGGACTCCGGCTTTTCCTGCAAATACTGGATAAAGCGGTTTAATTTAGCAAGAAAATGTTCCATTTTTTCTTTATCTGCCTTGTAGTTTCCGGTAATTTTCATTTCTCCGTTATTCATGGTACGGATATAAATGCCCTTGTGGAACAATCCGCTCTCTGCGTAAAATTCCTTGATATTACGCACCTTTACCGTTCCCGCCATCATACTGCCATTGTAGTAGACATGATCCGGTGTCAGCACAAAGCCTTTTTTACCGTTTTCACCTTTTGTTGAATCAAATATCAGAAGCGGATACTCAAATGCTTCTCCGCCCGCATAGGTATTGAGTGCATTATTTGCAATAATGGCATCGGTATCTTCACAGGCTTCATTGCTCATGCGGCGGATATCATACGGATAAAAGCCTTCCATGGTCTGCTCCGAAATACCGGTATCGCGAATCATTTTATTGACAAGACTTCTGCATTCATCCTTTTTCATGGCTTCAAGCCGCTTGCGGATTCTGCCTAACATATCCGTCTTTAGCTCCGGCAGAAAATCTCCTGTCGCAATTCTTTGATAGGCTTCTTTCCCCTCGTCAAAGGACATCTCAAAAATGTCCGGACAGATTTGTTCGATTGCTTTCCTGTCAATATCTTTTACGCGGTCTTTTAGCTGGTCAATGATGATTTGTTTATTCTTTTCTTCATATTCCATAGGACGGATTGCTTCTGCCAGTGACAACAGCTTTTTTCTATCCCCCGGGCGGATTTTCTGCTGGTTGACAAATGCTTTCAACGCGCTCTGCTCTGCCATATCACGCTTTTCCTCAAGCTGCTTCATATATTTTGTATTATCAATATCGTTATATTCCTCAAATTTTTGACGAAACTGCTGATAGACTTTCTTTTGATACTGCTGTGGAAAATGCTCTGCCAACACCTGCAGTTCTTTCTCACCGCGCTTCTGCATCCAGTCTTTGACATTTTCTGCCACACTATTTTTGACCGACTGCGGACAGTCTTTTTCAAGAATCGTATGATAGGCCTTTTTTAATTCCGCATAGCTTTTGTTTTTTGCTGCCAGTGCGATAGACAACACTTCCTTCTGGGAAGCCGCAATTTCTTCTTCGGAAGTTCTGCGTGACTGTGGTGTGTCTGCCCCGCCGGTCTGTAGCTGTACATGTGTACCCTGCTTTTGTGTCCGGATGTCGGCTGTAGACGGTGCAGCTTTGTCCTGTGATATCACGTAATCGTCTGCTGCTCTGTCCGGTCGGTTCGTTCCGTCTTGCGGCGCAGTCTGACTGTCCGTAAATGTCCTGTCTTTGACTTGTCCGCCATCCCACTGTTCCTGCGGATTCTGCGTACTGTATCTTGCTGACGGTTCTTTCTCATCAGACCGTCCCTGCGCAGATTCTGACCGCTCTTTTTCCTTTTGTGCCTTTTCGTTCTTTTGTTTTTCTTTCTGCACTTTTTCCCGGTGCTTCTGCCAGTTTTTCGGCGGAACGTTACGGTCCATGCCTTTATCTGCCGCCGCTTTGTCTACCTGTTCTTCAATTGCTTCCCGCCGGGACTGCGGATAGAATTCCGAATCCAGCATGTCGGCAATATCAAAAATTTCTTCTACAGACATTTCAGGCATATTGTTATAAAGTTCTTCCAGACGGTCATCCGCTTCATTTTCAAAATCGGACTGTGGCGCACTGCTCTCATAACGGTTAAACCGGCTGTTGGATATACGCTGTCCGTCTGCGCCGAGCAGTTCCTGATAATCCTCATACGCCGTGTTATCGTCCTCAAAATCCATCATATAAATACTGCCTTCCATCAGCAGTTTGTAGGGCTTTGGCGTATAAAAACGATGACAGGCCATACAGGTATATGCCCTTGCAAGAATAACCCTGCCCTCGTCCGTGTCGATATGAAACTCTTTATTTTTCGGATAAACCACCATGTACATTGGCTTTTTACATTCCGGGCACTGATAGCCCGTGATGTAAAAGTCATTTCCAATTCGCCCTGCTGCCCGCTCTTTGGCGGATAACTTCTTTTTGCTAATACCGGTTTCGTAGGATTTCCAGACAATTTTATGCCACAATCCGAGCTGATACTTTTTCTCCCAGTCGGAAACATCGTGAATCTCCGTATCGTCTTGTTCTTCTTCCTCCTCATTTAGATAATCCGGCTTCATGTATTCTAAAATCCGCTCAATCACTTCTTCATAGGTAATGCGTATTCCCTCATGATAGAAACGGCACTGCGTGGCATCTAAGGATGCCTGTACTTCTACTTCCCGCAGGATGTCATTCATCTGTTGTTCTAACTGTCTGTAATCCTTTTCAACGGTTAGCCCTTTAATTTTTCCCCACTTACCAAATATGTAAAGAACTAAATTAATGGTATTTTCAAGCAGGGCATTTCCAAGCATTAACCGTGGTTCTTCTTTAATGGGTTCTTCTATGACATTTCCAAGCACTTTTTTATTATCAAAACTGAAAAACAACGATTTTAATGTACCGGGCAGAATCAGCGTGTTATTATTAATTGCAAATGTTTCATTCCACTCTACATTCTGTTCCATGACTTTTATTGTTTTATGAAAGACTGCCGCAAGTGTGCCTTCCGCTTTTAAAATAATCATATCGCTCTCCATTCACATTTATCTATTCGCCTATTTACCGTCAGTATACCACAAAGTCAAAAGACAAGTGAATATTTATCTTGAAAATGATTGATTTTTGCGGTATGCTAGGCAACAGAAATTCACAGACTGCTTTCAAAGCAGTTTTGTATCAAAAGGAGATTGTATGACTATGGCTCAGTTACCAAAAGATCCCGTTATGCTGCTTTCATTTACAAATACACAGCTTCGCGACTTTTATCCGAATCTTTCAGAATTCTGCAAAGCCTTTATGGTAGATGAAACGGAAATCGTACAGACTTTAAAAGGAATTGATTACGAATACGATACTACACGTAATCAGTTTATATGATGTTTGGTACACGTAAAAAGCGGGTGGCACTGAAATCTAACAGTACCACCCGCCTTTTCTTTGCTTTTTATAATCTTATGCTCTTTACTGCTGTTTTATTTTTCTTCGATGGCTTTTCTGCCCTCGGCTCTTGCCGTAAGTTCACCGTTTACAACATCAATCACAATGTCATCACCCGTATTGATGTCACCCTTTAAGATTAGCTTTGCCGCCAGTGTTTCTACCGTCTTTTGAACGTAACGCTTTAACGGTCTTGCGCCGTACATCGGGTCAAAGCCGTGTTCTGTAATATAGCTTTCTGCCGCATCTGTCAGACGTACCTGCAATTCCTTGTCTGCCAGACGTCTGTTGACGTCTGCAATCAGCAGATGAATGATATTGCCGATATTGTCTTTTGTGAGCGGCTTGAACAGAATAATCTCGTCCAGACGGTTTAAAAATTCTGGTCTGAAATGTCCGCGCAGATCATTCATAACGAGGTCTTCTGTTTCCTGCTTAATGCCGCCATTTTCATCAATACCGTCCAGCAGATAGGTTGAACCGATATTACTTGTCATAATAATAATTGTATTCTTAAAGTCTACCGTTCTGCCCTGCGAATCGGTGATTCGTCCGTCATCAAGTACCTGTAACAATACATTGAATACATCCGGGTGCGCCTTTTCAATTTCATCAAAAAGAACAACAGAATACGGTTTTCTTCTGACTGCCTCAGTCAGCTGACCACCTTCATCATATCCGACATATCCCGGAGGCGCTCCGATTAATCTCGAAACAGAATATTTCTCCATGTACTCTGACATATCAAGACGGACAATATTGCTTTCATCATCAAACAGGCTCTCTGCCAGTGTCTTTGCAAGCTCTGTCTTACCGACACCGGTAGGTCCTAAGAACAGAAATGAACCAATCGGTTTGGTCGGGTCTTTATTGCCTGCCTTTGAACGGATAATTGCCTCTGTTACTTTCGTAACAGCCTCGTCCTGTCCAACAACTCTCTTATGCAGAAGTGTGTCCAGATTCAGGGTCTTTTCCCGTTCAGATTCGCTTAACTTGGCAACCGGGATTCCTGTCCATCTGGAAATAATCTTTGCAATTTCTTCTTCGGTAACACTCTCATGTACCAAATCCAGATTTTTATTCTGTACCTTCTTTTCGGCCTCTTCCAGACGTTTCTGAACCTCCGGCAGTCTGCCGTACTGTAACTGTGCCGCCTTTTCCAAATCGTAATTTCTCTTAGCTTCGTCAATCTCATGGTTGACCTGTTCTAACTCTTCTTTGATCTTGCTAATCTGGTCAACACTGGACTTTTCATTGTCCCACTTTGCCTTCTGCTGTTTAAATTCAGAACGCATTTCCGATAATTCCTTCTGCAAAGCTTCCAGACGTTCCTTACTGAGATTATCGGTTTCTTTCTTCAATGCAGCTTCTTCAATTTCTAACTGCATGACCTTACGCTGTAATTCATCAAGCTCAGCCGGCATAGAATCCAGTTCGGTCTTAATCATTGCGCAGGCTTCATCGACAAGGTCGATTGCTTTATCCGGCAGGAATCTGTCGGAAATGTAACGGTCTGAAAGGGTTGCCGCAGATACCAGTGCGCCGTCTGTAATTTTTACACCGTGATATACTTCATAACGGTCTTTTAAACCACGTAAGATAGAAATGGTATCTTCAACGGTCGGTTCATCAACCATAACCGGCTGGAACCGTCTTTCCAGTGCCGCATCTTTTTCAATGTACTGACGGTGTTCATCCAGTGTTGTTGCACCGATACAGTGGAGTTCACCACGCGCAAGCATTGGCTTTAACATATTGCCTGCATCCATAGAGCCTTCTGTCTTACCGGCTCCGACAATCGTATGGATTTCATCAATAAACAGAATAATCTGCCCTTCACTTTTCTTCACTTCATCGAGTACCGCTTTCAAACGTTCCTCAAATTCGCCACGATACTTCGCACCGGCTACCAGTGCGCCCATATCCAGCGCAAAGATTTTCTTATCCTTTAAGCCCTCCGGTACATCGCCACGGACAATCCGTTCTGCCAGACCTTCAACAACGGCTGTTTTACCGACACCAGGTTCACCAATCAGCACCGGATTGTTTTTGGTTTTTCTTGAAAGAATCCGGATAACATTACGGATTTCATTATCCCTGCCGATAACCGGGTCTAACTTGCCGGACTTTGCCTTTTCAACTAAATCCTGTCCGTATTTTGCCAGTGTGTCATACGTTGCTTCCGGGTTATCACTTGTTACGGACTGATTACCACGGACCGTTGCCAGTACGGAAAGGAACGAATCTCTTGTAATACCGTAGGTCTTAAAAAGCTGCTTAATCTGCTTATTTGGTGATGCAATCATTGCCAGCATCAGATGTTCAACGGATACATACGCATCTCCCATGCGCTTTGCTTCGTCTTCGGCATTGATTAATACTTTGTTTAAGTCATTGCTCACGTAAAGCTGTACGTTGCCGGATACTTTTGTTTTTTGTGAAAGCAGTGTTTCAATATTGGAAATAAATGCTTCTGTATTAATCTGCATTTTTTCAATCAGGTTTGCAATCAGACTATCGTCTATTGTCATTAAGCTGTAAAGAAAATGTTCCTGGTCAATTTCCTGATTGCCATAATCGTAAGCAATCTTTTCACACTGGTTCACCGCTTCAATGGACTTCTGTGTAAACTTGTTAATGTTCATAGTTTCTGCCTCCTTTTTCTCATTCTCTATTGTATACAATCACTTTGAAACCATTCCTGCCAGCCTTTTTCTTCTTCGATTCATGCAGGATTTTTGTTTTTATGATTGCTGCTTTATTGTTCTATTTGTTATGTAACACCCAAGGCTTAATTGTGTTATATCACATGTTGTTAGCACTGTCAAGAGGTGAGTGCTAATTTTTTAAGAATCCCTGCGTTTCACTTATCGGCTAACCGTCCAAATACGTTCCTGTCTTAGAAGCGGGAGTTGTACCACTGCCACCGTTTAAATCGTACTGAACTAAAATATTGGGGAGCCATTGAGCGCAAAACGTAAAAGTTGCTGGTAAAGTCTGGTCTGCCCAAGCTTCAGTAAACTGTATTTCATCTCCTGGTAGAAAATGATACCAACTATCTTCATCCGCGAAGTACTCATTACCTGATTGCCAACCATTAGCTTTAGTAAATATCTCGTGATGATGAGATACATTTCCATAAAAATCTGTGGTGTCGTAATCTCTAATTACTGCATACCATTCTATTATAAAACAAGTGGCTCATTGTGACTGGAATGATGGCTCACGGCAAAATGGAATCGTGGCTCACTTGCACCGGACAGGCGGCTCATTTGGGCGCAGATTATTCACTTATTTTCTGTACAAGTGTTGTAATTTCTTCTTTTTTCATAAGTGCACTCCTTTTTTTCAATGTCTTATTGAGTT
>ENA-UOJA01002495-UOJA01002495.1-human-gut-metagenome-genome-assembly--contig:-C19-NODE-2495-length-12469-cov-10.848478_pt1 | contig 12469 bp, 7 predicted proteins | sample MGYA00242337_ERZ723884 | MGnify/ENA metagenome assembly ERZ723884
TCATCCACACGATAGTCTTTTCTGAAACATCTCCAAATAAAGCACTGCTCTTATCAACAAATGTCTCTGTCTTTCCATACTCTCTTACTGGAGCTTTCTCAACCTTGCCGCCAAGAACGTGCTGCATAAGCTGAGCACCATAACATAATCCAAGCACTGGAACACCAAGTTCAAAAAGCTCTTTAGTACAAGTAGGTGAACCTTCTTCATAGCAGCTATTCGGACCACCTGTAAGGATAATTCCTTTAGGGTTCATCGCCTTAATCTGCTCAAGAGGTGTTTTGTAAGAATATATCTCACAATATACGTTACATTCACGGACACGACGTGCAACTAACTGGTTGTACTGTCCGCCAAAGTCAATAACTATAACCTTTTCCTGATTCATATTGTCCCTTTCCTAATCATAAGTTTGCGTTGAAGATATATTTTATATGCATTTCTATACTTTAATCAGCCAATCATAAAAAATATCCAGACACAATATGCATATATAACATATACATATATAATATATACATATAACACACATATATTAATTGGATATTTTACATAACAATTTATGTATAGCAATTTACTGCTTTTATTGTCTTATATTTTCTCCTATTACTTTCAAAGTATATATCAGTATATATAACACATCTACAACTCATATATACATTTATTATAGTAAACAAGCGGTATAATGACAAGCATATTCTTCAATCTTTATTACAATCCCATACAACACAACCTCCTATTATTAATCTGTTGTATGCTTATACCGCTTAATTTCAGATTTATACAGCTTTATATTTCCATAAGGAACTCGTCTACATATTTCCTCATATCGTCAAATTCTGCATTAACCTCTGGTACATCAGATTTAAAATCCAGCAGTTTATATACATAACCTTGTTCCTTGGCCTGTCTATAACTTTCTTTATACACAAGTTCAAAAAGCAGTGATATATGCCCTACTATATGGTCAACTGCACTCCTTCTTACACTTTTAAGTACTGTTTCCCTCTTATAAAAGCTCTCAAGTACCTCTTTGGTTATAATTCCATTCTTAAGCTCCTCTGTTGTTACATCATATATAATCTCCATAGGAATATCTGCATTTACCTTAAATATGTCAACCTTATCTGCATCACGCAGTATATCACAAAACATACGCTGTCTTTCAGTGAGGTCTTCTTTTACACGATACTTATTATGCTGTCTTATTGCCATTTCAAGAAGTCCTATATCTTTATTGTGGTGCTCATTATTTTTTATTATCTGCTCAGCTTCTTCATTCCCTGAACGTGCAAGTTCACATTCTTCATAATACCCTTCTGCAAACTTCCATATAAGACCTTCCCTAAACAGTAGATCTGCCCCGAATTCTGCATGGTCTACTGACTGGACATCATTAAATGTACCGAAACGCCTTATCTGCTCAAATCTTCCTATATCGTGTAACATTCCAAGAAGCCATGCAATATCTACATCCGATTCACTTAAGCCTAATGATTCTGCAATTCTTTGACACAGTCCTGCTACTCTGTAGGTATGATCTATCTTAAGCTTTATCTTTTCATCTGATGGGTCATAATTTCTTACATACTCTGCAAATGCATTAATAACATTTTTTCTGTTAATAACTGGTTTGTTAATACTTTCCACAACATCAATAAGTCCATTAAGGTCAGCACATACCATATATGTAAGCTTCCTGATATCATCATCTATTGCTATTGTATCAGGAATATGAACAACTCTCATATCTGCCGCATATCCAGCCTTAATGCCATTAATGCTATCCTCAACTACTACTGCCTCTGACGGATTTACGCCTATTGCCTTAGCCGCACGAAGGAATATATCTGGTTCTGGCTTTCCATGTTCGACTTCATCTCCATATACAACCGCATCTAGATAATCCCACACTCCTATTTCATGAAGTGTTTTCTCAGCACTTTCACGCCTTGTTGATGTAGCAACTGCACACTTTAATCCATTATTTCTTATATATTCAAATATGTCCTTTACGCCCTTTTTAACAGGAATACCTTCTGTTTCCCTTATCTTGTATACATGCTGTGTTCTAAGCTCCTTCGCTTCCCAATAATCTATCACACCCTTGTAATAATCATCAAAGAACTTGCAGCAAAGCTCTGCCGGAGCACCCTTAAAGCTGTCTATAAGCCACATGGGCATATCCACTCCAAGCTGCCCTGCCGCCCATAGCCAGCCCTCATTAGACTGTCTTTCTGAATCTATAAGAACGCCATCCATATCAAATATAATGCCTGATACCATTTTTCTTCTCCTAGCAATCAAATGTCGTATTTTTACACTTTATATTATTTAAAGTAACTATAAAAGCACTGAACTTTCATCCACAATGCCGTCATCTGCACCATCCTTATAAATACTTCTTAACATACTGTCCCGTATAAGACTTCTTAACCTTGGCAACCTCTTCTGGTGTACCCTTTGCAATAACTGTACCACCTCTGTCGCCGCCTTCTGGTCCCATATCTATAATATAATCGGCTGTTTTGATAACATCAAGATTATGCTCAATAACAACAACAGTGTTACCGCCCTCCGCAAGCTTATGAAGTATATCAACAAGCTTGTGGACATCTGCAAAATGAAGTCCTGTTGTAGGCTCATCAAGAATGTATATAGTCTTTCCTGTACTTCTTTTTGAAAGCTCTGTAGCAAGCTTTATTCTCTGTGCCTCTCCACCTGAAAGCTCTGTAGATGGCTGTCCTAACTTAATGTATGAAAGTCCAACGTCATTAAGAGTTTCTATTTTTCTTCTGACTGATGGCACATTTTCAAAGAAATCAACTGCATCCTCAACTGTCATATCAAGCACATCATATATGCTCTTTCCCTTATACTTAACTTCAAGTGTTTCCCTGTTATAACGCTTTCCGTCACACACTTCACAAGGAACATATACATCAGGCAGGAAATGCATTTCTATCTTGATAATACCATCTCCGGAACAAGCCTCACAACGTCCTCCCTTTACATTAAAGCTGAAACGTCCTTTGTTATAACCTCTTTCCTTAGCATCTGTTGTTGAAGCAAAAAGATCCCTTATCATATCAAATACACCCGTATATGTCGCAGGATTAGAACGTGGCGTTCTTCCTATTGGCGACTGGTCAATATCTATAACCTTATCAAGCTGCTCGATTCCTGTAATATCATCATGGTCACCAGCGATACATCTTGCACGGTTTAAAGACTTAGCAAGGTGCTTATACAGAATTTCATTCACTAGGGAACTCTTTCCTGAACCCGATACACCTGTTACACATGTAAATACTCCAAGTGGTATATCAACATCAATATTTTTAAGATTATTCTCCCTTGCACCCTTAACAGTTATCCAGCCTGTCGGCTTTCTTCTCTTCGCCGGCACTGGAATCTTGATTCTTCCGCTAAGATATGCACCTGTAAGCGAATCCTTGCATGCCATAATATCAGCTGCTGTTCCTGTCGCAACGACTTCTCCTCCATTACGTCCGGCACCCGGTCCTATATCAACAATATAATCTGCGGCACGCATAGTATCTTCATCGTGTTCAACCACAATAACTGAGTTACCAAGGTCACGCAAATGTATAAGTGTCCCAAGCAGCTTGTCGTTATCTCTCTGATGAAGTCCGATACTTGGCTCATCAAGTATATAAGCCACACCAACAAGTCCTGAACCTATCTGTGTCGCAAGTCTTATTCTCTGTGCCTCTCCTCCTGAAAGCGTACCTGTAGCTCTTGATAATGAAAGATAATCAAGTCCTACATCCATAAGAAACTGTATTCTTGCCTTAATCTCCTTAAGTATCTCTGCACCGATAAACTTCTGTCTGTCTGTAAGCTCAAGCTCATCTAAGAACTTCTTTAACTTAACAATAGACATATCTGTAATCTGATATATATTCTTATCTGCTATCGTAACAGCAAGAGATGATGGCTTTAATCTCTGTCCATGGCAGGACTTACAAGGTCTTATGCGCATGAATTCCTCATACTGCTGCTTTGCACTGTCTGAGTAAGTTTCCCTATATCTTTTCTCCATATTATGGATAAGGCCTTCAAATGCTATATCGTATTCTCCAACGCCTCTCTGGCCTTTGTAATGCACTTTAACACTTCTGCCCTTAGTACCATTTATAATCATATCCTTAATATCATCTGGATAATCCTTAAATGGTGTTGATAAACTGAAGTTATATTCCTTTGCAAGTGCACTCATAATAGCCCTTGAAAAGCTGCCCTCATCCTTTACAGACTGCCATCCCATACCAACTATAGCTCCCTCATCGATGCTTAATGAATCATCTGGTATAAGAAGCTCTGCATCAAAATTCATTGTATAACCAAGTCCGTAACAATCAGGACACGCACCAAATGGATTGTTGAACGAAAAGCTTCTTGGCTCTATCTCATCTATGCTTATGCCACAATCCGGACACGAAAAGCTCTGTGAAAAGTTAATCGGCTCACCATCTATAACATCAACTGTCATAAGTCCCTCTGCAAGCTTAAGTGCTGTTTCTATTGAGTCTGTAAGTCTTTTGTTAATTCCATCTTTAACTACAAGACGGTCAACAACAATTTCTATATTATGCTTCTTGTTCTTATCAAGATTTATCTCATCTGTAAGCTCATACATATTGCCATCAGCAATAACTCTTACATAACCACTCTTTTTAGCCTGTTCAAAAAGCTTCTTATGTTCACCTTTTCTTCCTCTTACAACTGGAGCTAATATCTGTATCTTTGTTCTTTCTGGAAGCTCCATAATAGTATCAACCATCTGGTCTACAGTCTGCTTGTTGATTACTTTGCCACACTTTGGACAATGTGGTGTACCTATTCTTGCATATAATAATCTGAAATAATCATATATCTCTGTAACAGTTCCAACTGTTGAACGTGGATTTCTGTTAGTTGACTTCTGGTCTATGGAAATAGCTGGTGAAAGTCCTTCTATGCTCTCTACCGCCGGCTTTTCCATCTGTCCTAAGAATTGCCTTGCATATGAAGATAATGACTCCATATATCTTCTCTGACCTTCTGCATATATAGTGTCAAAGGCAAGACTTGACTTACCAGAACCAGACAGACCCGTAAGCACTACAAGACTGTCCCTTGGTATATCTACATCAATATTTTTAAGATTATGCTCACTTGCACCTTTTATTCTTATATAATTCCTGTAATCGCCTTTTTCCATATTCTATTTTCTCCGTTATTTCTTCTTTCTTAATCCTTAATCGTCTCAGGTACATAAAGCTTTTTCTGTAATCAGCAACTGCTTTTTATAATTCTGACTGCGTAATATTGCTTTTGAACTTATAGCCTCACCTGGTATAATAGCTATTAATTCTATCTGCCTGACTTCTTATCCTCATAAATATACTTATTAATCTCGATCATCTTATCACGAAGCATAGCCGCCTGTTCAAAGTCAAGCTCTGCTGCAGCCTTACGCATATTTTTCTCAATCTGCTTCTTAACCTTTTCAAGATCTTTAATGCTCATAGATTCATAATCTACATCAAGCTTTCCATTTGAATTATCTGCTTCTGCTGCCTTAGATATACTTATAAGATCTCTTACTGCCTTCTTTATAGTCTGAGGGGTTATTCCGTGTACCTCATTGTACTCCTGCTGTATCTTTCTACGTCTTTCCGTCTCAGATATAGCCTTTTCCATAGACTCTGTTATAGTATCTGCATACATAATAACGTGTCCCTCTGCATTTCTGGCAGCTCGTCCTATCGTCTGGATAAGTGAAGTCTCTGTTCTTAAGAAGCCCTCTTTATCAGCATCAAGAATAGCCACAAGACTTATCTCTGGAATATCAAGTCCCTCTCTAAGCAGATTGATACCAACAAGCACATCGAATCCGTCAAGTCGCATATCCCTTATAATCTTCTGTCGCTCTAGTGTATCAATATCCGCATGAAGATACTTGACTCTTATGCCGACTTCCTTAAGATAATCTGTGAGATCCTCTGCCATACGCTTGGTAAGTGTAGTTACAAGTATCTTATTCTTTTTCTCAACTTCCTTATTAATCTCACTTATAAGATCATCTATCTGACCCTCTATTGGTCTAACTGTTATCTCTGGATCAAGAAGTCCTGTAGGCCTTATAATCTGCTCTGCCCTCATAAGTTCGTGTTCTTCCTCATACCTGCTAGGCGTAGCAGATACAAAAAGCATCTGTGATATCTTGCTCTCAAACTCCTGAAAATTAAGCGGTCTGTTATCCTTCGCTGAAGGAAGCCTGAAGCCATAGTCTACAAGTGTCGTCTTTCTTGCCTGATCGCCTGCATACATTCCCCTTATCTGTGGAATAGTAATATGTGACTCATCGACAATAATCATAAAATCATCTGGAAAATAGTCCATAAGCGTATATGGTGGACACCCTGCCGGAAGCCCTGCTAAATGTCTTGAATAATTCTCAATACCTGAACAGAAGCCTGTTTCCTGCATCATCTCTATATCAAAGTTCGTTCGTTCTTCTATTCTCTGTGCCTCAAGAAGCTTATCCTCACTCTTAAAATACTCTATTCTCTCTGCAAGCTCTTTCTTTATATTCTCAATCGCCTTTTCCATCTTCTCTTTTTCAACAACATAATGTGAATTAGGAAATATAGCAACATGGTCAAGGTTACATTTAACCTCACCGGTAAGAGAATCAATCTCGCTTATCCTGTCTATCTCATCACCAAAGAACTCAACTCTCACAGCATCTCCACTGGAAGCTGACGGATATATCTCTACAACATCTCCCCTTACCCTGAATGTTCCTCGCTTAAAATCCTGGTCATTGCGCATATACTGTATATCTATAAGCTTTCTTATCATCTCATCTCTGTCTTTTTCCATACCTGGACGAAGTGAGATAACCATATTCTTATAATCAATAGGTGCACCTAATCCATATATACATGAAACTGAAGCAACTATGATTACATCATTTCTTTCAGACAGTGCCGCTGTTGCTGAATGTCTTAACTTATCTATCTCGTCATTAATCGAAGAATCCTTGGCTATATAAGTATCGCTCTGTGGCACATAAGCCTCCGGCTGATAATAATCATAATAAGAAACAAAATACTCTACTGCATTCTCAGGAAAGAACTCTTTCATCTCAGAGTACAGCTGTGCTGCTAATGTTTTATTATGACTGATTATAAGAGTAGGCTTCTGTACATGCTGGATAATGTTTGCCATAGTAAATGTCTTACCAGAGCCTGTAACTCCAACTAAAGTTTCAAACTGATTACCTTCATTAAATCCTTCTACAAGTTCCTCTATAGCCTGGGGCTGGTCGCCTGTTGGCTCATATGGGGCATGTAACTTAAACTCCATAATGCCATCTCCTTCCTGAAATAAGATTCCTACAAAACATTTCTAAAAAAAGACAAAGTCAATATTTCATAGTATGCACTTACATGCTTAATTCTACTACAAAAAATAGACTTTGTCTATCTAATACAGAACATCTGTTCCTATTTTATTAGTGGATAATCCATTAACATTCCTTTTATAAACAGAACATTTATCTGCATCTGTTATTATATTTCGTTTTCATTCAGTATCATGCAAGGCCTGAATACTACTAACAATACTAATAATACTAATAATACTAATAATGCTAATAACAATATTAATAATACTAACAATATTAATAATAATACAGCTTAATTCATAACTGCCTTCAGGCTGTCTATGGCTGCGTTAAACTGTGTATCCTCATCAGCATTCTTATCAAATTCCACAACAACATCCGGAGTAACACCATTTCCATGTATATCCTGTCCCTTAGGTGTAAAATACTTGGCTATTGTAAACTTAATTGCACTTCCATCGGTAAGCGGCTTTAGTGTCTGTACAATACCCTTTCCATATGTCTGTGTTCCAACTATGATACCTTTTTCGTAATCCTGTATAGCACCTGCAAATATTTCTGAAGCACTCGCACTATTTCCATTGACAAGTACTGCAAGTGGAATATCCAGTTCTTCATTACCACTATCGCTGTATTCTTTTCTATTCCCTGCCTTATCTTCTGTATACACAATAAGACCATTTGGAAGTATATATTTAAGCATAGTAACTACAGTTGTAAGCAAGCCTCCTGGATTATTTCTTATATCTATAACTATCCCTTTAGCTCCCTGCGCCTTAAGGTCTTCAATAGCTGCCTTAAACTGTTTTGCCGTAACACTTTCAAACTGTGAAATTGCTATATATCCTATGGAATCATCTGTCATTGCATAGTTTACAGTCTGGACTTCAACTTCGTCCCTTACCACTGTGTAATCACAAGTAACCCCTTCTCTTACAATACCAAGTCTGACTGTTGTACCTTTCTCACCTTTGACAAGTGCAACTGCAGAGGACAGATCCATATCAGTAACATCTGTATCATCTACTTTGACTATCCTATCTCCAGTTCTTAATCCAGCCTTATATCCTGCACCATTATCATATACATCTACAAGCAGGATTCCGCCTTCTTCACTTAACTGACAGACCGCTCCTATTCCGTAAAATGTACCATTTGTAGTTTCCTTAAGTTTATTATACTCATCAGCTGTATAATAAACAGTATATTTATCTCCATAAGAACTAAGATAAGCTTTATATATGTTATTCTTGGCCTTTTCCTCATCAACTTCGTCAAAATAGAAAGAATCCAGGACAGAATCTATAGCATTCAGCTTAGCCTCAACCTCACTTCCTATTCCACTTCCATCTGTAACTGCATCTGACTGGATATATACATCACCATTAACACCTATATGAATATATCCCTTCTGTATACACACACCAGCCACACTTACAACAATTATAACCATTACAAGAAATGCAGCTACTATACCAAGCAGCAATCCATTCTTAAAATAATGAGACTTTTCTCTTTTTTTCTCATATTTTGCTGCTTGTTCAAATATGTTATCTTCATTTCCTGCTATCTGTTCTTTTGTATGGATTGATATATCATCTTCCTTATTATCCATAACAACCTCCATTCTTGCGCTGCTTCTCAGCGCATCTCAAGTTTGTGTGAAGCACAAATCTTGAGTGTGAAAAATCTTATTTTTCACACTGACCTCCATTGTCATATAAATACCGAAACAAGTATCAAATATCATCATAAAAAAAATTTAATATCATAATATTGACATCTTATGATGTAAGTGTCGAAATGAATTTTAACACTCACATCGTTTTATTATACTACAAAAACATTTTCAGATATATTAATATTTATAATAATATGTGAAATTTTTATGATAATTTACTGTTTATGTGCCATACACACTATAACTATCCCACTCTCCCTGCTTTTGTTTTTACTTTATTCTTATACATGGACTCATCGGCTCTCTTTACTACTTCCAGCACATCTCTTCCGTAACCCTTAGCCATTCCTACTGCACTCGTAATCTTTAAGTTACTTCCTGCATTGGCCTTTTCAATCATGTCTGCTACCGATATTGATATTTCTTTTCCTTCATCCTCACCAGGATTATCTATTATCATAATGAATTCATCCCCACCAATTCTATATACACGCCTTCTGTCATCTGAAAATGAATAAAGCACGGATGATAATCTTTCAATCGCTTTATCTCCATATTCATGACCATATGTATCATTAATCATCTTAAGATTATTCATATCCCAGAAAATAACTCTTATATTATCTATATAAGGATAATATGCTAAAACCATTTCCTCATACTTATTCTTGTTAAATACCTTTGTTCTTGAATCTGTCTCCTTCATATATGTAAGCTGGGCTATCCTTGCGGCATCCTCACTTCCACCAACAACTATATCCTGAAGTATAAATGTAATAACCAAAAGAATCATGCATCTTGGTATCACACCAAAAATAATAACAACGAACAATGGATTCGAATTAAATACATATCCGGTTCCACTTTCTAATACATTAATATACCAGTCTCTTTTATGACTTCCCTCAAACAATATATTAAGATCACAGATTCCATAATAAAATCCCAGTGTCATACTTAAAAATACCGAAACTGAATTAATAAATGATGTAAACCATAATATCTTTTTCTGTCTGTAATGAGCTGCAAATAATAATGGAATGACATACAAAAGTACTGCATGATATGACAAAAGAGCACACATTACCCCTGTTGCAGTACATATTAACGTCAGGCCTATATATTTATAACATTCTTTTGATACATCTTCTTTCATAATCATGAGCACAATCGGAATCAATAATATTATAGAAATAATAACTGCAACAGTTATCGTCCTTCTGTCTATTTCAAATATTCCTATTGTATTCAATGCCCATACTATAAGCTCTACGGCTATTAACATAACAACACCGTTTAATGTATATTTATTAGACTTCTCTTCCTGATATTTAAGTTCTTTATCATATTGTTTCTTAAAATCACTCATTCTTTCTCCCCCGAAATATCCCCTCTGATTCCATAAACGTGCTTTTTATTCTATCACTATTTCATATAAACTTCCAGTAAAAAATCTATACATTTTTTATATTTATTTTTTTGCACATTTCACAAAAATGAGTCAAAAAGCTCTTATTTTTAATGTATTTATGTGAACATCTGTTATTTATTTTCATCCAGCTGTCTTACATATATATCCATATCATCAATATCATTTGCATACAGCTTAAACTTCATTTTATTTATAAAATTAATTGATGGAATATTATCTTTATGTATACATGCATACAACCTGTCAATATAAAGATATTCTCTTGCATATTCAACAATCTTACTGCACACCTCATATGCTATTCCTCGTCTCTGGTATTTTCTCCCGACAAGATATCCCAGCTCCTGACAGTTTACACCATCTATGCTCCTGTTTTCTATCCCCATACGTCCAACAAGTTCCGCTGTTTTTTTATCAAATACAAGCCACAGACCATAATCAAAGAAACCATACATATTAGAAATATATGCTGATAAAAACTCTTTCTCACGCTCTGCTTCATACAATGGCTCTATAAAAGAACAATCTGACAATGTATCATATAATCTGTATAATTCCTCAAGATCATTTTCACATTCTTCCCTGACTATATAATTATCCGTCTCTAAAATACAGGCTGGCGTATGTGTTTTTCTAGCATATATATGTTCACAATACATATATGTTATATCTTCATAATCATATACAACATACGCTGCACTTCCTCTATATTCTTTTCCAACCCCCACATCTTCACATATATCTTTTCCAATTGTTATGCTATGTTTTAATCCATCACTTATAATTATATCTTTATCATGCTGATATCCATCCAGACTGTTAAATATAGTTTTATGCTTTTTTAACATGCCTGCGTTTATTGTACTTTTTATATCTTCATAATCGCTTCTTTTATCTGAAATTATCACATATACATTTTGGAGTCCTGATTCGTATTTCACACTTATCCAATCCTTATTCCTGTCTATTATAATGAAAATGGCTGATTTTAGTACATGTCTCTATCTTTTATAACTTTCATATCTATCTATATTCTTTATATTTTTACGTCAGCCATTCACTTTAATAATATACATATCCTCTTATACTTTATCAATATATATTTTCATATATAATTTTACTATCCACAATACATTTTATTAATATATATTTCATATATTCTATAAAGTAAACTTGCATTTTCATTCATTTTATGAATATACATTTTCATTGACTTTTATCTTCACCACCCTTAATATATACAGTGATGTATTTATAAGGAAGTTTAGTGTAAAAAATAAGATTTTTCACACGCAAGATTTGTGCTTCGCACAAACTTGAGATGCGCTGAAAAGCAGCGCAAGAATGGAGGTTTATTATGGCAGATCAGAATCCTATTGTAACATTTACAATGGAAAATGGCGACACTATGAAAGCTGAGCTTTATCCAGAAGTTGCGCCTAATACAGTTAATAACTTTATAAGTCTTGTTAAAAAAGGCTTCTATGATGGACTTATATTCCACAGAATCATCTCAGGCTTCATGATTCAGGGTGGAGATCCAGATGGTACCGGCATGGGTGGTCCTGGCTACTCTATCAAGGGAGAATTCAGCTATAATGGTGTTGATAATAATCTTAAGCACTCAAGAGGTGTTCTTTCTATGGCACGTGCCCAGCATCCTGATTCAGCTGGCTCACAGTTCTTTATCATGCATGCAAATGCTCCTCACCTTGATGGACAGTATGCTGCATTCGGCAAACTTATTGAAGGTGAAGATGTTTTAGATAGTATTGCTTCTGTAGATACAGACTGGAACGACAGACCAAGAAAGCCACAGGTTATGAAAACAGTAACTGTTGAGACCTTTGGGGTTGATTACGACGAACCAGAGACACTTTAATTGTTGTTTAATTGAATATTAGTTGGTGACGAACGGACGACAAATATAAGCTAC
>ENA-UOJA01002498-UOJA01002498.1-human-gut-metagenome-genome-assembly--contig:-C19-NODE-2498-length-12464-cov-16.083085_pt1 | contig 12464 bp, 10 predicted proteins | sample MGYA00242337_ERZ723884 | MGnify/ENA metagenome assembly ERZ723884
GAAGCAGTCCAGAGGGCGACCGCAAAGCCCTCTGGTCGCGCCCGCAGGCGCGAAACCCCTGCATCAAACAAATACAAGTTGCTTATACATCATCACCAGCATACACCATGCTGAAAGCAAGGAAAGGAGCGAAGGATGGAGCAAGAGGAAAAGAAACCCACGACACTAACCGGCGTCGATTTGTCCCAGACAGCATCGCTGCTGCTGCCGTGGACGCATGACCCGTGGGGCAAGCTGCGCCCGCCGCTGTCCGAGGAAGCGCTGTGCATGAGCGCCGAACTCGCCAGCGCCGCGTATGGCATGGCGATTGAGCCGTGGGTCGAAGCCGGCTGGCGCGACGTGACCATTCAGGTGGATGGCGAACTGACTGCCCTGCCGCCGAACAATCCCTTGAGCGCCGAGTGGCGGAAATACTGGGTGCGCGCGCGCCTGAAACCCGTCAGCGCGCTGGGACAGATGCTGGGCGCGCTGCGATTGAGCAGCAGCAATAACACCACCGGCAAGGCGGTCGTGATGCTCCATCCCGCGCTGGACGGGCGCTACGTCGTCGCGGTTGGGTTCATGGGCACGGGTTCGCGCTTCTACGACTGGTTCAGCAATTTCCGCATGACAACGCAGGACGGGATGCACCGCGGCTTCCTGGAACTCGCGCGGCAGTTCGAGGCGAATGAGGAGAAAATTTCCTTCCCGGAAACGGCGGAAGAGCTGGGACTGGAAAAACTCACCCTGCGCGACATTCTGCAGAACATGCGCAGCCCGAACAGCCGCTTCGTCCTCTGGGTCTGCGGGCACAGCCAGGGCGCGGCAATGATGCAGGTGTACGCGCACCTGAAGATGAACGAAACGGGCATCTCCGCGCGCAACCTCATCGGTTACGGCTTCGCGTCCCCCACGGTGATGGCGGGCAAAGCGGTTCGCGACCCATCCGCCTATCCGCTGTATAACATCCTCAACAGCGACGACCTTGTCCCCCACTGCGGCGCAGCGGTGCACCTCGGCATGTGCCTGAAATATCAGGCGACGGAGAATCTGCGCAAAAGCTGCTACAACTGGAAGCGCGACGAGAAATCCGTGCAGGCACGGCTGGCAATTCGCCCCGTTCTCTGGAAGATGGTCGATACGCCGACGTGCATCATCGGCGGCATGGCGCTGCTGATGGCGCTGGGGCGCGTCAGCGGGGCGGATTTCCTCAAAATGCTGGGACTGGGCGGCTTCCTACCGCTTGACCGCGCGCTGGAAAAGGCGGATGCGGAGGATTTTGTCCGCGGGCTGAACCAGAAGGCAGCGGCGGCATACGAGTCCGTGACCGGGCATCCGATTGACATGGGGCAGGTGTCGGACGAGGCGAACGCCATGCAGCGCATTATTGACCACTTCGGGCTGCTTTCGTTCATCGACGCGGCAAAAGCGCTGATGACCTGCCCACACTACATGATGGCGCATCCCGAAGAGGGGTACATCGGCACATATTTCTATATCGTCATGAACGGGATTCAGGATTTTGTGCCGTTCATCTGGCGTTCGGGCGATCCGCCGCGCCGCATGACGGTGGAGCAGCTGCCGCATGACATGGTGACACAGGACATGCCGGGGCTGTACAACCGCCGCCTGCAAAAGCCCGACCGCCGCAAGCACCTGCCGATTACGCGGCGTGACCCGCGTCCGGGCGGCGACACGCGCCATCACCTGCCCCTGCTGACGGCAGGGACGGTGCAGCCGAACGAGAAGATCTACCCGGTAGAAGACATTGAACTGCGATAACCCACAATCATAAGAAAAGAGGCTTTTCCCATGTCCGATTACCGCATTGAAACCAAATGTGTTCAGGCAGGCTACACGCCCGGCAACGGCGAACCGCGCCAAATTCCGATTATCCAGTCCACCACCTTCAAATACGCCACGAGCGAGGACATGGGCAAGCTCTTTGACCTCGAAGCGTCCGGCTATTTCTATTCCCGCCTGCAAAACCCGACGTGCGACCACGTTGCGGCGAAAATCGCGGCGCTGGAGGGCGGCAGCGCAGCTATGCTGACCGGCTCCGGTCAGGCGGCGAACTTTATGGCGCTGTTCAATATCTGCGAGGCAGGCAGCCACATCGTCGCGTCGTCCTCCATCTACGGCGGCACGTTCAACCTGATTGCCGTGACGCTGAAGAAGATGGGGATTGCGTCCACCTTCGTCTCCCCCAATGCGACGGACGACGAGCTTGACCGCGCCTTCCGCCCGAACACGCGCGCCATGTTCGGCGAAACGATTGCCAATCCCGCGCTGACCGTGCTGGACATTGAGAAATTCGCTCAGGCGGCGCATCGGCACGGCGTTCCGCTGATTGTGGACAACACCTTTCCCACGCCCGTCAACTGCCAGCCGATTCGCTGGGGCGCGGACATTGTGACCCACTCGACGACAAAGTACATGGATGGTCACGGCGCTGCGCTCGGCGGCGTCATCGTGGACAGCGGCAATTTCGACTGGATGACGCACGCGGAGAAGTATCCGGGGCTCTGCACGCCCGACGAAAGCTACCACGGCATCACCTATGCCGAGAAATTCGGCAATGCGGGGGCATACATCACCAAATGCACCAGCCAGCTGATGCGCGATTTGGGCTGCGTGCAGTCCCCGCAGAATGCGTTCATCCTCAATCTGGGGTTGGAGAGCCTGCATGTGCGGATGCCGCGCCACTGCGAGAACGCGATGGCGGTCGCGCAGTTCCTCGAAAAACAGCCGCAGGTGGCGTCTGTCAGCTATCCGCACCTGCCGTCCAGCCCGTACTACGCCCGCGCCATGAAGTACATGCCGAACGGCGGCTGCGGGGTGATTTCGTTCGTCTTGAAGGGCGGACGTCCCGCTGCGGAGGCATTCATGAAGCGGCTGACTTTGGCGGCGATTGAGACGCACGTCGCCGACGCGCGGACGTGCTGCCTGAATCCGGCGACCTCCACCCATCGGCAGATGACCGAGGAGCAGCTGGCAGTTGCGGGCATTCCGGCGGGTATGGTACGCATCAGCGTCGGACTGGAGAGCAAGGACGACCTGATTGCCGACCTTGCGCAGGCGCTGTCCGGCATCGAAGCATGAGCGCGTACATCAATCGGTATTTCCTGCTGATGGCGGTGTTTTTGCCCCTATGGTGCATCATTCGCCGCCCTTGGAAGCACTGGAGCCTGCACGAAGGCTGCCTGATGGCGTTCGCGGTGCTGTTGTTTTCGCTGCTGTGCCTGGTGTTGCGTGGCACATGGGCTGCGCCGGGGGATATGCTGGCGTCCGCGCTGCATCGGCTGCGGACGGGCGAGGGCATTCAGCTGCGGCTGTTCCACACCATTACGCGGCAGCTGCGGTACGCCCGGCATGAGGAGATGCTCATCAACATCTGGGGAAACATCCTGCTCTTCATCCCCTACGGCTTCTTCCTGCCGCTGCTGTGGAAGCGGTATCGCCATCCGCTGCGGCTTTCGCTGATGTGCCTGCTGCTGCCCTTGAGCATCGAAACGTGCCAGTTGTTCATCCGCCGCATGACGGATGTGGATGACCTGCTGCTGAATTTCGCGGGCGGGATGATTGGCGGCGGGTTGTTCGCGCTGGTGCATATGGTATTCCCCAAATTCACTGATAAGGCGCTTGTGCGCGGATAATACGAAAACGTCCCCTTCCGGCAATGGAACGGGACGTTTTTACTATTTTGGGATATGTGCCGCGAATTTTTCGTGCTGGCTAACGTAAGTGGAATGCAGCGGGCAACAATTCTCGCATTGCCTTACCTCCCACTCGTTTCCCTTAAATTATGCCATAAAATAAGGGAAACGTCAACCGATTAAGGGAAAAAGCCCTGATACTATTTCCGAATCAAAAGGGAGCCGATGAATTTGGAAATCGTATCATATCATCCCCGAAATACTTGACGAAGCCTGATACGATACGAACATTTTTCACACACAGTTTACCAAACATAAAAAGGTGTATTTTCTCAATTCGTATAACGGATATGGTTTTCTTTGCACCACTCTTCAGCTGCTGAACTTAAATGTGCCAACTCATATCTATACCAATCTGTATCAAGGAATTCTTTTTCAATCGCAATTAGGAACTCACGATCCATATCCTTTGCAGATAATTGAGATAAAAATTTAACCGTCTTTCGAGATAAATAAACCTGCGCATATTTCATCTCCAATGCCGGAATATCTACACGAAAGCAAGGAACATAGTGTCCATAGCATTGAGCAATGACGCTCGGCAGCGAATGAACATCGCAATCAAATACACTCCCCAATTTTTCAGCATCAATCATTTGAGACTTTTTTTTGTCAAACCACCAAAGATCATAGTCTGTTTTGCAATATGGAAACCATCGTCCATAGTGCGCAATTTCCTTTATGCTAACCATTGTTTTTACCTCCAATTTCAATAAGTAATTGTACCACCATACCAAATATGAAAAGTATGCGTACTACCGATATTCTACCATCAACGTTTCTTCACTGTCAACCATGCCGATAATACTACTTCCAGAAAGCGAAAACGGCGAAAAAAACGTCCCCTTCCGCCATTGGAACGGGACGTTTTCGTTATTTCTGCTTCTTATGATACCCGCAGTCGCAGTACGGTCCGCCGGATGCCAGCGTGTATTCGCGCACGAAGTCCGACGTTTCGCCCGCTTCCGCCATCGTGTAATCCAGTCGGCACATGGCGGGCGTGAGGTCATACAGCCCCAGCTCCTTTGTCAGCACACAGATGCCGCACTTATAGAACCGCGCCTCGTAGCCGCTGCCATCCGCATAGGGCAGATAGTCCATGTTCCACGAGTAGGGGTTTCGGTCGGCAGCGCGGAACTTCTCCGCCTGTTTCATCCCCGCAATGTCCTTGTCAGAGAACTTGTTCTTCCCGCTCTTGCGGCAGAACCAGCGCATCGCGGGCGTCATCATGGACTTCGCGTAGTAATCCGTCAGCGTCTGCACGGTCGGGCGCTTGGGCATATGCAGCACATACGCGCAGAGCATCGCGCAGTTGACGAGGTTCATCTGAAAGCGGTCGCCCGGCTCAAAATCCGGCACGCGCGCGATAATCCGCCGATACTCCTGCTTCGCCGCCTTCTCCGTTGCCTTGGCGGATTCCGCCGACTGCCCCAGCACCGCCGTCAGCTGATGCGTAAACGAGCGATGGAACAGCATCCACATGCCCATCGGCATTCCTGCATACTTCATGAGCTTACCTCCCCTTGCATTTGCGAATGAGTTTGTTATGTCAAACTCATTGTAGCGCATTTTCGAAGGATTGGCAAGGGGGATTTCTTAATTTTCCTTCGAACAACAATACTCGCAGAAGCCGCCGCCAATGGTCATAGCCAGCCCCAGCAGGAAACGCAGACCAACGGGAACAGATTTGACAACATCTACAACGCCTTGCAGCTGTTGCCAAGTGGATTCATTTATCTCCAATAGCTTCGCAAGCATGATGTCTCTCACGAACCCTGTATCCAATTGCAGCTGAAGCTGCTGCAAGAAAGTCGATTCACCAAACCAGCCGACAACACCCTCCATCATGCCCTGAATGCACAGCGCGCCGCCCACCATGCCCACAAACGAAGCAAGCGCCCCCAAACATGGTTTGTAGCCGCACGGCAGCGTTGTGATAGAAGACACCGTGAGTACCATATTCAGCACTGGATGGTATATAATTGCAACAAGTACAATGATAATCGGTAGAAGCAGCAGAAGCCAAAGTTCTTCACCCTTGAGCGGATCAATAATCAATCCAACAACCAATGCAATTGTCATCACTGCTAATGTCAGCAGCGCAGGCATAAATGGAAACCATGCATTGCCCATTTTCTTTGCGGAAAACCAATTCACAAGCGCACCAACGACAAATAGCGTCGGCAAAATCCACCAAAGCGTCTCATGTTGCAGCAGTGTCATAACAATAGCGGCAGGCGCAAGCAGCCACGTCATGGCATATTGTGCCATAATGAATAAGAATACAAGTCCAAACAGCCCGCAGCAGAAAACGCCAAACCCCGTTCCAGCCGCCACCGGCACCAGTTCAATCAGAATGTACATCCTCAATTTTCTCCCCTCTCCACCTAATAAATTCGCTCCGGGGGCAAAACGTACTGCCTTGCGCCCGGAGCGTTGTCTTTGGTATGCGGAATTTTATTGCAGATCGCGGTAACGGTAGTACGTCACTTCGTAGCTGTCCTGCTCATAGCTGACCGTTTCGTTCCACCAGTAGTTTTCATAGCGCTGATGTCCATCCGCCGTTCCGTTCTTAGAAAGCGGCTCATAGCTGCTCATGTATTCCCAATTTCCAGTACCCGGCTTATAGTTGGAACCCGTATACTCAGTATAGGAATAGTACCATTTGTTGTAACCTGTGTTATAGTAGTGCCAGCGGGAGTAATGGTACACAGGAATCGAGTACGTTTCCGTCTCCACCCTCGTTTCCACCTGACGAGTGGCGCTGCTGCTGACCGGAGTGGTAGACCACTGCGTCCATGCAGACCACTGCGGCGGCGGGGTCGGCGTTGTCGTAATCGTAGGTGTAGGTTCTTTCGTAATCGGCGGCGTCGTCACAGGCGGATTCGTCACCGGCTGCTTCGTGACGGGTGGCTTCGTCACCGGCGGATTCGTGACGGGCGGCTTCGTCACAGGCGGATTCGTAACGGGCGGCTTCGTCGTCGTGGTGCTTGTGTTGTTCGAGGCGGAATTGCTGCTGATGAGCGCTGTTTTCTCATTCGAGGACAGCTGCCGCCCTTCCTTGGTCGTCGCGGCAACATAGTAGGTATAATTGTAGTTCGCATTTGCCGACGTGTCCTTGTAGGACAGCGCCGAACCGCTGTAAATCAGCTGGAAGTTCTTGTCGTAATTGGTGCGGCGGCGATAGAGGCTGTAATTCGTCGCGCCGCTGACAGTCGTCCACTCCAAGCTAACCGCCTTGCCGCTGACGTTGGCATACAGCGTCGGCGGATAGACCGTCACAGTCGTGTTCGCGTTATTCGGCGCAGACGTAGGCGCCGCTGTCGGGGCAGGTGTCGCCGCCGCGGAGGTCTGCCGACTCCACGCCAGCGCATACAGAATGCGGTTCTGCGCGTCCATGAAGTTCAGGCACTGCTGATACTGCTCCGCCGCTTCCGCATAGTTCCCTTCGTTTTCCGCCACACGCCCATTCAGGTACGCCGCCCATTCCGCAACGCTGGGAATGTTGACGCCGTTCGCGCGGAGGTTCGTCAGGCGCTCATCAAAGCTCGTGTTGATGACAAGCGCGTCGATATACATCGGAATCAGCGTGTAGTTATTAGCCGACGCGTCCGCAAGCCCCAGCGTGTAGTAATAGAAGGCGTTGCTCCCCTCGTAATTGCCAAGTTTCTGGAAATCTTCCGCCAGCGTCGTGATGTTCACCGAATCATCCTGCAGGTTCATCAAGTAACGTTCCAGCCGCGAAAGCGCGTCCTGATACCGCTCCGCAATCGTCCCCTGCGTTTCCGCAAAGACGACGCCCGTCAGCACCAAAGCCAGCGCCACCATAGCCGCTATCAAGCGTGAGAATCTTTTCATTTTCTTTTCCTCCTTTTTCCTTCCGCCCATTTTGCGATTTTTCTCTGCCGTGCTCTGCTTCCCCAGACTGCACTCCGGACGCATAGCGGTGCAGGCTGCGTCCGGAGCGTGTCTTTTGTGGGGCGGAAAGCAAACCGCAATAAGTGGAAGGGGGCGGGCTTTCCGCGGCAGGCGTCGCGTAACCGGTGTATTCGATGCCTGTCCCGAATTTCTTCGGCATTTTTAGCATACCACGAAGCGCGGTTGCATGGTAGTCCACTTTTTCGCGATTTTCCGCCACTTTTCCAAAAACGACAAACACCCCCGCACCACGTTCGGCGCGGGAGTGCAAGGAAACATCAGAAATTACGGGACATATCGTACTTGGAATAGAACTCTTTGCGGAAATCAAGGAAGCAGTCGTTGGCAATGGCTTCGCGAATCTGCTCCATCAGGTGAATCAGGAAGCGCAGGTTGTGAATTGACGCAAGCCGTCCGCCGGTGATTTCACCCGCCTTGAGCAGGTGGCGCACATACGCGCGGGAGAAATGCTGGCAGGCGTAGCAGTCGCATTCGGCGTCAATCGGGCCGAAATCGTGCGCATACTGCGCGTTCTTGACGACGACGCGTCCCTTGCTCGTCAGCACCGTGCCATTGCGGGCGATTCGCGTCGCCAGCACGCAGTCGAACATATCCACGCCGCGCAGCACGCCTTCCAGCAGACAGTCCGGCGTACCGACGCCCATCAAGTAGCGCGGCTTGTTGACCGGCATGTACGGCGCGATTTCATCCAGCATCTCATACATCACGGGCTTCGGCTCACCGACAGACAATCCGCCGATGCCGTAGCCGATGAAGTCCATATCCGCCAGCGTCTTGGCGCTCTCAATGCGCAAATCCTTGTAGAACGCGCCCTGCACGATGCCAAAAAGCGCCTGATCTTCCTTCGTGTGGTGCTTCTTGCAGCGCTCCGCCCAGCGGTGGGTGCGCTCCATGTTGATTTTCGCGGTGTTGTAATCGCAGGGGTACGGGCTGCACACGTCGAACGCCATGCAGATATCCGACCCTAACTTCTGCTGAATATCCATCGACTCTTCCGGCCCGATGAAGTGGCGCGAGCCGTCCAGATGGCTCTGGAACGTCACGCCCTCCTCCTTAATCGTGCGGATGCCGGCAAGCGAAAATACTTGGAATCCGCCGCTGTCGGTCAGAATCGGCTTATGCCAGTCCATGAAGTTGTGCAGGCCGCCCGCCTCCTGCACGAGGTCTTCGCCGGGGCGCAGGTGCAGGTGGTAGGTGTTTGACAGCAGAATCTGCGTGCCGATTTCCTCCATCTCGCGGGGCGTCATGGCTTTCACGCACGCTGCCGTGCCGACGGGCATGTAAATCGGCGTTTGAATGTCGCCGTGCGGCGTGTGCAGCACGCCCAGCCGCGCGCCAGACTGCTTGCAAATGTGCTTGAGTTCATAGGAAAAAGGTTGTGTCACGGCTCAATTCCTCCGTTGTCCGGGATGTCGGGGTTCAAAATCGCTTCGGCAGAGTTGTTGAAGCGGATGGCCATATCGGTCAGTTCTTCAGCGTAGCAGTTCCAAATGGAGCCGCACGGGAGGTTCTGGAAGGTCATGATTTCCTTGCGCGTCGGATGCTCGAACACCAGCCGGTAGCCCCACAGGGCAATCTGCTGCCCCGCAATGCCGCGCCCGTACTTATTGTCGCCCCACAGCGGCGCGCCCATGTTCGCCATCTGCACGCGGATTTGGTGATTCCGCCCCGTTTGCAGGCGGATGGCACACAGCGCCGTGCCGTTCTTGCGCGCAAGGCACTCGCCGGACAGCATCGCCAGCTGCGCGCCCTTCTCGTCTGCGTCGCAGATTTCGACCTTGTTGAGGTACTCGTTCTTTTTCAGGTAGTCGATGCAGGTGAAGCGGTCTTTGACGCGCCCCTCGACGACGCAGAGGTACTCGCGCCCCATCTCGTGCTCCCGCATCTGCGCAGACAGCCGGGACGCCGCCTTGCTCGTGCGCGCAAAGACCATCAGCCCGCCAACCGGGCGATCCAGCCGATGCACCAGCCCCAGATACACCGCGCCGGGCTTGTTGTACTTGATTTTGATGTACTCCTTGAGCTGCGTGAGGATGTCGGTATCGCCCGTCTTGTCCGCCTGCGAGAGCATATTCGGCGGCTTGACAGCGACGATGACGTGGTTATCCTCGTACTGCACGTCGATATTCGCCAGCTGATGCAGCGGGAATTCGTTCATTTGGCCGACCACCTTCCGCTTGCGCCGCAGGGCAGCACACCGCCCGTCGTCACCGGCAGGCAAAGCTCCTGCGCGTCGATAATGCCCCCATGGCAGCTGCTGACGCACTTCATCAGCATATTGCTGAGGACGCTGGCCTGAAAGCCCGTCGTGTAACTGTTGATGAGGAAGAACAGCGGCTTGTCGGAGAGTACTTTCGCGCTCGTATCGACCAGCCCGAACAGCTCGTTTTCCAGCTTCCAGACCTCGCCCGACGGCCCGCGCCCGTAGCTCGGCGGATCCATCAGGATGCCGTCGTAGGTGTTGCCGCGGCGGATTTCCCGCTGCACAAACCGCAGCGCGTCCTCGACAATCCAGCGGCTCCTTTCCTCCGGCAGCTTCGATAACTCGCGGTTCTCCTTGCCCCACTGAATCATGCCCTTCGCGGCATCGACGTGGGTGACGTGCGCACCCGCCGCCATGCAAGCCAGCGTCGCGCCGCCGGTGTAGCCGAACAGGTTCAATACGCGGATGTCCTTGCGCCCGCTATTGCGGATGAGGTCGCCCATCCACACCCAGTTCGCCGCCTGTTCCGGGAAAAGCCCCGTGTGCTTGAATCCCGTCGGACGGACGTAAAACCGCAAATCTTGATGCTGAATCGTCCAGCGCTCCGGCAGGCGGGTCAGAAACTCCCACTCGCCGCCGCCCTTCTCCGAGCGGTGATAATGTGCCTGTGCCTGTTTCCACAGCGCCGGGTCTGCCTTGGGCCAAATCGTCTGCGGATCAGGCCGCCGCAGAATGACTTTTCCCCACCGTTCGAGCTTCTCCCCGTCGCCCGTATCCAGCACCTCATAATCTTCCCATGTATTCGCTAAAAACATAATAACTCCTTTTAAGAGGCGCAAGGGGCTTCGCCCCTGACCCCACCAGAGGCGCTGCCTCTGGACTCCGCAAGGGACTTCGTCCCTTGACCCTTTCGCGCGATTCAGTCGGTGACACTTTCAGGCTATGCCCGCGTGTTTATGCAGGGATTTCGCGTCTGCAGGCGCGATTCCCCCTGCTTCACAACAATGATGAAGCTATTTTACTGCCCCATGCAGTTAAAATTCTTCATCATCCACCAATCTCGACAAGACATCCCCATTGAGCTGCACCAGCCGCCGCACAACCTCCTGCACATACAGCCTGTCCAGCCCTTCCAGCGCCGGGTCTACCTCCACCGCTTCCCGCAGCGCCGACCAGTCGCCCGTCGCCGCCAAGGCAGCTAAACGGTTCGTCTCGTCGATGTCCATCATGATTTCCGCCAGCGGCGCAGGGACGCGAATCCCCTGCGGCTGCACCAAGCCGTCCGCCAAATGCAGATTGCTTTCGATAATCGCGTTCGGCGGCAGCTGTGGCAGTTCCCCGCGATTTTGATGCGCAACCGCCGGAATCACCGCCGTTTCCTTCCGCAGAATCGCCAGTGCAAGGCGAACAGGGCGCATCGGCGGCGTATCCTTCAATAGCATCAGCTGCGCCGTCATCCCGTCGGGCGTTTTTGCCCCCTCGTGACCAATCGTGTTCATGTGGGCAATGCGCTCTTTGCGCTTCTCGATGCTCTCGCCGAACGCCGGATTCTCTTCGGGGATGTAGTCCTCCTCCGCCGCCAGGAACTCCGCGTGGCGCACCACGTCACCCACGGCAATCGCGTCGTACCAGCCCAGCCAGCGATGCGTCAGGCGACCGAGCTTGTCCTCTTCCGCCATCTGCCGAAGCGCGGGAATCAAATCAACATTCTTGCCCTTTTCGCGCAGGGACACGAGGAACGAGAAGCCCGGCAGACCCGCCGTGAGCGCCTCGACCGCGGCCTCCTTGCGGAAAAGCGCCTTTGCCAGCCGCGGCACGGTGTTTCCGCGATAGGCGGCGTCATCCAACCCATACGCCTGAAAACCCGCGCCGAGGAACAGCTGCGTCGTGCGGGCGACGGGCTGCCCCAGCGTCACGACAATCGCTTTCGGGCAGGCGGAGCGCATATTGCGGCACAAATCCAGCACCACTTCGCCCTGACGGAGCGTATGCAGCAGCCCCTCAATGCCGCCGTGGACGCGCGCCTGATCGCTCAGACCGGGGTCATCCTCCTTCACGCCGCCGAGGGCCTCCTGATCCTGCCGGAAGCGCGTCGCCGCCATGCAGTCGCCCGCATAAACGACGCAGTCCGCGCCCATGAGGACTTCCTGCCGATTGCCGGAGACGATGACCTGCGCCTTGCGGCCGCTGGCGTAGACGATGGCCTCGGCATAGTGCTGGAGGACATCGCGCATTGCGGCGTTTTTCTCCTCCACCGCGAGAATGCCATCCTCTTTGCCGGCGTAGAGGAAATCGACGAGCAGGAAGGGCAGGTGCATCGGAATATCCTGCCCGATGAAGGCGAACTTAAAAGGCATGGTACAGCCCCGCTTTCTGGATACTTTGACATTCTATCTTACCATGAAACACGCCAAAAGTAAAGCCCGGAACGATGGTGTTGCGCATCGTTCCGGGGGAAAGAAAGTTTGTTTCGGTTCTTTGGGTGAATTGCTTTTGGATTCTAACTAACAGGACTTGTCCGCAGCAACCAGAGGGCTTTCCGGTCGCCCTCTGGACTCCTTCGGCGCCGCCACTCTTTGGGTTTCATGTTTCTTGACTGATGCCGGAAGTTTATTCCAGAGCATCTA
>ENA-UOJA01002502-UOJA01002502.1-human-gut-metagenome-genome-assembly--contig:-C19-NODE-2502-length-12457-cov-12.132398_pt1 | contig 12457 bp, 9 predicted proteins | sample MGYA00242337_ERZ723884 | MGnify/ENA metagenome assembly ERZ723884
GCAGTCAATTTGCGGCGCAAAATTACACATACTTTCTTTATTTACAAAACTTTCCGAAAGATTTTATTCAAAAAATCAACTTCAGGCAAAATCAAGCCTCCCCTTTCTACACCATTTATTATTTTTGTCATGTTAGTTTAGAATCTTCTTAAATTCATTTACATCATGAACCGTATATCTGATAGAATTGAAGCCTTACGCAGATTTATGCAGACCAAAGGCATATCTGCATTTATCGTACCCAGTACCGACCCTCATTCTGGAGAATATGTACCTGCTCATTGGGAGTCTCGGAAATGGATTTCCGGATTCACCGGTTCGGCCGGTACAGCTGTAATCACCATGTCACAAGGAGGATTATGGACCGACTCCCGTTATTTTTTACAGGCAGAAGAACAACTTCAAGGAAGCGGACTTATTTTATTCAAAGACCGGCTTCCGGAAACTCCTTCCATTGCCGACTGGTTAGGGAGCATATTGAAACCTGGAGAAAAAGTCGGTATTGACGGGTGGGTAAACAGCACATCCGAAGCCCTACAATTACAAAAAGCACTTGAAAAATACCATTTAGAGCTGGTTAATGTAGAAGACCCATTCCATTTATTATGGAGAGACCGCCCCTCACTGCCTCTGAACCCTCCATTTATTTTGCCATTGGAATACAGCGGAGAGGCATGTAATCAAAAAATCAGTCGGATACAAGCTATTCTTAAAGAAAATCAAGTCAATGGCATCTTAATTTCCGCCTTGGATGAAATAGCCTGGACTTTAAACTTAAGAGGCACTGACGTACATTGCAATCCGGTATTCGTTTCCTATCTTTTCATCACCTCTACTTCAAGTACATTGTACATCCAGCCGGATAAACTAACAGATGAGGTACATCGCTATTTAGAAACAAACCAGGTTTCTATTAAAGACTATACACAAATAGCCCAAGATCTGGAGGAATATAAAGAAGGCTGCTTACAGCTACCCAGTTCAACCAATTATACCCTTTATCAGGCTGCCAGCAAAAGCAGTCAGGTAAAGTTACTCGAATCTCCGGTATTATATTTGAAATCTATCAAAAACGCTACAGAAATAGCCGGATTCAAACAAGCCATGACACGCGATGGGGTGGCTATGGTTCGCTTTCTTTACTGGTTAGAAAACGCTGTAAAAAGCGGGACAGAAACAGAATTATCCATTAACCAGAAGTTATACGAATTCCGCTCTGCGCAAGAGAATTTCCAAGGTATCAGCTTTGATACCATAGCCGGTTACCAGGAACATGGCGCAATTGTACATTACGAAGCAACTGAAGAAACTGCAGCAACCCTGAAACCAGAAGGCTTTCTCCTTCTTGACAGTGGAGGACAATATCTCGATGGAACAACCGACATCACTCGTACCATCGCATTAGGGCACGTCACAGAAGAGCAGAAGAAAGATTATACCCTTATCTTAAAAGGGTTTATACAGCTCTCCATGGCTCACTTCCCGTATGGCACCTGTGGCACTCAGCTCGACGTATTGGCACGACAGTTTATATGGAAAGAAGGTATGAACTACGGACATGGTACAGGACATGGCGTCGGACATTTTCTGAATGTGCACGAAGGACCTCATCAGTTCCGTATGAACCACATGCCTGCTCTTCTCCTCCCTGGCATGACGGTCACCAATGAGCCAGGAGTATACAAAGCCGGGGAATATGGTGTACGCACAGAAAACACCATGCTGATTGTAGACGACCAAACAACTGACTTTGGCGAATTCTATAAATTTGAAGCATTGACTCTATGCCCTATCGATCTCAAACCGATTCTACCTGATTTACTCAGTCCGGAAGAAAAGGCATGGTTAAACGATTATCACCAGAAAGTGTATACCACACTTAACCCATACCTCAGCGAGGAAGAAAAGAACTGGTTGAAAGAAGCGACAAAGGCCATCCACTAACCAGTCTATAAACAAAAATCTCCCGGTCAGTATTCTCTGTATGAAAATCCTGACCGGGAAATTTTTTAATCACTTTTATTTAAGCAAACATTCTACTTACTCGAAGCACGCCTTCCACCAGCGCATCTATTTCTTCTTTCGTATTATACAATCCCAAAGAAGCACGTACTGTACCCTCAATGCCCAAACGGTGCATCAAAGGTTCCGCACAGTGATGTCCGGTACGAACAGCTATACCTAAACGGTCAAGCAAGGTCCCCATATCAAAATGGTGTATATCCCCTACCAAGAAAGAAATGACTCCTCCTTTCTGCTCCGCTTCACCCAAAATCCTCATTCCCGGGATTTCTTTTAAACGGTTCATGGCATACTGAGTCAGGCCATGTTCGTAGGCAAAAATGTTATCCATTCCTATTGCTGAAACATAATCCAATGCTTTTGCCAATGCTGTAGATCCGATGTAATCGGGAGTGCCGGCCTCAAACTTAAAAGGAAGTTCATTAAATGTCGTCTTTTCAAAAGAGACATTCTTGATCATCTCCCCTCCTCCCTGATAAGGGGGCAGTTTTTCCAGCCAAGCTTCCTTTCCATACAATACACCGATACCCGTAGGGCCGTACACTTTGTGACCACTGAACACATAAAAGTCAGCATCCAAATCCTGTACATCCACCTTCATGTGTGGAATACTCTGCGCCCCATCTACCAGCACCGGAACACCTTGCGAATGTGCAAAAGCAATCATATCTTTTACCGGATTGATTGTTCCCAACACATTGGATACGTGTGCTACAGAAACAAGCTTTGTCTTTTCCGAAAAAAGCTTTTTGTATTCATCCAACAAAAGCTCCCCCCGGTCGTTCATCGGAATTACTTTCAGCACGATTCCTTTCCGTGCTGCCTGAAGCTGCCAAGAAACAATATTACTGTGGTGCTCCATCACAGAAACAATAACCTCATCCCCTTCCTTCATCTGACTATCGGCAAATGAAGAAGCAACTAAGTTAATGCTCTCGGTCGTTCCACGAGTAAAAACGATTTCCGAAATACTGCGTGCATTAATAAACCGACGTACCGTCTCACGTGAAGCCTCATGCAAATTCGTTGCCTGCTGCGACAAGAAATGCACTCCACGGTGTACATTCGCATTGACCGAATAATACTCGTCTGTAATAGATTCCACCACGCAACGAGGCTTCTGAGTCGTAGCCCCGTTATCCAAATAAACCAGCGGTTTTCCATACACCGACCGCGCAAGAATCGGGAAGTCTTCTCTTATCTTATTGACATCATATTGCATAAATTCTCTGTTAAAATATGACTATTTACAAATCGCACAGCCCTGGCATTTATTCAGTTCTCCACGGAAGCGTTTTTCTACCAGCAGATGCAAGCGATCTTTCAAGGCATCCATCCGGATATGGTCAATCACTTCGTTGACAAAAGCAAACATCAACAGCAAACGTGCTTCCTTCAGACTGATACCACGCTGCTGCATATAGAACAATGCATTTTCGTCCAACTGCCCTACTGTAGCTCCATGAGAACACTTCACATCATCTGCATAGATTTCCAGCTGTGGCTGAGTGTACATACGTGCTTCACGGGTCGCACACAGATTCCGGTTTGTCTGCTGAGAAGAGGTATGCTGTGCTCCTTCTCTCACAAGTACCTTTCCGGCAAAAGCTCCCACAGCCTGGTCGTCAAGCACATACTTAAACAATTCATTACTTATGCAATCGGGTACTTTATGATCAATAAAAGTATGGTTATCCACCTGCTCATTCTGATCGGCAATGGCCATTCCGCACAAACTGATTTCTGCCCCCCGACCAGCCAATGTCACTTCTGTCGTATTACGAGTCGTTCCATTGTGCAGTGTCATCCCGTTCAACAACACATTACTGCCAGCCTCCTGATTCACATACAAGTTATTGAAACGTACCGTACTGTTATGAGTTTCTTCCAGTTCATACAAGTCGAATACAGCATTTTCTCCTGCAAAGACTTCCACCACCTGAGTAGAAAGGAAATTCACGTCGTCCATCGCATGGTCGCATACCAGCAACTTGGCCTGTGCACCATCCTCCAATATAATCAGGACACGACGGTTTACCATGAAATCCACATCCGCACGCAAGATATTCACCAACTGGATTGGACGTTCCAACACCACATTCTTCGGTACATACATGCACACACCGTCCTGTGCAAACATCGTATTAAATGCAGCCAAAGCATCCTTCGACGTATCAGCCAGCTTTCCGTAATATTTTCTGACCAAATCAGGGCGCTGTTCAGCCATATCCTTCAAGCTACCGAAGTAAACTCCCTCCGGCAACTGAGCAGAAGGATGCACATGCTTGTCAAACGTATCATTTACCACAAAATAAAGTGAGGTACTCATATTGGGCACATCACACTTGAACACTTCATACGGATTAATCGGAAATTCCAGGCGATTCAAGTTCAACCCATAATCCGGAGCAAAATACTTGCTCACCTCCGTATACTTATATTTTTCCTGCTTGCGAGTCGGGAAGCCCAGCTTCTCAAAATCAGCAAATGCCTTCGCACGGGGCGCATTCAGCACATCCGCACTTTGCCGACAAATCATTGCCTCGCACTGCGTGAAAAGATCAATATATTGCTGTTCTGCTTTCATGCTCATTCTCCCAGTTCTTTCTTAATCCAATCGTATCCTTTTTCTTCCAGCTCCAATGCCAGCTCCGGACCTGCAGTTTTCACGATACGGCCTTTATAAAGTACATGTACAATATCCGGTTTAATATAATCCAGCAAACGCTGATAGTGCGTAATCACAATACAGCTCGTTTCCGGAGTTTTCAGTTTATTCACTCCTTCAGCCACAATACGCAACGCATCAATATCCAGTCCGGAATCAGTTTCGTCCAAGATGCTCAGCTTCGGTTCCAGCATAGCCATCTGGAATATTTCATTACGCTTCTTCTCACCTCCAGAGAATCCCTCATTTACCGAACGGTTAGCCAACTTGCTGTCCAGCTCCACAATCTCTCTCTTTTGGCGCATCAGTTTCAAGAACTCACTGGCCGTCAAAGCTGGAAGTCCTTTGTACTTACGCTGTTCATTCACGGCCGCACGCATGAAGTTCACCATGCTCACTCCCGGAATTTCTACCGGATACTGGAATGACAGGAACAATCCTTCATGACTACGGTCTGCCGGACTCAAAGCCAATAAATCCTTTCCATCAAACGTTACGGTTCCTTTCGTCACCTCATAAGCCGGATGACCGACCAATACATTGCTCAATGTACTCTTTCCCGAACCGTTAGGCCCCATAATCGCATGGACTTCACCGGGCTTTACTGTTAGGTTAATACCTTTCAATATCTCTTTGCCATTGATGTTGGCATGTAAATTCTTTATCTCTAGCATAACAATCTATTTTTATCGTTTATCCAACACTGCCCTCCAACGATACAGACAGCAATTTCTGAGCCTCTACGGCAAATTCCATCGGAAGCTTGTTCAGAACTTCCTTTGCATACCCATTCACAATCAGTCCTACGGCATCCTCAGTAGAGATACCACGCTGGTTGCAATAGAAAATTTGGTCTTCCGAAATCTTGGAAGTCGTAGCCTCATGTTCCACCACAGCCGTTTCATTGTGAATGTCCATATAAGGGAATGTATGCGCTCCGCAGTGGCTACCTAGCAACAGAGAATCACACTGACTGTAGTTTCTTGCATTATCTGCCTTTTCAGCCACACGCACCAGCCCGCGATAAGAGTTCTGACTCTTTCCGGCACTGATACCCTTACTTACGATAGTAGAACGAGTGTTTTTACCCAAATGAATCATCTTCGTACCAGTATCTGCCTGCTGATAATTATTGGTTACCGCTACAGAATAGAACTCTGCGGTAGAATTGTCTCCACTCAAAATACAGCTTGGATACTTCCATGTAATGGCCGACCCAGTCTCTACCTGTGTCCAGGAAAGTTTACTGTCCACCCCTTTGCAGTTACCTCTTTTGGTTACAAAGTTATACACACCACCCTTACCTTCAGCATCACCAGGATACCAGTTCTGCACAGTAGAATATTTCACTTCCGCACGGTCAAGCACCACGATTTCCACAATTGCCGCATGCAGCTGGTTTTCATCACGCATCGGTGCCGTACATCCTTCCAGATAAGACACATAACTGTCATCATCCGCAACAATCAGCGTACGTTCAAACTGTCCGGTATTGGCCGCATTGATACGGAAGTACGTAGACAGCTCCATCGGGCAGCGAACTCCCTTCGGGATATACACAAACGAACCATCACTGAACACAGCCGAGTTTAATGCGGCAAAGAAATTATCACGATAGCCCACTACCGAACCTAAATACTTCTTCACCAAATCCGGATGTTCACGCACCGCTTCACTGATAGAGCAGAATATAATCCCCTTTTCCATCAGTGTTTCCTTAAAAGTTGTCTTCACAGAAACGGAGTCCATAACCGCATCTACCGCCATACCGCTCAGCGCCATACGTTCTTCCAAAGGAATACCCAGCTTGTCAAAGGTTTTCAACAGTTCCGGATCCACTTCATCCAGACTCTTCGGCCCTTCTTTTTTCTTAGTCGGGTCTGCATAATATGAAATAGCCTGATAATCAATCTCCGGAATATTCAAATGTGCCCATGTAGGCATTTCCAGCGTTTGCCAATAGCGAAACGCCTTCAAGCGGAACTCAAGCAACCAGTCGGGCTCACCTTTCTTTGAAGAAATCAGCCGCACGACATCCTCATTCAGTCCCTTCTCTATAATATCTGTGTGAACATCCGTAGTGAAGCCATATTTATACTTCTCCTGCGTCAGTTCCTTCACATATTTATTGGGTTCTATTTGCATATCAATTCTGAATATTATCTGTTTCTATAAATTTCTCTGTTACAGTTTTCACCACAGGATAAAAGAAAGCGGAAAAATCCTTTATCGGATAATATAACAACGAACTTCCTTTAGTGGTTGAATGTATTAAGTTATCTTTAGAGTCGGCAAAATCAATAAAATGGATGACCAGGCTGATTACAAGCGCATATTTTATCGCTCCAAGCACTGCCCCCAAAAGGCGGTTGATAAAACCTAATCCTGTCATATCCACGATTTTCGTCAAGGCAGAAGCCAAAAGAGACAACACCAAAGGTACTATCAAACCTATCAACAGAAAAGCCAGTATCTGCCCGAATGTCACAGAAGTACCTACCGCTACGGCCAATTGTTCACCTAAACCGGCAAATAAAGCACGTGCTACCAGCAGTCCGGCTATCAGCCCTACAACCGCTGCCAGTTGTTTGAAAAATCCTTTCATAAAACCAGAGACAGCTCCTAAAGCCAATAAGATGATAATCACCCAGTCTATTGTTGCCATTTATCCAAAATATATTAAAAACAAAGCGAAGAACTTGTTCCCCTGTCTGATGGGTGAATACAAGAATCTTCGCTTTGCTCTGAATGACAAATGTATTTATTTGCACCCAAACAATGGTCAGACGTTACGTCCTTACAATGTCTGTTTTACTTCCACTTCTTCATACGTTTCAATCACGTCACCCACTTTCAAGTCGTTGCAGTTCGTCAAGCTGATACCACATTCAAAGTTAGTACCCACTTCTTTCACATCATCCTTGAAGCGCTTCAATGCATTAATTGAACCCGTAAAGATTACGATACCGTCGCGAATCAAGCGAGCCTTGTCCGTACGTTTTACTTTTCCGGTCTTCACCATCGCACCGGCAACCATACCCACCTTGCTGATGTTGAACACTTCACGCACTTCGATTGTAGAAGTAACCTGTTCTTTCAATGTCGGAGCCAACATACCTTCCATTGCCGACTTCACTTCTTCAATCGCATCGTAAATAATAGAATACTTACGAATATCCACACCTTCCTGTTCAGCAAGCTTAGCCGCATTTCCTGACGGACGTACCTGGAAACCTACGATAATGGCATCCGATGCCGCAGCCAGCGATACATCTGATTCTGAAATCTGTCCGACGCCCTTATGGATTACATTCACCTGAATCTGTTCGGTAGACAACTTGATCAATGAGTCGCTCAAAGCCTCTACAGAACCATCCACGTCACCTTTCACAATCACATTCAGTTCATGGAAGTCACCCAATGCCAGACGACGTCCCACTTCATCCAGTGTCAACATCTTCTGTGTACGCAAGCCCTGTTCACGAGCCAGCTGTTCACGCTTGTTGGCAATCTCACGTGCTTCCTGATCCGTATCAAACACATGGAATGTATCACCTGCTGCCGGTGCTCCGTTCAATCCTAAGATCAATACCGGTTCAGAAGGACCAGCTTCTTTCAAGCGCTGGTTACGTTCGTTGAACATCGCCTTCACCTTACCGTATGAAGTTCCGGCCAAGACAATATCACCTACATGCAGTGTACCATTAGAAACCAGCACCGTAGCCACATATCCACGTCCTTTATCCAAAGAAGATTCAATAATTGAACCGGTAGCCTTACGGTTCGGATTTGCTTTCAAATCCAACATTTCAGCTTCCAGCAATACCTTTTCAAGCAATTCAGGAACACCGGTACCTTTCTTGGCTGAAATATCCTGAGACTGGTATTTTCCACCCCATTCTTCCACCAGGAAGTTCATGGCAGCCAGCTCTTCCTTAATCTTATCCGGGTTTGCATTCGGTTTATCTACCTTATTGATAGCAAACACAATAGGTACCCCCGCAGCCATCGCATGGTTGATAGCTTCTTTTGTCTGCGGCATCACGTTGTCATCGGCAGCTACGATAATGATTACCACGTCAGTTACTTTCGCACCACGTGCACGCATAGCCGTAAATGCTTCGTGTCCCGGAGTATCCAGGAACGTAATGCGACGTCCATCCTCCAGTTTCACGTTATATGCACCAATGTGCTGTGTGATACCTCCGGCCTCACCCGCAATTACATTTGCTTTACGGATATAGTCCAGCAAAGAAGTCTTACCGTGGTCTACGTGACCCATCACGGTAACAATCGGTGCACGCGGTTGCAAATCTTCTTCCGCATCAGCCTCTTCCTCTACAGCCTGTGCCACTTCCGCACTTACATATTCTGTCTTGTAGCCAAATTCTTCTGCCACAAGGTTAATTGTTTCTGCATCCAGACGCTGGTTGATAGACACCATGATACCCACACTCATACAAGTTGAGATAACCTGAGTCACCGGAATATCCATCATGTTAGCCAGCTCATTTGCTGTTACAAATTCAGTCAGCTTCAATACCTTGCTTTCTTCCTGTTCCAGTTCCTCCTGTTCCAGCTGACGGTTCTGAATATTTTCACGTTTCTCCTTACGATACTTGGCAGCTTTATTCTTTCCTTTGTTTGTCAGGCGGGCAAGTGTTTCTTTCACCTGTTTTGCTACATCTTCGTCGCTCACCTCCTGTTTTACCACCGGTTTCTTAAAGCGGTCCTTGTTATGTTTTCCGCCCTGTCCCTGGTTCTGGTTATTCTTTCCAGATTTCTCATTTCGTGAAGCTCCAGATGCGTTGGAGGTTGCATTAATATCAACCCGTTCCTTATTAATACGGTTGCGTTTTTTCTTTTTCGCAGCCTCATCACTCAGGCCACCCTTATCCGTCTTTTCATCACTCTTACGAATTTCCTTGATAATCGCATCTTTCATCTGCTTACGCTGTTCCTGACGCTGCTTATCCTTTTCCTCTCTTTCTTTCTTCTTCTCCTTCGATTTTTTCTTCGGACGGGTAGACTGATTCAATGCAGCCAAATCAATCTGGCCTACTACATTAATCTTTGATTTAAATTCTGTCGGGCGAATTTTAAAAACTTCGTCTTCTTTATTTTCCTGAACAGATTGTTGCTTTTTTTCTTCTTCCATCGGCTCTGGTTTCAATTCTTCTGCCTTTATTTCCGGCTGTTTCGGTTCTTGTTTTTCTTCTACCTGAGGTTGTTGTACAGGAGCCTCTTCAGTTTTAACCTCCGTTTTTTCCACCTCAGCTTGTTTATTCTCAGGTTCTGGCTTAGCTGGCCCTTCCTGTACAACAGGCGTTTCAGCAGGCTCAACCACAGCCGGTTTTTTCTTTTTCTTCAGACCATCCAAGTCTATTTTACCTACAGGCTTGAATTTTGGTCGCACATCTTCTGGAACCACTGTTTCTATCACTTCCGGCTTTTTCAGCTCCGGATGAATATCCTCGATAGAAACAGAAGCCTTGTTACGCTCCTTATTCTGCCGCTCCTGAATAATTTTCTCAGACTCTATTTTCAAATCCTTGTCTTTGCTGAACTCTTTAACCAGTGCAGCATACTGTTCTTCAGTAATTTTGGTATTTGGATTCGCCTCGACCGTATATCCTTTTTTCTGCAAAAAGTCTACCACCGTGGTTATTCCAACATTCAAATCTCTTGTTACTTTATTCAATCTTATAGTCATAATTCATCACAATTTATAGAGTTCAGGAAATATATCAGTCACAGATAAACAAGCAGACGAGAATGAATTGCTCATCCTCATCTGTTTATTGCAAGCAAGCGCTATTCCTCAAACTCTGCTTTTAAAATTCTCAGAATATCATCCACCGTATTTTCTTCCAAGTCTGCTTTTTCGATAAGCATCTCGCGCGGTGCGTTCAATACACCTTTAGCCGTATCAATTCCGATAGCCTTAATCGCGTTAATAACCCATTCGTCAATTTCATCCTTGAATTCATCCAGGTAGATGTCTTCATCAGCTACAGCATCTTCACCCAGTTCACGATATACATCGATAGTGTATTCTGTCAACATACTGGCCAGTTTAATATTCAAGCCACCTTTACCGATAGCCAATGAAACTTCTTCCGGTTTCAAATATACCTCAGCTCTCTTTTCATCCTCATGCATGATGATAGACGAAACTTTTGCCGGGCTCAAGGCACGCTGAATGAACAACTGGATATTAGAAGTATAGTTAATCACGTCAATGTTTTCATTACGCAATTCGCGCACGATACCATGAATACGAGAACCCTTCACACCCACACATGCACCTACCGGGTCAATGCGTTCATCATACGATTCTACTGCAATCTTTGCACGTTCTCCCGGAATACGGGCAATTTTCTTGATGGTAATCAGTCCGTCATTGATTTCAGGCACTTCCTGTTCAAATAAACGCTGCAGGAAGACCGGTGATGTACGGCTCAAAATAATCTTCGGATTATTGTTCTTATTATCTACACGAGCTACTACGGCACGAGCAGTTTCTCCTTTCCGGTAGAAGTCACTCGGAATCTGTTCTGTCTTAGGCAACAGCAATTCATTACCTTCATCATCCAGCAACAGGATTTCCTTTTTCCAAATCTGATAAACTTCCGCACTGATTACAGTACCTACTTTATCAATGTATTTATTATACAAGCTGTCTTTTTCCAACTCCAGAATCTTTGAAGCCAATGTCTGGCGAAGATTCAGAATTGCACGGCGGCCGAATTTTTCAAAAATCACCTCATCGGTCACTTCCTCTCCCACTTCATACGATGCATCAATCTTGCGTGCTTCCGACAATGCAATCTGCAGGTTCGGGTTAGTCAGCTCCTCATCCGCCACAACTTCACGGTTACGCCAGATTTCGAAATCCCCCTTGTCAGGATTTACAATCACATCATAGTTTTCATCTGTACCGAACATTTTTGCAATCACACTGCGGAACGACTCTTCCAACACGCTCACCATCGTGGTGCGATCAATGTTCTTCAATTCCTTAAATTCCGAGAATGTGTCAATCAAGCTGACAGTTTCTTCTTTTTTGGCCATAATTATTTAAAGCTAATTAAGTATTTGGTGTATTTTATCTCATCATACGTAAAGGTTACATTCTGTTCCACCAGCCTCGGACGCTTGGCTCCTTCAGGCTTTATCTTAACTTCTATTGTAATTGTGAAGTTTTCTTCATTCGCATCAGCCAGAACCCCGGTCCATTTTTTCCCGGTCTTATCCATCACCTCCACATCACAGCCTACATGTGCCAGATATTGCTGCAAAACCTTAAATGGCTGACCGATTCCCGCGGAACCGACTTCCAATTCATAATCCTCTTCTTCACGGCTTAATTTAGACTCAATGTAACGACTTAACTCCACACAGTCGTCAATCCATACGCCCTCTGCATGGTCTATTTCCACTACAATTTTGTCATCCGGACTTACATTTACATCAACCAAGAAATAGCTCTTATCTTTCAGCCATTCCTCTACAATCCGAGCTACAACGTTTTTATCTATCATGTATTAACTATTAAGAACAAAAAAAGGAGCTAAATCGCCCCTCCACCTTTTCATCCAATCATTTGCAAAGATATAAATAATCTCATGCCACACAAAATAATGACAAAATTATTTATTACTGAGGAGTAGTATGAAAGAGCGGCAAATGATATAGAATCATCTGCCGCTCTTCTGTCGGAATGAGGCGACTCGAACGCCCGACCCCTACGTCCCGAACGTAGTG
>ENA-UOJA01002504-UOJA01002504.1-human-gut-metagenome-genome-assembly--contig:-C19-NODE-2504-length-12449-cov-7.172745_pt1 | contig 12449 bp, 10 predicted proteins | sample MGYA00242337_ERZ723884 | MGnify/ENA metagenome assembly ERZ723884
CCCTGTAGGGTATTTTTTGCAGGAAATTTTTGGTTTCCTATGGTGTAGCTTGATATCGGCTATTTGTGCTGCAGACGTCACAAAGCAGCCTTGATCGCAGAGACGAACATATGCGAATAAAATCCGCATAGACAGGTAGCTTGCGATTTCTCTGACACGAAAGCGTTTGCGGAATGGAGAATAAATAATATGGCAGAAGAAAAACTTTGTCCATGTCACAAGACGAAGGTGCGAGATGATAAGGAGTATAAAGATCTGCTCAATCGTTTGAATCGTATCGAAGGACAGATTCGCGGCATTAAAGGCATGGTAGAACGGGATGCGTATTGCCCGGATATATTGATACAGGTAGCTGCAGCAAATGCCGCATTAAATAGTTTTAATAAAGTTTTATTGGCAAATCACATAAAAACCTGTGTTACAACGGATATTAAGGATGGGAAAGAGGAAACGGTGGATGAATTAGTAAAAGTCCTGCAAAAATTAATGAAGTAGCCGCAGGACAATCTATTCATGACAGGTAACTGTCAACGAAAGCTGATTTATTCATGACAGGTAACTGTCAACGAAAGCTGATTTATTCATGACAGGTAACTGTCAACGAAAGCTGATCTATTTATGACAGGTAACCGTCAACGAAAGCTGAGTTATAAAATTCACAGAAAGGAAGGTTCAAATGCAGCAGTATATTGTAACAGGAATGAGCTGTGCGGCGTGTAGTGCCAGGGTGGAAAAAGCAGTGAATGCAGTGCCGGGAGTGACATCTTGCTCGGTCAGCCTGCTTACAAATTCGATGGGTGTGGAAGGAAATGCAGCCGAAGACACTATTATTGAAGCCGTACAAAATGCCGGATATGGAGCCAAAATAAAGGGTGCAGGCGTGCAATCCGGGAATGCGCAGAATCAGGGAGCACTCGAAGAGGAACTTGTCGATCACACCACGCCGCTTTTGCGAAAGCGCTTGCTGTGGTCGGTCTGCTTTTTGCTAGTACTTATGTATTTTTCTATGGGGCATATGATGTGGAATTGGCCGGTGCCGAAATGGATGGCAGGGAATCATGTGGCGATGGGATTGACACAAATGCTTCTCACGATCATTATTATGGTGATCAATCAGCATTTCTTCATTAGTGGGTTTAAGAGTTTGTGGCATCGGGCACCTAATATGGATACGCTCGTAGCATTAGGTGCGACAGCGGCATTTGGATATAGCACATATGCATTGTTTGCCATGACGGATGCTGTGATGCGTGGCGCGGACAAGCAGGTTATGGCGTATATGCACGACTTTTATTTTGAGTCTGCGGCGATGATCTTGACATTGATCACAGTCGGCAAAATGTTAGAGGCGCGCTCGAAGGGAAAGACAACGGATGCGCTCAAGGGTTTGCTTGGACTTGCACCAAAGACTGCCGTCGTTGTACGAGATGGCGCCGAAGTGACAGTGGATATTGCCAGTGTACAAAAAGACGATATCTTTGTGGTCAGACCCGGAGAAACGATACCGGTGGATGGCATCGTGCTGGATGGCAATAGTGCGGTGGATGAATCGGCACTTACAGGAGAGAGCGTTCCGGTGGACAAGCAAAAGGATGACCCGGTATCAGCAGCAACGATCAACCAGTCTGGTTTCTTGAAATGCAGGGCAACACGTGTCGGTGAGGATACGACATTGTCACAGATTATTCAAATGGTTAGCGATGCAGCAGCAACGAAAGCGCCGATTGCCAAGATCGCTGATAAAGTATCCGGAGTATTTGTGCCAACAGTCATTGTTATTGCACTTGTGACAATGATTGTTTGGCTGCTTACCGGTGCGAGCATCGGTTTTGCATTAGCCAGAGGCATTTCCGTGCTGGTTATCAGCTGTCCGTGTGCATTAGGGTTAGCAACGCCGGTAGCGATCATGGTGGGTAACGGTGTTGGTGCAAAACATGGAATACTGTTTAAGACAGCCGTTTCGCTGGAAGAGACCGGTAAGATGGATGTTGTATGTCTCGACAAGACCGGAACGATTACAAAAGGCGAACCGCAGGTTACAGATGTGATTCCGGTGGATGGTGTTACAGCAGAAGAATTGTTGTTGTATGCATATTCTCTGGAGCAGAAGAGTGAGCATCCGCTTGCTAAGGCAGTCCTAAAATACGGACAGGAGCATGCGGTAAATGCGATAGAACCAAAAGAATTCATGGCATTGCCGGGAAATGGATTGTCAGCAATGTGCGATGGCGCAAAGATAATGGGAGGCAGTCGAAAGTTTATTGAGCAGACGATTTCACTCGAGAAAGTGTATAGCGATCGAATCGATTCACAGAATAAGAAATTCGATCGGCCGACAGAGCAGGAAAAGTCAATTGTGCCAGCTTCTGGTCGGTTGACAGAGCAGGAAAAGTCAATTGCGCCAGCCTCTGGTCGGTCGACAGAGCAGAAAGAACTGATCACACTGGTATCTGACCGCTTGGCGGGTCAGGGTAAGACACCACTCTTTTTTGCAAAAGATGGCAAATTGCTTGGTATTATCGCAGTTGCGGATGTGATCAAGGAAGACAGTCTTTCTGCTATTAAAGAGATGCAGGGTATGGGACTGCGGGTCGTTATGCTGACCGGTGATAATGAACGCACTGCGAAAGCAATTGGTGATCAGGTCGGCGTAGATGAGGTGATCGCCGGAGTGCTTCCGGATGGCAAAGAAGCGGTTGTCAGACGCCTGCAGCAATATGGTAAGGTTGCCATGGTTGGAGATGGCATTAACGATGCACCGGCTCTGACCAGAGCTGATATGGGTATTGCGATCGGCGCCGGAACAGACGTTGCCATTGATGCAGCAGATGTGGTTTTGATGCAGAGCAGACTTTGCGATGTGCCTGCGGCAATTCGCTTGAGCAGAGCAACGCTGCGCAATATTCACGAAAATCTGTTTTGGGCATTTTTCTATAATGTGATCGGTATTCCGCTGGCGGCGGGAGTATGGATCCCGTTGTTTGGCTGGGAGTTAAATCCTATGTTTGGTGCTGCAGCAATGAGTCTGTCCAGTTTTTGCGTGGTATCCAATGCATTGCGACTCAATCTCTGCAAAATATATGATGCCCATAAAGATAAAAAAAGAGCTGGAAATTCACAAATCCAGTCCAAAATAGTATATAATGAGGAGGAAACAACGATGATGAAAACAATGAAAATTAACGGAATGATGTGTGGACACTGCGAGGCAACAGTGAAGAAAGCATTGGAGAGTTTGGATCAGGTAACAGAGGCTGTGGTAAGCCACGAGGCAGGGACAGCAGTTGTTACGTTATCTGCAGATATCGCAGATGATGTATTGAAGCAGACGGTAGAAGCGAAAGATTACGAAGTGACATCCATTGAGTAATAGAGCATAAGCCAATGTTGATATGGATCCCGGAGTGTACGTTTTTGTGGACAGGAAAGCATTCTCCGGGATTTTTTGTTTTAAAAAGTGAGCTTTTACTTTGCAAAATAAAAATACCTTGTGAGAAGGAAATTGCTGTACTATTACTATTTTATAAGGAGGAGAAATGCAGGCATTTATTACAAAACATAGGAAGGGGATCAAACGAATGTTGATCGGATGTGGGATTGTTATCATACTTAGTGCAGCCGTTATATTTGGCATGGATGCGTATGTGGTGCATTACGCCAAAGGTTATGTATATGAGACGGGGCAGGAAAACAGTATGCCAAAAGCCGACTGCATATTGGTATTAGGGGCAGGCATGAAGCCCAATGGGGAGCCAAGCTTAATGCTTCGTGATCGTTTAAATCGTGCGATCGAATTATACCGTGCGGGGGTATCGGATCGTTTCCTGTTGACCGGGGATCATGGCAGGAAAGGCTATAATGAAGTACAGGGAATGAAAGACTATATTATGGCGAATCTGGATGTCCCGGAGGATAAGATCTTTATGGATCATGCAGGCTTTTCAACGTATGAATCCATGTATCGTGCCAGAGATATTTTTGAGGTACATAATCCGGTTGTTGTCACGCAAAAGTATCACGCATATCGCGCGGTGTACGCTGCACGTAAATTGGGACTGGATGCTTATGCCGCACCGAATAAACGGATGAAATACCGTAATATCTGGATCTGCAAATTGCGCGAAGTGGCTGCGAGAGATAAGGAAGTGGTCAATCTGTGGATACAGCCAAAGCCGACTTATTTAGGAGATAAGATTCCGATCAGCGGAAGTGGACTGGCAACGAAAGATACACGCACTGACAAAACAGAAAGGGAAAGGTAATGACAATGAAAAAAAGCAAAAAAGTATGGAGTATGTTACTGGTATTGAGTCTGGTGATTGGCATGGCGGCAGGAGGTGTGCAATCGCAGGCATATAGCGTTCCATCGAACATGAAGTGGTGGACGAAAGATCGTTTCGGTATGTTTATTCACTTTGGAGCGTATTCCTATTATGGACACGGGGAATGGGCGATGCAGATCGAGGGGATTTCGAATCAGAAATACCAGCAGACGGTAGCCGCAAAGTTCAATCCAACCAAGTTTAATGCCAATGAAATTGTGAAATATGCAAAGCTTGCCGGTATGAAATACATCGTGATCACAGCCAAACATCATGAGGGAATGGCAATGTGGGATACGAATGTTGCCAGCTTTAAGGATTATACCGGTAAGACGATGTTTAGTCTGCAGCAGTATACACCATTTGGCAAAACCGGCCGTGATGTGCTGATGGAGTTAAAAACAGCTTGTGATAAGGCAGGGATCAAGTTTGGCTTGTATTACTCGATCATAGATTGGAACCATTCGTCGCAGACGATCAACGGTGATTTTACGAAGATGAAGTCAATGGCTGCACGCACAGCATACATCCGCGACATGAAGGCTCAGTTAAAAGAGTTAGTAGACCGTTATAATCCGGCAATTATGTGGTTTGACGGAGACTGGACTTATAGCAGCAAGGCGCCGACACTGGCAAAATGGTGGACGAAAGCAGATGGAAAAGATCTGTATAAATATGTAAAATCTTTGAAATCTTCTATATTAGTAAACGAGCGTGTCTGCCGTGGATTTAAGCTGGGTGATTTTGAGTGCCCGGAGAGAAGTATTCCGGAGAAAGCACCATCAAGACCATGGGAGACTTGTCAGTCCATGAACGATGCGTGGGGCTATAAAAAGGATTTGGAGAATTCATATCGAAGCTATAAATATTTAATCCGGGAATTGGTCGATGTTGCTTCTAAGAGTGGTAATTATCTGTTAAATATCGGACCGAAGGGTGACGGTACTATGACAGCGGGAAGTAAGAAAGCACTGCGTGGCATTGGTAACTGGATGAAGAAAAACGGCAGCAGTATTTATGCTACCTCCGGTAATCCGTTTGGTAAGGTCCCATCTTGGGGAACATATACCAAGAAAGGTAAAAATGTCTATGTACATGTGACGAAATGGCCTAAAAATAAAAAGCTGACCGTGCGCAAGTACAAAAATAAAAAGCTCAAAAAAGTCTATTTGCTGGAATCCGGTAAAAAGATTTCCTGCAAAGGCAATAAAAAAGGAAAGACGAAGGTGACCTTAAAGGTAACGAAGAAAGTACCTAATAAAAAAGATACTGTCATTGTGATGCAGTATAAATAGGTGTCCGTATAATGGTACAGCAAGACGGGCAGGCGTTTAGCGCATGAGATGTAGAGAAAATGATTCACTAGAAGATTAAGAGAAAGGAAGAAAATATGGAGATCGCACAATATATACAAGAAGGAAAAGCAGTGCTCGGCATAGAGTTTGGTTCGACGCGTATCAAGGCTGTGCTGATCGGAGAACAAGGAGAACCACTTGCATCCGGCAGCCACAACTGGGAGAATCGCTTAGAGGATGGTGTGTGGACATACCATGAGGAGGATATCTGGAATGGTTTGGCCGACTGTTATCGTTCCTTGGCAGAACAGGTGCAGCAAAAATATCAGGTAACAATCACCAAACTTGCAGCAATTGGTTTTTCGGCGATGATGCATGGATATTTGGCGTTCGATGCGAAAGGAGACTTCTTGGTTCCATTCCGTACTTGGCGCAATACGATGACAGAAGAGGCGGCAGAGCAGTTGACGGAACGGTTTACGTTTAATATTCCGCAGAGATGGAGTATTGCGCATTTATATCAGGCAATTTTGAACGAGGAACCACATTTATCGAAGCTTTCTTATTTTACGACATTGGCGGGCTATGTACATTGGAAGCTCACAGACGAAAAAGTACTCGGCGTGGGCGATGCATCGGGAATGTTCCCGATCGACAGCGAGACGGGAGACTACGATAGTAAGATGCTGGCACAGTTTGATGAGATGATTGCCGATCGTGGATACTCGTGGAATATAAAGGATATTTTGCCAAAGGTCTTGTCGGCAGGAGAGGAAGCCGGAGTGCTGACCGAGAGGGGAGCCGCGTTATTGGATCCGACCGGTTCTTTACTGGCGGGGATTCCGTTATGCCCGCCGGAAGGAGATGCCGGAACCGGGATGGTCGCAACAGATAGTGTAGGTGTCCGCACCGGAAATGTATCTGCCGGAACATCAATTTTTGCGATGGTTGTACTTGAACAGGCATTAAAACAGGTGCATACGGAAATTGATATGGTCACAACACCTTCCGGTGAGCCGGTGGCGATGGTACATTGTAACAATTGCACCTCGGACATCAATGCATGGGTCAACTTGTTCGGTGAATTTGCGGATTACATGGGCTTTTCGGTAGACACAGGAACACTGTTTACAAAATTGTTCCAAAAAGCAGAGGAGGGAGCGGCCGATTGCGGCGGTCTTCTTTCGTATAATTATTTTTCCGGAGAAGGTGTGACTGCATTAGATGCCGGAAGACCACTCTTTGTGCGTAAGCCGGATGCGGCATTTAACCTTGCTAATTTTATGCGTACACATTTATATAGTGCGCTGGCAACCTTGAAGATCGGATTGGATATTTTGCAGCAGGAGCAGGTTCAAGTTGACAAAATGTATGGACATGGCGGCTTCTTTACGACCAAGGGCGTCGGACAGCGGATTACTGCAGCAGCAATGAATGCACCGGTTTCAGTGATGGAGACAGCCGGTGAGGGCGGTGCCTGGGGTATTGCGCTGCTTGCAGATTTTATGGTTCATAAGCAGGAGGGACAGTCGCTGGCACAGTATTTGGAAGATTATGTATTTGCCGGCAATGAAGGGACAACAATAGCCCCTGATCCGGAGATCGTGCAGGGATTTGAACAATTTATGGAATCATATCGTGGGGGCTTGCAGATTGAAGAAACTTCGTTAGCTTGGTAAGCAGATATTTTCGAATGGAGGACACTATGTTAGAAGAGTTAAAGAAAAAGGTATATGAAGCAAATATGGAACTGCCGCGCAGAGGATTGATCACGTATACTTGGGGAAATGTAAGCGGGATTGATAGAGATACCGGATATTTTGTGATCAAACCCAGTGGCGTAGATTATGATAAGCTGCGTCCGGAAGATATGGTGGTCATGGATCTGGAAGGAAACCGTATCGAGGGAACGCTTAACCCATCATCGGACACGCCAACGCATTTGGAATTGTACAAAAAATATCCGGAAATCGGAGGCGTTGTGCATACACATTCGCCGGAGGCAACTTCATGGGCGCAGGCAGGACGTGACATTCCGTTATATGGAACAACACATGCCGACTATTTTTATGGTCCGATTCCTTGTGCGCGAAGTCTGACACCGGAAGAGATTGGTGGAGAGTATGAGCGTAATACCGGACTTGTTATTATTGAGACATTTGAGCAGAGAGGACTGAATCCAATGCATACGCCGGGCGTACTCTGCACAAACCACGGACCGTTTACCTGGGGCAAGGATGCTGCTGAAGCAGTGCATAATGCGGTTGTGCTGGAGGAGGTTGCGCGCATGGCGATCCGAACAGAATTACTCAACCCTCAGGTACAGCCGGCACCGGATAGTATTCGTGACAAGCATTTTTTTAGAAAACATGGAGAAAATGCATACTATGGTCAATAGTATGATGTGAGGGGGGATCGCTGTGGAATTTGCATTGAAACAGGGGCGGGTGCTGGTGCTTGATGCAGCGGAAGCGAAGGAACGCTGGGAGAGTGCCAGCTTTTGGAATGAAATGGAATATATGCTGCAGTCTAACCGTATGCATTTTTCGAAAGCTGTAGTTCTTGCGGACGCTGTGGTGGGCGAAATTATGTGGCATCCGGAAGAAGCATATGACGGCAGGGCGGTCAGTATTATTTACTATCTTGACCGCAGCGAACTGGTTTTGATCGGACAAAAGACCAGACATGATCACTGGGAAAAACAGCTTCGCTCGCTGATCAGCGATGAAGATGATCTGTCGCCTGTACGTTTTTTTATCCGCCTTTTGGATGAATTATTAAAAGATGATATCAAACATTTGCAGAGGATCGAAGCAGGCTGCTTCCAGATGGAAGAGGAGATCCAGTCAGGGGAGAAGACGGATCCGACCGGATTAATGGCCAAATATCGCAAAATATTACTCAACAAGAGCTTTCAATATCAACAGATGATGGATATGAGCGATACACTTGTCGAAAATGTCAATGATTTCTTTGATGAGAAAGAGGTGATCTGTTTTCAGACATATGGACAAAAGGTAGAGCGGTTATACAATCGCTCTAAAATGCTTCGGGAATATATGCTGCAAATACGAGAATTACAGCAGCAGCGCTTGGATGAAGAACAAAATAGGATCATGCGTATCCTGACGATCGTCACGGCTATTTTTTCGCCGTTGACACTTGTGGCAGGGTGGTATGGTATGAATTTTGTTGGAATGCCGGAGCTTAAAAGTCATTACGGTTATCCTGTTGTGGCAATCGTGTGTGGTATCATCATTCTTCTTGAATTTATTTATTTCAAACACAAAAAAATGTTGTAAGAAGTAATGAATCCCCCTTAGGCAGATAAGGTAGATAACCAAAAGTCTGCTCAAGGGGGATTTAATTTGTGTTGATCCATTATTTTGAATAGGAAATTGCTGCTATGTAGCGTGACATCGCCAAGCAAGAATTGCTTTTAATTTGCTGCCTGTGCAATATTCATAGCGTGTGCTGCAACACGTTCCAGATCCATCAAAAGTTCTACGAACATCATACCCTGTTGTGAATTACATTTTCCCTTATTCATACGGACAATATGCTTTTCCTTCATGTCCTCGATCATGCGGTTTACATCTCGTTTCAAGGCATATACATGTGCGTATTTATCCTGATCCGGTGATACCATTTGGGCGTAAGCTTCTTTGTAAATACGTTCAATAATATCCACCAACCCACGGAGTTCTTCCATGGCGGTTTTACTGAAACGCTCCTTATTCTTGTGCATACGAATACTATATTGTGCCATATTTTCTGCATGGTCACCGATTCGCTCTAAATCATTGATCACATGGAATAGATTACCAACGTGCTTAGCCTGCTCTGGTGTCAGATCTGCAAAAGAACTCATGCGGATCAGTGCATCGGTAATTTTCTTATTTAAGAAATCGATCGTTTCTTCCGTCTGGTTGAAATCCTCCTCGTCTTTCAAACGATTATCAAAATAATTCTCGGTAGCGAGACGAAGGTTGGTTTGCACCAGTTCTTCCATACGATTGGTCTCCGCATCGATCTGACCGATCATTGCAGTAGAAGTCGTATGCGTTGTTTCGCTGATAAACTCTAATTTTGCCATATTTGGCTCTTCGTCGGAGCCGCGAATGATCTTCTTAGACAAAGCGGCGATGAGATTTGAGAATGGGAACAGCACGATCAGTGATACTAAGTTAAAGATCGTGTTCGCATTTGCAATACGGCGGCTCGGATCTCCGGAAGTCATCGACAACCAGTCGAGAACCGGAAGGAATGTAGTGGCTAACATAAAGATCAGCATACCACAGGTTTCAAAAATAGCAACGATGGCAGCAACGCGTTTGGCATCCTTTTTGCCACCAATAGAAGCTAAGATCGGAGCGATACTTGCACCGATATTCATACCAAGCATTACATAAAAGGCCGGGCGGAATCCAATGACACCGCTTACCGCCATGATCTGCAGCACACCGACGGAGGCAGAGGCACTTTGGATAATTACGGTGAAAATCACGCCGACCAGTACACCGAGCAGAGGATTGGAAAGATTTGCCACAATATTAATAAACCATTCTTCCTGTGCCATTGGTCTCATTGCGGTGCTCATGGTGGACAATCCGACAAAGAGGATACCAAGACTTGCGACAACCTGTCCGAAGCTTTTGATGTTGTTGGATTTAGCAAACATCAAGAAAGCAACACCCACAAAGGCAATAACCGGAGCATATTTTGAAATATAATTGGTTGCAAGAAGCTGTCCGGTGATCGTTGTACCGAGCTTCGCACCCATGATGATTCCAACAGAGCGCTCTAACTGCATCATTCCGGCATTTACAAATCCGACGGTCATGACACACATGGCATTGGAGCTTTGGATCAGTGCGGTCAGACCGGCACCCAGCAACACAGCCATAATACGTTTTTCCGTTAATTTTTCCAAAATAGTTTTCATATAATCGCCGGCAAGTTTCTTCAAACCGTCGCTCATGAAAGTCATTCCAAAGATGAAGAGCGCAAGCCCTCCAAGAAGATTGATCACGTGTTCTGAAGTCATTCGTTTTCTCCTTATCAATCACTAAATGGTGTTATTTGCATAAAAATCACAGCACATATCGACGAAAAGCTTTGTAAAATCTAGGCAAATAATGAGATAAACAGTAGCATTTTACGTAAAATCCGCGTAAAGCCAAATATAATTATATAGCGTGTTTCTATGAAAAGCAATCATTTTTATATCATTGATCTATAGGAAATCGATGCATATTCCTCCGCAACCAATATGGGAAGTTAAAGTAAGGTATAGTTGATAAACGAGATGGGAAATGCTATAGTTAGGATTAATGTAAAAACAATTGGAGTAAGGAGGATTAGTGTATGCAGACAGCACTTTTAAGTTATTTTCCGGGGATGTATTACTATATGGATCCGACATATGTTCTTGTTATTATTGGTGCGGTAATATGTATGCTGGCATCTGCCAACGTCAGCCGGACATTTAATAAGTACAGTCGATATCATAGCAAACGTGGTCTGACAGGGGCGCAGACAGCAGAAATGATCTTGCGAAGTGCAGGGATTACCGATGTACGAATCGAACATATCAGCGGACAGTTGACTGATCATTATGATCCACGTGCGAAGGTGGTGCGATTGTCAGATAGTGTATATGGTGCATCATCGATTGCCGCCGTTGGAGTGGCAGCGCACGAATGTGGACATGTCATTCAACATCATGTTGGTTATGTTCCGATACAGATACGCAGTGCCATTGTTCCGGTGGTCAATATTGGTTCTAAATTGTCGTGGCCGGTGATCATTGTTGGATTGCTGATCGGGCATACCAATTTGATCTATCTTGGTATTATATTGTTTGCGTTGACATTGTTGTTTCAGATTGTCACCCTTCCGGTAGAGTTTAATGCGTCGGGCAGAGCACTTCGTATTTTAAATGATAGCGGAATGTTATATGAAGATGAGGTGAGAGGGGCGAGACGTGTACTTTCAGCGGCAGCAATGACCTATATAACGGCAACGGTATCCACCTTATTACAGCTGCTTCGACTGGTGTTACTGTTTGGAAGAAGAGATAACGATTAAATCAAACATATACACTTCATACATTTCGAAGTTGTTTATTAAAACTACCGTCAGAGAAAGGAATGACAGATTACGATGGAATTATGGGATATTTATGATAAGGACAAGAAGCCAACCGGGCGAACCATGAAAAGAAATGATTGGTGCTTGAAAGAAGGGGAGTATCATTTGTCGGTACTCGGTGTTATTCAGAGACCGGATGGAAAATATTTGATCACAAAGCGTGCGGCTGACAAAGCTTGGGCACCCGGCTGGTGGGAAGTATCCGGTGGAGCGGCTATTGCCGGGGAGACATCGGAAGAGGCCGTGAAACGTGAAATCTTAGAAGAAACCGGACTGGATGTAACGAATGCAGAAGGTGGCTTTATGTTTTCGTATCACCGTGAGAATCCGGGAGAAGGTGATAACTATTTTGTAGATGTCTATAAATATCATATGGATTTTACAGAGGCAGATATCAAATTGCAGACGGAAGAGACGAATGCATTTCAGATAGCGGATGCAGCACAGTTATCAGAATACGATAAGCAGGGGATTTTTTTACATTATCAAAGTATTAAGCAGGCGTTGCAATAGTGACAGTGTATGATGCCGGGTGGGAGAATCATTCACAGATATGTTCTGATATTAATTTTTGGTATGGTAAGTTCAAGTTTGATGTGCGAAGTTTGCGTTTTTGGATCTAAATAATTTACAAAATCAAAATAAACTCCACAAGCTATTAATATTATTAGGAGAATAT
>ENA-UOJA01002510-UOJA01002510.1-human-gut-metagenome-genome-assembly--contig:-C19-NODE-2510-length-12426-cov-10.062970_pt1 | contig 12426 bp, 8 predicted proteins | sample MGYA00242337_ERZ723884 | MGnify/ENA metagenome assembly ERZ723884
CAGCTCGTCCTTGCCGTCGTAGCCGCTGGCGATGTAGTCATAGAGGCTCTGGAGGTCGCCCTGGATGTCCTTCACCGCGATGTCGGCCCCGTAGCTCTGGATAAGCTGTTTCGCGGCGGCGGTCACGGCCTTTTTGTCTGTGGTCACGCGCCGGGTCCGCCGGGTCTGGCCCTGCCAGTAGTCCCGGCTCTCCTGGAGCTTCCCGCTCCGGCGCTGGATGGCGATATAGTCCTTCATCTGCTCCCGCAGCAGCCGGTTTTCCTCCTGCAAGGCGGCGTTCTCCTGGAGAATGTCCCTCCCCTTGAGGGAGAAGCGTGCGCCCTCCACGCTGTTGATCTTGGCAAGGCGGTCCGCGTCGTCTCCGGTCTTGTATTCCAGCATCCGCACACCGGCCTGCTCCAGACCGTCCCGCAGTTTCTTGCTGCTGTCATCGGGGATGACGGCGGCCAGCACTTCGTCGAAGCCGACGGCCCGCTGGGGCTTGGCCTCAAAGTAGCCGGTGGGCATTTCTGCCGCCGCCTGGTAGACGGCCTGAATGTCCTGGGCCGTCTGGCTGCTGATTTTGTACCCCTCCTTGGAGAAGGCCCGCATGATAGCGTCCACCGTTCTCTTGCCCTTGGACGTTTCCATCAGGATGCTGCCGATGATGTCGCTCTCGACGAAGGAATTGTCGGAATGAGCCTTGTTTCCCTGCTTGATCTTCGTGATGATGCTGCCGATCTGGTCATCAATGGCCTGGAGCTTCGCTTCATACTCGGCCCCCTCGTCCATGCCCAGCCGCCCGCTGTCCGCCTTGATCTCCTGGATGCTGCGGTATTCCGGCGTCGCCACGGATTGCAGGGTCTTGGCGCTTGCGCCCCAGGTGTTGCCGCCGCGCTCCTCTTGGCCCTCCTTCATCGCCTTGACGATGTTCTCCAGGGTGTAGGCATAGTGGAGCTGCGAGAAGCTGCGGAGATTGCCGGAGGGGGTGTAGGGGTCCTTGCCGTTGTAGATGCCCGCCTCGCCCAGCAGGCCGTCCAGCTTTCCGGCAATCCATTCCTCCACAGCATGGTCATCCACGGCGCTGCGCAGCGCGTCAGAGGTAGCCATCCGGTCAATTTCGCCCTTGGTCGCGCCGCCGTCCTGGTACATATCCCATGCGTGGTGAACGATGTCCTCCAGGGTGAAGATGGAAACGCCGTCCATGGAATTGTCGATGCGGGTCTGCCGTCTTTCGTTGATCTCCGCGTCGGTCCAATGCCTCTTGACGGCCATTCTGCGGAGCATGGGTTCGCCCTGTTCCCGGTAGTAGTCCCGGAGAATGTCGCGGATGACCTCGGCATTCTCGCCCAGGGCGTCCTTCACGCTCTCGCCGGTCTCCAGGTTGGCCTCGATTTCAGCCAGCGTGTTCACGCCCAGGCGGTCAACCACCTTTTGCAGGGTGTCGTTACCGAACTTGTCCCACACCTTGTCCATCTTCACCGGCTCCAGGCTCTTGCCCTGGTCTGCCAGATAGGCCGCCCGCACCGTGTCCGTGGAGGCCAGCTTCTCCGCCAGCTCTGCCGCGCTCCTGGTGCTGGTATCGTCGATGCCCATAGAGCGCAGGGCGGCGCTGTTCCCGAAAATGCCCCCGGCCACGGAGACATCCCCGGCCAGCCGGTGCAGCTCGTGCTCCACCTGGGACGCCTTTTTGCTGTTCACGGGGTAATCTACTCGCGGAGCTGTCGGCGTCCAGGCGTCGCCGCCGTACACCTTGTTGGCCCGGAATAGCTGCGGGTCGATGGTGTCCTTGCTGAACACAAGGGAGATGGGGCCGTACTTGGTGTGCCCGTCCCTGGCTTTTACAATGGCGATGGAAGGCATGGGCAGGCCGCCCAGCTTGATGGCAGCCAGGATGCTGTTCTCGTCCTTGTTGTGCAGGGCCAGCAGCTTGTCCGTCTCCTCCACCGGGGTCTTGAGGGAGAATTTCGTCTCTTTCTGGTTGTCGGCCTTAAAGCGCTCGTGCAGCTCGCCCAACTCCTTGGCGTATGCGTCGAAGTCGTGGAACACATGGGCCGCAGGACCGTCCACGAACATATCTGCTTTGCCCACCGCGATATGCCCGTACATCGTCGCGTTGAACTCGTCATAGAGGCGGGCCGGGTCTGCATTTTCCAGCGTGGTATGCTGATGCTCTGCCACATGGTTCAGCAGCACACGGGTCATCCCGTCGCTCATATTCAGCATCGTTGGCGTCCGTTCCACAAAGTCCAGGTAAGGCTTGTAGCCTACCTGCCGCATCACATGAGTGACCTCGTGGGGGGCAAACATCCCCCGGTTCTTCTCCGGCAGGGTCTCCCGGAAGAAGATTTGCCCATCGGCAGAGAACGCCGGGGTGCTGCCCTTGTTCTTGGCCCATGCCGCATCCGCCACAACAAAGCTCGGCACGCCGTAGTCCACCGCCGTCCGCTGCTCTGCGTAGGCCACGCTGCCCTTGGCCGGTTCCACCGTGTGGCCCTCCGCCCAGGAGCGCACGGGTTTGGCCCCGAAAGACGGGTTTACTCCTCCGTGTCGTCCAGAAGCAGCAGAAAGCTCTCTGCGAACTCGTCCATCTTGGCCTTTTCCTTCTCGGTCAGCGCTCTGCCCATATCCTTCTCGGCTGCCTGTGCCAGGTCTGCCGCCAGTTTCGCTTTCTTGTCCATCCTTGCCGTCCTCCTTCAAAGAATTTCTTGTTGCGGCCATTGTATCATTGCCGCCCTCTCCTTGCAAGGTCTTTGCCTGCCGGGCTGCCGCCTCCAAGGCTGCCGTCAGCTTCCCCTCGGCGGTCTGGGCCTTTTTCTTCTCGGCCCCAGTCAACTTATCAATGAGGGAGCGGATAGCGTCCCGGACCTTTTGCAGCAGCGTCCGGTCATCCCGGTGCCGCTCGATGAAGTCATCCAGCACCTTGCCGTCGTCAATGAGGCGGCCCGCATAGTCCGCCGCCACCTCGTCCATGGCCTGCTCATAGGTCAGCTCCACGCCCTGCGCGGCGTAGCTGTCGATGCGCTTCTGGATGCTGTCCTGCTCCTCCTGTGCCACGATGTCCCGGAACGTCCGGTACTCCGTGGGGGCAAGCTCCTGCATCCGGTGGGTCATCTCGTGGCCCACAATAGCCAGTACAGGGTTTTCATTGTTCCGTTCCACCAGCACCGTGCTGCCGCTGATCTGGGCATTGGCCGTTCCGCCGCGCACGCTGTCCACGAACTGCACCCGCACGCCCAGGGCCTTGGCAACTCTGTTGACCTTGGCCGCCGTCTCGGCGGTCAGATAGACGCGGCTCTCACCGTTAGCGTCCAGAATGGCACGGCCCTGCTTGTCCTGCAACGGCCTGCCGCTCTCCACGGCCTGCTTCACAAAGTCGTCATACACGAGACCGCTGTCCTCTCCGGCCACCTTGGCATACTTGGCCGCCTGCTGTTCACGCTGGAGGGAGAGGGCGGCGTCGTTCTGTCCGGCGGAGTAGGCCGCGAAGCGCTGGGCCTCCGTCAGGCGGCTGCCGTAGTCGCTGTCCACCCTTGCCATGTCTGCGCCGTTGATACCCGCCTCGTAGTAGGAGGCGAAGCCTGCGTAGTAGTCGTCGGCCCGCACGCTGCCGTCGTAGCTGGCGGAGAGGGCCTTGGCCCCGTTCTCGCCCAGGCTGGCCGCAGCATCCCGCACGCGGTGGATGTCATACGCCTGCTGCGCCGCAGGGCGCTGCTGCTCCACCTGCATGGCGGGGCGCACGGTCTCCTGCGTGGCCGTCTGCCGGGCTTCCGTTGCGGCGGGGGCAGTTTCCCTCGCGTTCGTAGAAACGTCGCTCTGCGTCCTTGCAAGGGTCGCAACGGCGCTCTTGACAGCCTTGCGCTGCTGGCTCTTGGTCATGCCGTCCTGTACCACCCGACCCGCTGCCTGCTCCAGGGCTGCCATGGCATCCTGGTCAGCCAGAATACGGTCCGCCATCTTTCCGTGGATGCTTCCGTTCTGGCTTGCCTGCTCCGCTGCCTGGGTCAGCAGCTCATTGGCCGCCGTGGCCTGGGGTGTCGCTTCTGTCTGCGGTGTGGGAGCGGTGGCCTCCTGCTGGGCGCCGGTTTCGCCCACGTTGTAGTGGTAGGTGGCCGGGGTGATAACGCCGCCCATCATACCGGAGGCCGCGCCCACAAGGAAGTCATACAGGGAGTTTTCCAGCGTCTCTCCGGCACTGGCCGCGTCTCCGCCGTAGATGCGGGGCATCTGCCACTCCATCCAGTCTCCGATGAACTCCTCCAGTCCCTCACCGACCGCTCCGGCTCCGAAGGTCAGCGCGCCGCCCAGCACGCGCTTGCCCGCGTCCGTCTTTGCGAAGCGGTTCACAGCGGAGCGGATGCCCCGCTCCACGGCGTCGTCCAATGCGCCGCCGCCATAGGCATGGCTGAACGGCAGGGCGATGTTGAACATCTTCTCCGTAAAGACTTCCTTTGCGGCGGAGGCCGTGCCATAGAGCACCTGCTGCTCCAGGGTGGAGTTGGGGTTGTCCTGCCGGGCCTGCTGCGTCCCGCCACCGAACGCACGCATGGCAAAAGCTCCCATGCTGCCCGGCGTTCCCAGCAGGGCGTTGGCCGCTGTGTCCAGCGCTGTCTGGGTCATGGAAGCGCCTGCGTCCACCAGCACACGGCCTACGCCGCCCAGCCCTTCCTTGGCCCGCTCAATGTCCTGGGCAGAGGATTGCTGGATGTCGTCCGCCATCTCATAGCTGGCCTGGGTCGCTTTCTGCTGTACCTGCTCGTCCAGCACCTTCGCCATCGCGTCATACTTCCGCTGCCAGTCGTCGATGATGTACTGCTGACTCTGGATGTCCCGCTCGTTCCAGCTTCCGGGCTTTTCCTTGTTTTCCGCCAGCATGGCGTCCATGTCCAGCTTGGCCCGCTCCAGGTTGTGGGAATATTCCGCCAGGTACTCCCGGTTCTGCGCGTCGCGTCCGCCCTGGCCCATGGCGTAGAAGGTGCTCATGGCGTTGCTGTTGGAGGCCATGGACCCCTTGGCCCCGCCTCGGATGGTGTCTCCCAGACGGGAGAAGAAGCCCCGCTTCTCCACAGGCTTTTCCGCCGTGACCTGCGGCACGGTAGGCAGTTCTGCGTTTTCCCGCTTTAAGGTCAGCCCGCCAGCCTGCCAGGTCTGCGTCCTCCTGGCGGGGGCGGCGGACGGTGCAGCAGCCGGGGCGGTATTCGCCCCGGTCGTCTGCTTGTTCTCCTCCTGCTTTCTGCTGCCGCTGGTCCAGGTTTTCCCGGTCCCGGTCTGCTTTAAGGTCAAAGCCATAATCTACTCCCTCCTTACGAAAGGTCAAAACCGAACAGCTTAAACTTACGCTTGAGCGTTGCCAGTTCGCTGTCGGTGAGGCCCGCCTGGCTGATTTCATTAAGAAGCTGTTCCACGCTGGAATAGCTGCGCCCGTTCCAGGTGAAGATGCCCTCGTCCTGGTCCCAGTCCAGGCTCGTCTTTCCACCGCTGCCGCTGCCCTTGCCGCCCTGGTTTTTCATCCAGTCGGCGTAATACCCGGCCAGCTTTCCGGCTTGGGTGGTATTGTACCCGGCGGACAGCAGCCAGGCGTATGCGTCACCCTCGCTGCGGATGCCCGCCTTGTACATTCCTGCGTACACGTCCTCGCTGGCGCTTGAGCCGCCTCTCTTGCTTCCGCCGGAGCTGCCGCCTCTGGAGGACCCACCGCCGGAGCGAGCGGATGCCTGCGCCTTGTTGTATGCGCTCTTGAGGCCCGCGATCTCCTGGTCCGTGTACCCCAGGGCCTTGTAGCCGGAGAAGTCGCCGCCCGCCGCGAGGGTCTGGGCCTTTGCCAGCGCCCGGTTGTACTCCGTCTCGTCCTTGTAGGTCTCCCGGTTGTAGGCGGTCTCGTCCTCGTAGCGCTTGTCCGCGATCTGGTCCCGGCCCACGGAATAGTTCCACTCGTTGTTGTAGCGCTCGTCGCTGATATTGTCCCGATGCACGCCGTAGTCGAAGCTCCGGTCCGTGTTGTACTGGGCCAGAAGGTCGGCGTACTTGGCGTAGTCGCCCTGCTCCAGGGCCACCAGCATTTCCAGGTTTGCCCTCTGGGTGTTGCCCTCGTCCTGGTACATGGAGTAGGCAAGCTGTTTCAGCTCCGGGATTTTATCGGCAAGCGCCCCCATGTAGTTGTCATAGGTCTGCTGCGCTGCGCTGCCCGCATAGCTGCTTGCAAGGCCGCCTGTGCGGGCGCTGACCTGCCCCAGGGTGTCCTGCATCGCCCGCTCGCCGCTGCGCGTGTAGCTCTCCTTATACTGCTGATAGGTGGGGTCCTTCTCCGGGTCGTAGCTGAACGCCTCCCGGTTAAGGATTTGGCGGGTTAGGTCGTCGATCTGGCTCTGGTAGCGGCTGGTGTAGGTGGGGGCCGCCTCGTAGGAGAAGCCGCCGCCTCCGTTTCCTCGTCCGCCGCCGCCCATCTCCAGGGGGATGTAGCGGCTGCCGTCGCTGTCGCCGGAATAGCCGTAGTTGCTGCGGATGCGCTCCACATAGTCGTGGGCGTCTGCCCAGGTCGTTTTGCCTGCCGCCGCTGCCGCCCGGACCTCCGCCGCGCTCCGCAGCTCGTCATTGGAAAAATGCTCCTGGTCATATACGCTGCCGCCGTAGCTGCCCCGGTCGCTACCGCCGCCGCTCACCGTGTCGGCGCTGGGCGCGGCGGCCTTGCCGGTCTTGCTCCCGGTTTTGATGGCGCTGGTGGCATAGCCGTTCTCGTTATAGCTGATGTTGTAGCCGCCCTTGGAGACGGTCTTGCCCGCCAGGTCTTTGTTCCTGGACATATCGGGTTTTGCCATGTCGGATTACCTCCTCTTTCAGTTGGTTTTCTGCTCCAGCGCCGTCACGCGGGCTGCCAGCTTGTTGTACTCGCTGCCCAGTGTGCTCACGCTCTGCTGCACCCCGGAGATGGTGGTTTGCAGGCTGGAGACCTTGCTGTTCAGCCCCTCCACACTGGTCTGTATGGCGGTCATGCTCTTTTGAAGCTGCCCCAGCATGAAGTCCAGATTTTCTTGCAGGTTTCTGGTGTAGTTGCACAGAGATTTTACGGTCCCGTTCACGTCGTTGCGGTCAAACGAAGGAGGGGAGCCGGGGAGGGTGGTTGCCATGCCCTGTCACCCCCTTAATATTCGCTGCCCAGGGCGAACTCTCGGATGATGCTCTTAACCAGGCATCCGCCCTTGCCGGACAGCCGGATGCGGAAGTTGTCGCACCGCACCGGCAGGATGGGGACTTGCAGGGTCTTGGCCCGCTCGTTGTGGGCGGAGAACACCTGTCGGAAGGGCTTGCCGTCTGTGCTGATCTCCACCTTGAGCCAGGCCCCGGCATCCAGGTCCGCCCGCAGGTACAGCTTGGAATAGCACTTGCGCCCGTGGCTCGTCTCGTCCATCTGGCACAGCGTTGCGCTCCAGTTCACCAGGCCCTCCTCGGAGTAGTCCTGCCCGGTGGTCATCAGCTTGCCCGTGGCCCCGTCCAGGAAGTAGAGCGTCCCGTCCAGATAGGCCCAGTCCAGCGCGTGGGTCGCGTCCTCCCGCAGCCAGATGGCCCGCAGCGTATCAAAGACGTACAGCTCCCAGTCGCCCTTCTCCGTCCGCATGGAGATGTAGTAGCGCTCGCCGTCCGTGCCGCCCACCGCGTCGAAGAAGCGCCGGGTCCCGAAGTTCTCCGTCAGCAGCTCCGGGGTCCCGCCGGAGTAGGCGTACACGCCGTTGCGCCCCTTGTAGAACAGCGTCTCGTTGATGACGGCCAGGGACTTCTCGCTGCCCTTCTGAATGCCGGGCACCGTGTAGGTGTAGATTTCATACTGCGCCGGATAGCTGCCCAGGACCTTGTGCAGGCAATTCTCTTTCCAGAACAGCACCGTGCTGGAGTAGGCGATGCACCCGGTGAACTCGCCCTCCGTGCCCACGGCCACGGCGTAGCTGTCCGTGGACACCCCGTCGTAGACGTAGAAGTTGGTCGGGTCGCCCAGGGCGCTGGCGTAGATGGTCTTGCCCTCCGCGCCCCAGATGCGGTTATCGCACTCGCAGATGCACGTCAGGTCCGGCACCTTCCGCTCCAGCATCACCGTCCCGGCCTCCACGCCGGTCTTGGTGAAGATGTCCTTGGTGAAGGTCAGCTTCCGCGCCTCCAGGGAGCGGATGATGTGGCTGCCGTTGTTCGCGGCGCAGGTCGTACAGCCGGAGATTTCGATTGCGTCTCCGGCCTTGAAAAGCTCGTCGAAGCCTGGGTATTTGTGCAGCACCGCCGTGTGCAGCAGATAGGTGATCTGGTAGGTCCCGTCGCTCTGCTTTGCGCTGCTCTGTACCACCATGTACTCCTTGGAGCTGTCGCAGTCGTATTGAATGTAATCGCCCGCCTTGAGCTTGTCTGGGGTCCCTGCGGTCCCGCCGCTCATAGTCAGCGCTCCCGTGGTCTTGTTCACGCTGGCCCCGGTGTAGGCGGTGATGGATGTGTCGGCGGCCACGCTGCCCTTGGTCTCTGCGTTTTCCGCCGCCTGGTCGATGTAGCTCTGCTCCGGCACGGTCAGGGTGTTGGCCGTGAAGGTCACGTCGCCGGGGAAGCCGGGGTATTCCGCCGCCAGCATCCCGAACGTTTCTGCCTCCGTGTCGTAGTAGACCTTATCGGGGAAAATGACGATTTTGGTGTTGATGGTGGCAAACTGCTTTTCGCCCGCAGTCACATGGCCCACCGCCTTGCCGTCATAGAGAAAGTCGGTCCCGTCCACCACGCACAGCTTCCCCCGTGCGTACAGCCCCGTGGGGCTGGTGTAGGTCCCGGCGGTCTTGCGCCCGTCCCGCTGACTGAGGCACGGGAAGCGGGCGGAGGAGAGGCCCCAGCTCTCTGCCAGCTCGCCGTCCCCGGCCCCCTGGCCGTAGTTCAGCCCGGCAAAGGCGATGATCTGCTTGCGGTTCTTGCCGGTCGCCGCCGTCATGTATGGCAGGTTCATCTCGCCCCTCCTCCTAAAATAGACCCGTCAGACCCCCGCCGCCGATGGGCAGGTGCCTGCGGTGATACTGTTTCCGCCATTCGTCCAGCGCCGCGTTGTACGCCAGGGCGGAGTTGTTGTAGTTGTCGGCCTCCCGGTTGTAGAAGTCCGCCTTGCTCATAAGGTACAGGTCGTATAGCCCGTCGTAGGGGGCCTCCACCAGCAGGGGCTTGTCCCCGTCCTCCGGGAACGCCTTGGGAAAGTCCGGCAGGTCGGTCCAGCCGCACGCCGGACACAGGTTGCTGTCCATCACCCGGTCATAGGTGATCTCCGTCCCGCCGCAGGTGGGACAGACGGCGACGGGTCCCTTGGCCCCGCGCCCGCTCGTGAGCTGGTGCCGCAGGATGGTCTCCCGGTAGAGCTGGCCGTCCAGCTCCAGCAGCCACGCTGCCTTGGTCTCGTCGTCGATGGCGTCCGGCCTCGCCCGGTTCACCCGTTCGATAACTTCATTGATGCTCGGCATACCGCCGCCTCCTCTCATAGAATTTGCCGGGCAGCGGCACGCCGCCGCCCGGCTTTCTGGGTGCTTCTCTTACACCGCGCGGACCCACAGGCCGTTGTTCTTCACATACAGCCCGCCGTCGTTGCCCGGCACGCTCTCAACCGTGTAGCATCCATCGCTGTCTTTGCTGTCAGATACAACGATAGAAGATTTAAGATTAAAAGCGGGACGCGGCGCGAAGCCGGCGCTGCACACGCTGTAGTTGCGCACGGTGCCGCCGGTGCGGATGTAGTACGCGTCGTAGGCATTCGAGTGCGGGGAGCGCAGGCCCCAGTCGACGGCGGTCGCCGTCTCGTCCAGATAGGCGATGCGCTTTGCGTTGTCGGAGAAATAGCTGAACGCCTTGCCCTCCGTCTGCCAGCCGCTCACGCCCGCCTCCGTGCAGGAGATGGCAAAGCCCTTGCGGTAGATCGTGTGCAGCGTCGCCACCTGGTTGCCCTCCGCCACCACAATGGGGACGGGGACCAGGCACTCCCGGATTTTCTCGTCCAGCTTCAGCGGCCAGATGCCGTCACAGAAGTTGTCCAGGGTGCAGCCGAAGTAACGGTTTTTGTAGCCGTTGCTGTCGGAGGCGTTCCATGCGATCTCACTGAAAGCATCCTTGCGGATAAGGGTCACGCCCGTGCCGGTGCCGTAGTGGTCATTGTCCAGCTTGATGAACTTGGTGGGCTTGCTGTTTTCCGCCAGCTTCACCAGGCTGCCGTTTGCCAGATTGGAAAGTAACTGTCCCATATCGTTTTGTTCTCCTTTCGTCAGGTCCGGGCCGGGCAGCTGGGATGCCCGCCGCCCGCCTGGCCTCGTCTGCGCGGTCCAGAGCCATCAACAACCTGGACCGCATTTCTCTGCGGAGCTGCTTTGTGTCGCCGTGCTTGGCGTGTGCCTCCCAGGCGGTAAAGCTCTCCATGATTTTCTCCCGCGACACCTCGCCCGCTGCGTACTGCTTCTCCCACAGCCGGATGCGTCGTTTCATCCGCTTGATGGAGGAGTAGCGCAGCTTGCTGACCACCTGGCCCGTCCGGGTCAGATAGGTGTGGAAGCCGCAGAAGTCGATGCCGTTTTGCAAGGGGAAGATGTTGGTCTTGTCGTTCAGCTCCAGGCCCAGCTTGGCAAATTCAAGCCTTGCAAGGCGCAGAGCCTCAACCGCTGTCGCCTTATCCGGGCAGATCACATACCAGTCGTCCATATACATCCCTGCCAGCGGCAGGTGCAGCTTCTCACCCACATAGTGCATGAAGGAGCTGACGTAGAACACCGCGTAGATGTGGCTCGTCTGGTGTCCCAGGGCCAGGCCCTCGTCCACGGCGTCGATGTATCGCCACATCAGCGCCCGGATGTCCGGGTCGGGAAACCGGGGTTCCAGCGCGGCCTTGAGCCGCCGGTGGTCGATGCTCTGGAAGAAGTGGCGGATGTCGCCCTTGATGACCCAGCCCTCGGCGTAGTCCCATTCCTCCATAGGCCGGTGTGGCAGACAGGCGGCCTTGCGTGCCGCCTCGTCCGCGCCCTTCCGCCGCAGGAAATAGGTCCTCATGTGCCGTTTCAGCATCTCCAGCCCGTAGTGGGTCCCCTTGCCGTACTGGGCCGCGTAGGTGTTCAGCGTGAAGCTCCGGGCCAGCTCGTCGTAGACGATGTAATCCGTGAGCGCGTGCTGCACCACCTTGTCCCGGAACGTCGGGGCCTGGATAAGCCGCTTCTTGGGTTCGTAGATATAGAACGCGTCCAGCGGGTCCGGCTGGTGCGTCCCTTGCAAAAGCGATTTTGAGAGTATCAGCAGCTCCTCGATTGCGCTGTACTCAAAGGGTGCCGTACTCTTTTTGCCCCTCTTGCACCGTCTGGCCCGGTGGTAGGCCGTCCATAGGGTGTCAAAGGAGCATAGTTCCTGATAGGTCATATCACACATCCTTGCTTGGTTTTCGGATGGTGGAGCGCAGGTCCGGCATCGCTGATAGCGGCCAGTATCTCCCTCCGCCGGAGGTGTCCGGGGCTTTCCCCGGTAGCGAGCCTGGCAGCGTCGGTGCCATGTGTTTATCCCCCGTGTTCATGTCCACGGACGACGGGATATAGCCTCCTTTGATGATGGGCCTCTGCTTTCGCCGCAAGGGCTACTTGTACACGGTAATTCCATCAGAGCGGGACGCGGTGCGAAGTTGGCGTTGTACACGTTGTTGTTGTTCACGGTGCCGTCGGTGTTGATGTTGTACGCGTTGTTGTCATTCGAGTTCGGGGAGCGCAGGCCCCAGTTGACGGCGCGAACAGGCTATACCCCAATGAAAGGCAGCTATCGCCGCCGAACATCCTCTCTCGCCTGGGCAGCGCGGCTCCGGTCCTTCTCGTACCAGGCGGCGCACATATAGCGCACCGTCATCACCGCCTTGCTCCAGGTCGCGGCCTTTTGGCCGCTCACGCCGGGGTATTGCTTGCTTTCTGCCATCCGCAGTATCTTCCGCTCCAGCTTCTTGCATTCGCAAAGGGCCTCCCGCTGCATTGCCAGCCGCTCCGCCGGTCTCTCCCGCAGGTCAATGAGGTTTGCGCCCTCAATGCACGAGCAGATGGCCTCTGCGCCGTTCATCAGGGCCGTTCCGGTGGTGTAGCGGTATTTCTTGGGGATGACCTTCTCATTGGCGCAGGCGTCCGCCGTGTAAAGCCACATATCTGCCGCCTTGTTGCCCAGCTTGAAGTCATCGGTCTGTCTGTCAGCCATCGGGGCACCCTCGCTTTCGTGCTGCATCCAGCAGCTCGTCGCAGCCCTCTGCCTCCAGCACCAGGTCCGGTCCCAGCCGGATGGTCACGGTCTCGCCGGTGGGGGAGCGCCCGGTCAGCACCAGGATGTCCTCCCGGCATATCCGGCAGGGCTGCTCCAGCTCCGCCAGGAGGTTGGAGATCAGACAGGAAGCCTCCGCCCAGTCCTTACACGCTGCCCGCCGCATCCATGGCCTCCACGGGA
>ENA-UOJA01002517-UOJA01002517.1-human-gut-metagenome-genome-assembly--contig:-C19-NODE-2517-length-12406-cov-4.304267_pt1 | contig 12406 bp, 8 predicted proteins | sample MGYA00242337_ERZ723884 | MGnify/ENA metagenome assembly ERZ723884
GATCATTGGCCCTGCATACAATACATTTAAAAGATATTTCTCTGACGCATGTATTGCTTTATCGGAATGCTCAGGAGATATGGCGGTCGTACCTACCCGTAAAGGTGGTGACTGGTATGATGGTGGTCAGTATCGTGAGTTACACATGCACGCATGGACTGCGAATACCTCAGCCGTGAAAAACGCATGGTCAAGATCTACGGAAGCGATCTCTGCTTGTAACTTAATTTACGAGACTATTAGTACTTCCGCATTGGAAGAATCCGCAAAAGCTAGAGCGTTAGCGGAAATCCGCGGTGTACGTGCGTTCTGGATTTATTACCTGATGGATAATTGGGGAAATGTTCCATTGAGTATAGATTACAATGACACAGAACTGCCCACTTGCAAAACAAGGAAGGAAGTTTATGATTGGTTGGTTAAAGAGGTAAACGAGATCAAGGACTTGCTTCGTGAAGATGTTTCTGACGCTAGTTATGGAAAATTCACGAAAGGTGCCGCTTATACCTTATTGGCAAAGTTGTACCTAAACGCAGAGGCTTGGGGCGTAGACTCTCCTCGATATAAAGAGGCCGCTGACGCTTGTGATGTCGTGATGGGGCTTCCTTATATATTAGAGGCTAACTGGAAAACAAATTTCCAAGTAAATAACCAACAATCAAGAGAAGCTATCTTGGCTTGCTGCTTTAGTGCGAACGATACGGAATGGCAAAATCAATTACATTACCGTACTTTGCACTATAAAGATAATATACCTCTTGGAGCTACTTTCAGCGCATGGAACGGTATTTGCGCACAGCCGGATTATGTATTGCTATTCGACAAGGAAGATCCTCGCTATGAAGGCTCTTTCTTAGTAGGTCCAAGTATCGACCCTGCTACTGGGAAAGTGTTGATCACGGCACACGACCGTCCTTTGATACACACTCCGGAAGTTACAGTTATCCCCGGAACGGAACGTGATGGTACGATTTGGGGTGACGTGAACCAAGAAGACGGCGCTCGTTGTAACAAATGGACTTTCGATAAGTCCTTAACTAATGCGATGGAGAATGATTTCCATATTTTCCGTCTGGCTGATGTATATTTGATGAAAGCAGAGTGTTTGATACGCACAGGAGGCAACAATGCGGAGGCTACACGTTTGGTCAATGCGGTCCGCGAACGTGCTTACGGTAACTCTAACCACAATTACGCATCCGTAGATCTAGAAAAGATCGCCTTAGAACGTAAGTTCGAGTTGGCATGGGAATGCCACGCACGTCAAGACAATATTCGCTTTGGAACTTTCCAAAACGCTCGTTGGCTGAAATCTGAAACGAAAGGGAAAGACTACATGAATATCTTCCCGATCTCTCAAGACGCATGGCAAACGAACCAGAACTTAAAACAGAACCCGGGTTATCCCGCATTCTAAAATATTCTATGGGCTAGATGAGACTTTTTAGGTTTCGTCTAGCCCTTTTTGTATAATCTTAAAATAATACGAACATGAAGAAGTATTTGATTTTACTTGCGATGTTACTCGTCGCCGTTGCGAACTATGCGGAAAAGCCCGCTAATTATGTGGAAGCCTCCCAAGAAGCGTATAGAGCTTCTGACCCTCTGATGCTAGAAGGATATTTTACAGGTGATACTTTCTCCGGGCAGATTGAGTTGATGACCGCAAACCAGATTCCCGGATACAATACACCCACAAGGCTTACAATTGTCGTAAGTAATCCCGTATTATCTTCCTATAATTGGTCTGTCTCCGGTAATGGTATATCATCTTATATCTCTGATAGCCATTTATGTGAAATATTCTTCAAGACAGGAGGATCACGTGGCTGTACGGTTACTCTATCCGGTCCTCTTGCGTCTACCGGTCAACAGGTGACAAAGGTTTTCGGATTCTATTGATGTTGAAAGTGAAGACATTCTTAGAAAGTAATGCCCCGTCACCAACTTATTCGTAAGTCTGTGACGGGGCGTTGCTTGTTTTGTATCTTCTATTATTCTATTGGATATTTGTCAATACCATAGACCTTTTTTATATGAGGATCAATGTAGTAGATTCTTTGCCTCTTCTTGTCCCCCGATCTTGAATATTGCGCTCTTACCTACTAGGCGTTTGAAAGAATGAACGTGTGCCCAAATGCTTATGGGCATTAGGGGAGCGTTACAGTATGTCCGATACCCTATCTGTCAGGAACTACCGCTCCATCCTCTCCTTCTCCTTTATCAACCCATTCCGATACGCATAAAGCAGTTTCTCCAAGTCCTTGATCTGGCTTTGAAGATCCGCACCCTTATCCGTATCTTTCACCATCTGGCGATGGGAGCTTAATTCTACCACGATCGTGGTGGATTTGATATCCAAGCCTTCCTCGATCGCTTTCGCCCGGGATTCGAAGGGTTCGTGTTGCACAAGCTGGAAACCACGGGAGTGATATACTAATGTATAGCCCGCAATACCGGTTTCCAAATGATACGGACGGGAGAAACCGCCATCGATTACTAACATCTTGCCATTCGCCTTGATGGGATTCTCACCTTGATTGGAACGGACAGGGACATGTCCGTTGATGATATGCCGATGCATACCGGTCACCCCAAACTCATCCAATATCCTATCACAAATTTCCTCTTGCTCTCGTAACGTATAATAAGCGCCTTTTTCCTCCTTATGAGTCTCGGCCTCTTCGATAAAGGCACGCTCGAAAGTAGCCATCTTGCTTTTATCGAATAACGGAGAGTCCTTGCCGCCCCAAAGATACCAGATATAATCATGCGCATATTCCACTTCTTCCTGCTCCCCGGTCTTGAAATAAGCCGTACGGATCAGTTGGTCTACACGGTCCAACAAAGCACGGCCCTTATAATCCTGCCCCAAGATACGTACTGACTTAAACGTCCCATCCGGATTCATCGGGATAGAGGCATGAAACAGTAAATTGGAATTACAAACCTGATACATTCCCCCATGCCGGAAGAAACAACGCATATGCTTTTTCATCTTCTCGCTGCTCTCAAAAGAATGCAAGATCTTTCGGATCAAATCCTCCTCCTCAATAGAAAGACGATACGGATCTTTCGGGTCTAAAGTAGGCCAGTTAGTATCTTTAAGCATATAATCCTTTCCATCGATATGAACCACTCCCCGCTTCAGATCGATATGGTGCAACAACATCCGGTCATCCATCTCAAACTCCGGACGACGGCGGATGATCTCACCCTCCAGCTTGAACTGGATGATGGTGATCGCCTTGTGCATCTGGGCGATCAAACGGGTGGTCTTCTCATCCATTGCATTATCGGCGAACTTTGTTTTCGGCATGAATAACGCACAAGGATCATCCCCGTACGCCTCCATCGCGAAAGTGGCCAACGGCAAAAGATTGATGCCATATCCATCTTCTAAGGTAGCCATATTACCAAAGCGTAAACACATACGAATCACGTTGGCGATACTTACCAAATTACCGGAAGCGGCTCCCATCCATAAGATATCATGATTACCCCATTGAACATCGAAATTATGGTAATCGCAAAGGATATCCATGATCAGATGAGCGCCCGGACCCCGATCGTAAATATCGCCGATGATATGTAACAGGTCGATTGTCAACCGTTGGATCAAGTTACACATAGCGATAATGAAATCGTCCGCACGTCCCGTGGAGATGATCGTACAAATAATCTGATCCACATAAGCGGATTTATTCGGCTCTACGGAAGACTCGTGCAATAACTCCTGAATAATATAGGAGAACTCCTTGGGTAAAGCCTTACGTACTTTCGAACGGGTGTATTTGGAGGACACGTTCCGGCAAACACGTACCAATTGATTCAAGGTCACTTGGTACCAATCTTCCAGATCTTGCTCTTGACTCTTGATCAGTTCCAGCTTATCCTCTGGATAATAAATCAAGGAACAAAGCTCCTTCTTCTCGGATTCCCGGAGCGTATTACTGAAAATCTCGTTCACCTTGCGCTTTACGGCACCGGAAGCGTTTCTCAGCACATGGCTAAAGGCTTGATCCTCGCCATGTAAATCACTCAAGAAGTGCTCCGTACCCTTCGGTAGGTTCAAGATCGCTTCCAGATTAATGATCTCCGTACTGGCATCCGCGATCGTCGGGAAACTCCGTGCCAACAATTGCAAATACCGTAAATCATTTTGTACAGATTCGGCTATAATATCTTTTGTCATCTTATCTCTTATTTATACGCGAATATAAATAGATCCGGTCATTTAAACCGAACCTGCTCCGGTTTATTTTTCTCGGCTACTTGCTGGATCTCATAGGGGCTGACCTCTACGGCGCCTTTCGTCAATTCCGGAATATTGTAGGAATACAACTGATAGTCATACTTATCCGGATCTTCTTGAGGCAATAAGAACGGTTTCGAAGGCTTACCGTCTTTCCCTATATAACAAATATAAGGTAAAGTATATAAACCGTTATCCCGGCGGCTACTAAATACGACCCAATCACTATTACTACTCCAAGAATGATAGCTATCCGTATCCGGGCTATTCAACGCAGACATATCCATCGCTGTCCGATTCTCCAAATCCATCATCCGGATCTCCGCATCCGGGTGCCAAATAGGGAACTGCCCATAAGCGGTTTCCGTGTACATCAGGAAACGCCCATCGGGAGAGATACGGGGAAATGTATAGCTCAAGCTATCCGCATGTACCAACGTATCGATCGGGAAGCTGATCTCGCCACGATCCGGATCGAACGCGACACGGCAGAGATTATAACGTACCTTATCATAATTCTCCGGCATCTTCTGGGCCGGGCCGTACAGAAATAAAGCCATTTACCATCCGGAGAGAACGCGGGGAAAGTCTCGAATGCATCTTTTGTGATCAATGAGGCTTTCGAAAGGATTTCTTTGTTTTTCACGTCATACACCACCACATCGGACTCCAAGTCGAACACTTCCATCTTTTTCTCTTTCACGGAATGGAAAAACTGTTTGATATCATTTACCGATGTGGTGATATAGCGCCCGGAAGGATGCCAGAAAGGATACGTCATATTACTGATCGTCCCATTCGTTTTCGTATTCAATTTACTGATTTTCTTGTCTTGGACAATATAAGTTCCCCCATTCGCCGCACGCATATGGAACATCATCTGCCCCGGATCTCCCATACAGAACGAATGGCAGTTCATACAATTATAGCCGGTCATATCGTTACGGATAATCGGCTGTTCGTCAAACGACTCCAAATTCCGCTGATAAATACCCACAATATGCCATTTCTCGTATCCCGGCTCTATCAAACGGTATACTAAATGAGAGTCGATCGCTTGATCACTGATATAGACAGAGAATGGTGCCCATTTAGTCCACTCATCACCTATCTTCGTGGCGATCGTAACAAAAAAGGCTTTTCCACGGTTCGCACGTGTCAAGCGAATCCAATCCTTCATCTTAAAACGGATCGTATTTGTCCCATGATATTCAAACACTTCCGACTCACTACCTTCTATTTTCGCATAGCATTCATCCGCTGGTACATTTATCCGGAAATTCAACGGAGCTATATTATAAGGTATAGTCGTCCCTTTATAATCCGGAAAAATAGGAGGCGGGGACATACGTTCGTTCGTGACATTCGTAATGCCTTCCGGATGCAAGGACCAAAAGCCTAAATATACGACTATAGTGAGAACTTGTATTATTAGATATCCGATCACAAAATTTCGGACGATCTTTCTTTTCTTTGTATTATCCATGTATTATTGTCGTTTAGGAGTCAGGATAAATTGAGCGTAATAATAATAGGTATCACCAAACTGTTGCTTCAAGGCTGCCGGCGGCATAGAGCGTGCCACTTTCATGAATTGCAGGAAGCGATTCTGCACCTCCTGACTGATCGGGAAGCTCCGGAACGCCTCCGGATCTTTCTGTACGGCCGCGAAGAACAAGCAAATAGCTTCTTGATAAAGCACCGGGAATGCCTCACCCCGTTCTTTCATCAATTCCATATAATGCATAAAAGTCATCAAATCCTTATAAACCAAAAGATATCCCATCCCATATTCGAAAGCCGGACGGTTATCGGCATGATCGTCGATCAAAAAAGCCAATGCGTTCGGAAAGATCAAGGTCAGGTCCAAAGGATTATCGGTAATCGGAAGCATCGCCCGTTTTGCCGCTATCCAATCTTCCGACGCACAAGCCACGGAGTCCAATAATGGACGTTGAGCGGTTGCCCAATCCCGGTAATGCGGGTTCGATTCCAGTATCTTGATATATTTCTCCGCCGCACGATATTCGCCGGTTACCAGATAAGTCTCCACCAAACGCTTCATCAAACGAGGTTGCACGCAACGTTGTGAACTTAATACCCCCACAAAGGCGAAACGTTGGGCGGCGTTCACTTGCCCGACTTGCCAAGCCACCTCACTCGCCTCGATCAATCCCATCCGGCTTTTCGGATCGTGCGGAATAAAACCACCCTCACCGATCTGGGGGAAACGCATCAAATCGGAAGTAAAACGTCCGGTTTTCGACAAAGCCAAATTCAGATAAATCAAGGCATCCATATCCCGCACAGAATGCGCACGAGCGTGCGAGACAATCTTCTGCCATTCTCCCAGCCGTGCATAGTAATCATACCGATAGGCCTGCTCCATCGGATCTTTCTTATAGAGAATCCCGGCGACCATCGCTATCAAAAGAAAAACGTAAGAAACGATTCGTTTCCAAGATTCCTTACGGATGAAAACCCGGCTCCTTACATAATAAAGAATGAAAGCGATCAAAGGATACGCAAGCATGATATATCCTAAAGAATTAGGTATCGGATATTCGGGATGGCATAGATGTTTGCTGAAAAAAGCTTCCCGCATCGGAAGAATATAAACCGTACGCATGGCGATCAACGGTAGCAAACCTCCCCAAGCGATAGCGATAATGGCTACTCCAAAACGAGCCTTATCCTCTTTAGCACAACACTCATAAACCGCGATCAATAAGGCCAACAATAAATTAGCGGGTGCCGCAAAAAAATAAGAGCCCCCCAAAAACAAGAAGCCAAAGAGATAACGAAGCCAATCAATCTTGATTGAAGTATACAAATACGCAAGAACCTGCACGAAAGCGAGCATCGTCAACAAGGCGATTGACTCCTGCGGATAGATCCAAATTAAAAAAGAGGGAAGAATAGCCGCCAACATAGAGGCACGCACCCCACAAGCTTTTAAGTAAAGGAAAAAACAGCCGGAGATCAGTCCTAATAATAAAGCGATCACTACCGAAGCCCCATAAGGATGGATAAACGCAAGCGATAAGAACTCAGTCACATATTCATTCAATCCACCCGGTTCGGCCAATCGGTCTTGGAAATAACTACCGGTAGTCTGAAACATCATATACTGCTCCAGAAAACGATACCAATACCGAAAATTCAACTCTATGAATAGGAAACTACCTATAATAAAAAGGAATAGTATAATGGTATTATTGTTAACAAATAGTCTATTCTTCATTCTCCAACTGTTTTTCGGATCGTAAAGATAGAAAGTATATAGAAGACGGCAAAAGAAAAAGTTTAATTATTATATTGAACACGGAATACACGAAACACACGGACTGATACTATAGACCTCAGTGTATCGCTGTGTGTTCCGTGTGTTCCGTGTTCAATCCTGTACTTACATCTGCTGCTCGCCGCCGCCAGAGCCGCCGCTCTTCACATCATCGTTATTGATACCGCGTTTTACTTTCTTGATAGCATCTTTCAAGGTACCGAAACGATAGGATACGCTAACTTGTAACATGCGCATCGTTCGGTAATTGGTCTCACGGCGGAAGAACGTATCGTCTGAAGAAGTGTTTTCCATCTTCATTCGTTTCCAGAACGGGTTCTGGAAAGACAACTGAACCGAGAGCTTTTTCTTCAAGAAATCCTTATTTACGGAGATTCCCGTAAAATAGAATGGAGAACGTTTACCCTGCAACTGAATCCAAGGAGAGAAATATCCTCCATGCAAGTTCAAGCGAAAATCCATCGGGAAATTAAACTGCGTACCGGCGAATATACGTCCGCTGAAACCACTGTTCGCCATATCATTCATATCGCTCTTCAAATCCGTATAATCCACACCTCCATTCATATAAATACGGAACAAAGGAACCGGGTTCCAATTTGCGTATACGAACAAGCCCGTAGATTGTTTCTTTCCTATATTACCATAAGTAGTCTGGAAAATACCCGGGTTCTTCGGATCGATAAAGGTATATTGCTCGATCGAATTATTCACGAACGTATAAGTAGCGCTCGCGTTAATGCTGAATTTCTGGGCGAACATACTATAGTTCAAGTTAATATTATTACTTTTCTCAGAGTCCAGATTCGGGTTACCGAAGGATATATTCTGCGGATCCGCATTGTTTACATAAGGATTCAAATACCAGATACCCGGACGCTGGATACGCATATTATATCCCAAGCGAAGCTGTTGCGCCATGCTCAGTTGATAAGAGATCGTAGCGTTTGGCACCACGTCGAAATAATGGGTGTCAAAATTCATATCGGGAGCCATCTCGTATTTCACATCCAAAGAAGTTCCTTCCGCACGGACACCCGCTTTCACGCCAAACTTATCAAACTTCATCGAATAGCCCAGATAAGCGGAATAGATATGTTGGGTATGACGGAAATGGCTATCCTTGGAAGTAACATCTTCCCATATATTCAGCGAATCGTTGAAAGCGGTACGATCTGTATTACTCCGGCTCTGGCGGAATATGTATTTCGCGCCAACCTCCAAGGTCTGGTCCTTCCATGTAGGAGTCGTATAATCCACCTGTCCGGTGTGCTCATTCGTAGAAGCCTTATTGATATTATTTTGCGGATAGCCGAGCCAAGGATTGTAATTCACGACATTCTCTAATTCCGTATAATCCTTACTATCATTCGGAGAATGGCTGAAACGGTAAGAGACCGTCAGCAACTCATCTTTCTTATGGGTAGAGTGCTGGTAATCCACGTTCACGTCCGTAGAACCAAATGTCTCTGTCGTTTCCGAGTTACGGTTATAACTGTAGACCGGATTATGATTGATATCCTGCATATTCACGTTATACTCCGAGAAACTTTTCATCTCGCCACGGAATAAGTTCGCGCCAACGGTCAATAGATTCAAAGAGTCGATCTCATAACTTCCCTCCAAATAACCGAATTGGAACGGTCCACGGCTCTTTCTACGTCCATTTTGTGTCAAGAAGTGTTCCCCGTCATTTTGCAAATCTTCCCGTACGGAGTTAGCGTCATTCCATGGGTCCCGCTCCCGATTATAGTTATAGTTGGCGGTAAGTCCTAATTTTCCGGCTTTTAGAGATACATAACCACCACCGCCTACACGCCCCAACGAACTACCGTTCACACGAACCGTACCAGTATATCCTTGTAGAGCATTTTTCGTTGTAATGATATTAATAATACCACCGATACCCTCGGCGTCATACTTAGCGCCCGGGTCTGTGATCACCTCTATGTTTTTCACGGAATTGGCCGGCATACTCTTTAATACCTCAGCATGATTATTACTCAACAGGTTAGAAGTTTTACAATTCATGTAGATCTTGAAGTTCGTGGAACCTTTCAATTGGATTTGGTCATCTCCATCCACGGTTACCATCGGCACTTTGCGCAACATATCCAACGTATTGTTGGTCTGTGCCTCGGGGTCATCTTCCAAGCTATAGGTAAGTTTATCAATCTCAGCCTTCACCAAAGGTTTCTGCGCCGTAACCGTCACTTCCCCCAGCCGCTGGTTATCCTCCTGCATATATAACTTACCCAAATCCAAGTTCCTCTGTTTATCCGAGATCGTAAATATTTTCTCGGCAGGAGCTTTTCCTATAGATTGCATAGAGATGATATATTTGCCGGCGCTACTCAATGGTGCCTGAAACTTACCATCCACATCACACGCTAAAAGCTTGACCGGTTTCTCGGGGGTCTTCGCAAAAGCAATTCTCAACGTCGCATAGGGTACGGACTCGTTACTCAGCGAATCTAACACCTGTCCCTTAATTGAATAGGAACCGGTTTTATCAGCCTGCGCATACAGAGGAAGCGCAAGGAACAGTACCCAAAATAAGGTAAATAATTTCTCTTTCATACGTTCATCTATCACTATAAAAATAATACATTTTACTGCAAATTACACTATTTACGATTTCATCGTACAAATAAAGTCATTAATAATGTTCATATTTCCTTTTTCTTCTAAAGAAGTCTGAAAAAAGAGTATTTTTTCAGATATAGACGGACATCAAGTAAAACAGGTTGCACAATAATTCTAGGAATCTTTGAGAAAACGAATATATTGTTATTTTTGCATTCGTAATTCTTTAAAATACAATGTCATGAGAACTATCTTTTGTGTATTAGCCACTTTGATGTTGGGTTTGACGAGTCTGCAAGCCCAAAGTTTAAAAGCCATTAAGTTGAACGCTCCCGACAAGACCCGAGGCGCTTCGGTGATGGAAGCCCTGGCAAATCGTCACTCCGAGCGTGAGTTCGCCAACAAGAAACTCAGCCAACAAGATCTTTCCGATTTGATGTGGGCCGCCATTGGGATCAATCGCAAGGACGGGAAACGTACCGCCGCCTCTGCCTTGAACAAACAAGACGTGGATGTTTACGTATTGATGGAAGAGGGTGCTTATCTGTATGATCCGAAAGCCCATCAACTGAACCCGGTAGCGGAAGGTGACCACCGTCCACTGATCGGAGGAAAGCAAACCTCCGTGAACTCAGCTCCCGCTTGTCTATTGATGGTTTCTGATGTTTCCAAATTCGGCAATGTAGGTACACCGCAATTACGAGAGCGTTTTGGAGCGTTAGATGCCGGGCTGGTCTCTCAGAATATCGCCTTGTTCTGTTCCGGATGCGGCTTGGTAACAGTTCCCCGAGGTAGCATGGAGGCAGATGCTTTGAAAAAAGTGTTGAAGCTATCCGACTCCCAAATCCCAATGATTAATCATCCCGTGGGTTACGCTAAATAACAGGGGTACCCCCATCGCCTCACGGCAGTAGTCCCATAAGCCAACACCACTACTGCCGTAGGCTTACGCCACTACTCCTTATGGGGCATGCCAGTAGTCACATTAAAAACACACGCTCCAAGCGAAGATCAAAGCCAGCAACGCAAAGATCACCACCAAAATCGTATTCCCCCAGCGAATCAGGAAAGAGGGTAAACGCTCGATAAATCCCTCTATATTAGCGATACGGGCTGCCAATAACAAGCGAGATTTATCAATCTCACCGTCATCCACGGCGATATTGCGTGCGATCGACTCTGAGAACAGATAACCGTCTTGCATCACTGCGCCACATTGGTCACGCCACCATAAAAGGCTGAAAGATCACAAATCATCTCCACCCACCCGGATATCGCCTTCTACCGGATTATAGTAACCCAATAATAACTTGATCAAGGTTGTTTTCACCGTAAAAAAAGTCTTGTTATAAATAGACTCTTCGATTTGAGACAGCAGAAATATCCAAAAAACATTTTTAGCGGTAGAGCCTATAAATGAGTTTCCCAGCAAAGGATACAAGGTTTGTTACGCCAACACGTTAAGCGGTATTCAAGACATATATCATATCTATTGGAGATTATCAGCTGGAACTTTCCACACATCAATTATTCTATAAACAAGAGTTGTTAAAGGTATTAAGCCCCAAAGATTTCAAGTTACTCTATCAGTTATCCGAACCATTGAATCAACCGGTAAGCAGAGAAAAGCTTTTCCAAGAAATTTGGGAAGGTCAAGAAGCTCATGATAGCTTGAATAATAGTATCTCACGTTTACGTAAGTTATTGGAAAGGGATACCACGCTTTCAATAGATGCCGTAAAAGGAATTGGCTATATATTACAAAAAAAGACCTATTCCCCTCATCGCAATTAAGGGAGGCTTATTGTAGATTTCTTTATACGCTCTTGTTCCCTAGCGCATGATTCGGGAAAAACACGTACGACTTTTTTGAAAAACACGTACGACTTTTCCCGGAAACACATACGTGTTTTGAAAGAAAGATAGCCATGTTTTAAACACACTAATTCTCAATACATTACACACCTATGTCATTAGCTTGCTTATTGTCTGGAATTTGTCTTGGAATACAACGCATCCTTACTTGCCCTGTATTTACATCCACGTAGAGACGCAGCACGCTATGTCACTACAATTAGAGGACATAATGCGGTGAAAATCGAGCAGAAAAAGTCTTTCGCAAATCATACCATTTGCCGCATAAAGAGTTTTCATTATCTTCGCGGAAAATTAATAGAAATGTTATCGTTCTTTATCATACTTCCAATCCTGTATCTTGCAGGGAATATTTATATTTATCTAAAGGGAAAACAGGCTTTGAA
>ENA-UOJA01002518-UOJA01002518.1-human-gut-metagenome-genome-assembly--contig:-C19-NODE-2518-length-12396-cov-21.568106_pt1 | contig 12396 bp, 9 predicted proteins | sample MGYA00242337_ERZ723884 | MGnify/ENA metagenome assembly ERZ723884
CGATTTTGTGTAATCAGACGATATTTCAGTTAGGTTTTAGTTTTTCATTCAAGGAGAATATAATATTATATGGCATAGATAAAGGAGACAGAAATGCAAAATCGGAAATTATATGAATCCGTAGGAAAATACATAGATAAGTATTACATTGATAAACATGAAGAAGATGCAGATATTGAGATAGATGAAAGTGCAGTAGAATCGTATGCCGTTGAAAGTATACAGAAAACGAAGGCAACGGATACCATATCTTTGACACTGCCTGTCAATCGTAATATAGAAAGTCTTATGGGGCAGATGGATGAAACATTTTCCCAGCGATTGCTGCGCCTTATAGATGAAAGAGGGATGACGGATTCTGAAGCATATAATAAAGCTTATGTGGATCGGCGCCATTTCTCTAAGATAAGAAAAGACGTGAATTATAGTCCGAATAAGAAAACGGTATTGGCATTTGCAATAGCATTAGAATTATCCATTGATGAAACGAAGGATCTTCTGAATTCTGCCGGCTTTGCCCTTTCAAGAAGTTCAAAGACGGATATTATCGTAGCATATTTCTTACAAAATAAGATATACGATATGTTTGAAATAAATGAGATATTAGATGCTTATGGACAGCCAATATTTGAGTAGGCAATAATTTGTCGCCTATCATGCGACCAGCTCTGTTAGTTTCGTAGATATAATGTGATTACAATAAACCGAAGGAGGTAAATCACATGAATAAAGAATTAACAGAACTTGTATTTATTTTGGACAGAAGTGGCTCAATGGGTGGACTGGAAAGCGACACAATAGGTGGATTTAACGGGATGATAGAGAGGCAGAAAAAAGAAAAAGAAAAAGTCAATGTGACTACAATCCTATTTGATGATGAAGTGGAAATCATTCATGATCGTTTCCCAATTGATGCCGTTCAGCCGTTGACGGATAAAGAATATTATGTCCGGGGATGTACGGCACTTCTTGATGCGGTAGGACATGCAATTAACAAAATTGACAATGTGCAGAAACATTTGCCGGAGGAACATCGTGCCGGAAAAGTATTGTTTGTAATCACTACAGATGGATTAGAAAATTCCAGTACAGAGTTTAATTACAATAACATTAAGCGAATGATTGAAGCAAAGAAAGAATGTGGCTGGGAATTCTTATTCCTTGGAGCCAATATCGATGCCGGTAAAGAAGCAGAGAAAATAGGAATTGCAAGAAACAGGGCTGTCACATACGAGAATGACCATGATGGAATAGCACTCAACTACGAGGCCGTTGGCAGAGCAGTGAGAGGCATTACAAAAAGCAGAAACTGCAGTGTTGAACTTGATGATGCGTGGGCAGAGGATATCGCAGAATATCATGATAAGGCGGGAAAAAGGTAGACAGAGTATTACAGTAATTTATAAAGGAGATGGCAATAAGTTGGAAACAAGATATTTTTCAATGGATTATTTATTAAAAAAGGTATCATTTGGAAAGTATAAAGATAAGTATACATTGATTGATATTTTTACTCATGATAATTCATATGCTTTATGGTTATTAAATAATTTTGAGTTTGCTCCGGGATTGAAAGGGATTTTAAGAGACTCACTCCACATAAAAGATAACACTAAAAGGGAAAAATTTTTGCTGGAAATATGGGAAAACTACAATTCAAATAAAATGAATAAACCCCATAAGAAAAGAGAAAATAAAGTTAAAATATCAGAAAAAAACAGGCATTTAGACAAACCTTTACTTGAAAAAATCTTGCATGAGACCCAAACCGGAAAGGCAAAATGGATAATTGATTTTAAAAATCAAGAGAAAACAAGATATAAGACTTCAATTGCGGGATATGATATTGAGTTAACCAAAACGTGGATTATGGAAAAAGAAACATGTAAAAAGAAAGAAAAATATCATCTTACATGCGTTCATAATGATATATGTTATGAAACAGGACATAATGAATCATTAGAAATAGCTTATTTGGTTGAAAGAAATGCTAAACCCTCAATAACGTGGTTTGAAAAAGAAGAAGATACTCTTATGCAGCAGTATAGCAATGTAGTTCATATCGGATGTGCTGACTTTATTGTCAGAACCAATATGTTCAAGTGTTTTAAACATCATAACGTAGAAGACATAGCGGCAGAGATTACCATTGTTGACAGAAAAGGCAATATTATTCATCCTAAAGTACATGCTACTTATTGTAAGACATGTAATAAATATTTTATTCAACAAAGTACATATGAAGATTTAAAACATAGAGGAATTATTTTGCACAGAATTATTACAAATGAAGAATTTCAATCAGGAAGCTATTTAAATATATCGTATGATGATGGATTAGCAGAAGAAAGCATTTTACATCAGATGGGATATAATGTTGGAAAGACAGACAACCTTTCAGATTCACAAAGATGGATTATCTTAGAGTGTATGGTAGATAATAATATAACTTCAAAGAGTAAAATTGTAGCATACATAAATAGTTTTATTAGGCGTAATGGAAATAAAAGTAATATGGAGGATTCAGTTGACAAATGGATATGTGATAGAAATCATATCCAAAACTATAAAATCGATTCTGATCGCTGGGTTAAAGTAGGAAATTTAAGTATCAGTAAGTATAAAAAAAGTTCGACTCTACGAAGTAATGATTTATGACTATATTGATAGAATATTGAATTTATGCTAAAATAACCTAAATATAACTAAATTTTAAAGAGGTAGCATATGCCGATATCATATAACGGATTTTGAAAAAATATGCGATGAATTAAACTGTGATTTTGGGGATATTATCCACTATGAAAAGAAAAATGAGGTGACAATCAAATGAAGTTAAAAAATATTAAAATAGAAAACTACAGATGTTTTAAAAGAGCAGACATTGACTTTGACGAAAATATAACATTGATTGTCGGAAAGAATGGAGCCGGAAAGACGGCAATACTTGATGCCGTTGCTGTAGCAGTCAGTACATTTTTATTGGGGATTGACGGTGGAGTAAGCAGGGGAATTCTAAAAGATGATGCAAGATATGAGTTTTATGATTTTGATGGGACAATTGACTCACAACATCAGTTCCCGGTAAGTATTGAAAGTACAGGTGATTGCTTAGATAAGCGTAATATTAAATGGATACGTTCTTTAAATTCAGAAAATAGTAATACAACAATAAAGGATGCAAGAGAATTAACAAATATCTCGAAAGATGTACAGAGTAGGATTATGGCAGGAGATAGGACATTAGTTCTCCCTCTGGTATCTTATTATGGAACAGGACGATTATATGCACAGAAAAAGGAAAAGAAGAATAAAAAATCATTGACTGAATTTAAACGTCAGGTTGGTTATGTAGATTGTATGGCGGCTGAGTCAAACGAGAAATTGATGCTTAATTGGTTTCAGATTCAGACATTAAAAAACCTTCAGGAACAGCAGAAGACAGGTGTGGTAGAGAAACCATTATTGTTAAAGACTGTAGAGAAAGCTATTTGCAAATGCTTTGAAAGAATTAGTGGTTCAAAAAATGCAGGAATGATATTTGACCTTGATACTCATAGATTAGTATTGGAGTATGAAACAGCAGATGGAAGTTTGCGAAAATTTGCAATGGATGAAATGAGCGATGGTTATAAAAATACACTTAGTATGATTGGGGACATTGCATATCGCATGGCAGTTTTAAATCCTATGTTAGGAGATAAGGTATTGGAAGAAACACCGGGTGTAATTTTGATAGATGAAATTGATTTACATCTGCATCCACAATGGCAGCAGACGATTATAAGTGATTTAAACACCGTTTTTCCAAATGTGCAATTTATTGTCAGTTCCCATGCTCCGGCAGTAATTAATTCTGTTGCAAAAGAAAATATCAGAATCCTTGACAATGGAGAAGTCTATATGCCGGTGGCACAGACATATGGAAGAGATGCTAATTCTATACTAAGAGAGGTTATGAAGGTATCAGAACGTCCGATTGATATAACAAAACGTTTAGATATGTTCTATGCATGGATGGATGATAAGAAATATGATGAAGCAGATAAAGTTTTATCAGAAATTGAAGATATAGTAGGAACAAGTGATCCGGATATTGCAGCAGCAAGAACATCATTGGATTTAGAAAAGATGCTGGGAGAATAATAGTATATGATTGTTATAAAAAGAGGTAAAGAACCGAACAGTCTTTTACAATTCCGCAAACAAAATCCCAATGCGGATTATGAATCAGATACACCTTCAGATGTTCTTAAGGATGTCAGAGAACAGATGTGGAGGGAACAAAAGCATTTATGTGCATATTGTATGAAAAAAATTGACAGCCCTGATCTTGTAAGAATTGAACATTGCAGACCAAGACATCCACGTAATGAAGTAGAACATGATAAAAAGGCAACATTAGATTTTAAATGGATGTTAGGTGTATGTTACGGGAACAGTCTGGTAAAAGGCGTGAAAATGGAAGATAGAACCTGTGACGCACATAGAGGAAACACAGAACTTACAATCAATCCATTTGATGAAAAATCTGTAAGAAGGATTAAATATAAAGAGAATGGATACATATATTCAGACGATGAAAAAATTAACAAGGATGTTACAGAAACACTAAATCTGAACTGTCAGGCAATGTCTTTACCGCAGACCCGAAGGAGGGTTCTGATGGCAGAAAAGAACAGAATTATGAAAAAGTGCAATGGAAAATCACATGATGCGTTTATACGGGAATTAGAACGTACATACCAAAGTCTGGTGCAGGACCAAAATCTTACACCATATTGTGGAATTATTATTTCATGGCTTGAAAGCAAATTGAAGATATCGTAAATACAATTATTGATTTGTAATTGAGTATAATATTTGTGAAAAATACAGTAGGAGATTTACATAATGATAAATAGCAGCAAGATTGAAGAATTTTGGGATGATGCACCAATTGATGTGTCAACTGAGGTTAATTTTATATGGTCAATTGCAAATAAGTTAAGAGGACCATATCAAAGCGACAAATACAAAGATGTAATAATTCCTATGGTAATTATCAGACGTTTTGAATGTGCATTGGATGATACAAGAGAAGCTGTAGCAAAAAAATTCGAGGAAGTACCTTCATATCCGGCAAAGGCAATGTATAGAATTTCCGGATATCAATTTTATAATACAAGCAGATTGACATTAGCGGAACTTGTAAACGATGCAGATCATCTTGCAGCAAATTTTAAATTTTACATCAAAAGTTTCTCAGCAAATATACAGGACATTATAAGAAATCTTGATTTTGATAAACAAATTGATAAGATGGACAAACATAATAGACTTCTGTCGGTAGTAAAAGCATTTAGTGAGATAGATTTAAACCCGAATACTATTGATAATATGAAAATGGGATATATCTTTGAGGAACTTATTAGAAAATTCTCTGAAAATGCTGAAGCTGGTGACCACTACACAGGTAGAGATATTATAAAAGCAATGGTTTCAATTCTGCTTGCAGAGGGTTGTGATGATATATTTGATGATGGAAAAATAGTAACAATATTAGATCAAGCCGCTGGAACCGGTGGTATGCTCTCAACTGCAAACAATTATATTAAACGTTTTAACCCGACAGCAGATGTAAGATTATTTTCACAAGAAGTAAATCCAGAGTCTTATGCTATGTGTCTTGCAGAAATGCTTATTCGTGGACAAAATGCGGATAATATCAGATTACAAGACACAATGAAAGCAGATTGCTTTACAGATACAAAGATGAGATTTGTTATAGAAAATCCACCATTTGGACAACCATGGGGTGGTAAGGATGCACCAGAAGGTGACGAAGAAGCAGTAAAAGCAGAAGTATTAAAAGGAACAACCGGAAGATTTCCAGCAGGAGCTCCAAGCTCTGGTGATATGCAGTTATTGTTTATTCAGTCCGCAATAAATAAGATGGATGATGAATGTGGAAGAGCCGCTATTATTGAAAATGGTTCACCTTTATTCAGTGGTGGTACATCATCCGGTGAATCGCAGATCAGAAGATGGTTATTTGAAAATGACTATATAGAAGCAATTATTCAATTAAGTACAGATATGTTTTACAATACCGGTATTGCTACATATATTTGGGTACTTTCTAAAAATAAAAGAGCAGAAAGAAAAGGTAAAATACAGCTTATTGATGCATCAAGTTTTGCACATCTATTAAGAAAATCATTAGGTAATAAACGAAAAGAGATTACACCGGAAGATAGAATTGCAATTACAAAATTGTATGCAGAATTTAAAGAAAATGAGCATTGCCAGATTTATGATAATACAGAATTTATCTATCGTGAATATGCGGTTATGCAACCACTTCAAAGAAGCTATGCAATAACAGAAGATAGAATAAATGCAATGCTTTCAAGTGGTGCGTTATCAACTCTCTATGATGAAGCAAAAGTTGATGAACTTGAAAACATGGATGAATTGACAGGTAAGGATAAAAATAAATTAGATAATTTTAAGAAAAATAAGCCTATATATGATGCTATTGTTGATGCTCTAAATAATGCTGTATCTGACAAAGTATATAAAAATCCAGAAACATTTACACCGGTGATAAATAATATTCTTTCCGGAATTATTTTTGGTGCAAAAGATCTTAAAAAGATTACTGATAAAATCACAAAGGGTTTATCAGTAATGGATAAAACGGCGGATATTCAAAAAGATAAAAACGGCAATGTAATTTATGATACAGAAACAAAAGATACAGAAATAGTACCATGGAAAACAAATATTGATGATTATATGGCAAGTGAAGTATTACCACATGTACCGGATGCAAAGGCATTTTTTGAAGAGGATTTAAGTAAGAAAAATCCTGTAATAAAGACTGGTGCAGAGATACCGTTCACAAGATATTTTTATAAATATCAAGCTCCTGTATCAAGTGATGAACTTGCCAAAAGATTCAATGAATTAGAGGCTTCCGTTAATTTAAGAATTAAGAAATTATTCGGAGGAAATTAATATGGCAGAAATGAAAGATAGTGGTACTGCTTGGCTTGGTATGATTCCTAAAGACTGGGAATTGTCTAAAATTAGTAGTATATATGAACTTAGGACGCAAAAAGTAAGCGATAAAGATTATCCACCTTTATCTGTAACAATGAATGGGATTGTTCCTCAATTAGATTCAGCGGCAAAAACAAATGCACATGATGATAGAAAACTTGTAAAAAAGGGAGATTTTGCAATTAATAGTAGATCGGATAGACGTGGATCTTGCGGTGTATCAGAATATGATGGTTCAGTTTCATTGATTAATACAGTTATGAAGCCAAGAGATGAAATGAATCCAGATTATTATAATTGGCTTTTTCACACAATACAATTTGCAGATGAATTTTACAAATGGGGACATGGTATTGTAGATGATTTGTGGACAACTAATTGGCAAGATATGAAGCACATTGACATTCCAGTTCCAACATTAGATGAACAAAAAGTAATTGCGGATTATCTTAATAAAGCAATTCCAGAAATAGATGCATTACATATGGACATTGAAAAGCAAATAGAAACACTTGAAGAATACAAAAAATCAATTATCACAGAAGCAGTAACAAAAGGATTAAATCCAGATGTTGAAATGAAGGATAGTGGTATTGAATGGATTGGAATGATACCAAAGCATTGGAATGTTATGCGAACTAAATATGCCAGTGAGAATTTATCAAAAGGAAATGGCATAACTAAAGATGAAATAAAAAATGATGGAAATATTCAGTGTATCAGGTATGGAGAGATATATTCAAAATATGATGGTTCTATTTTAAAATGTTTCTCTAAAACTAAAAAAGAATTAATTTCCTCTCCTAAATATATTTCAAAAGGAGATATATTGTTTGCTGGAACTGGTGAACTTGTTGAGGAAATAGGAAAAAATGTTGTTTATATGGGAGATGGCGATTGCTTAGCGGGCGGTGATATTATTGTGATGAAGCATAATCAAAATCCTGTTTTTTTCAATTATGCTTTAAATAGCACATATTCTCAAGCACAAAAAAGTAAGGGAAAAGCTAAACTAAAAGTGGTCCATATTTCGGCTGCTGATATTGGCAATATATTTGTTGCAATTCCACCCAAAAAGGAACAAAAAAAAATAGCAATAATTCTTGAAAAAAAATGTTTTGAAATAAATTGTGCAATTAATGAAAAAAAAGAGCAGTTAGATACACTTGAGCAGTACAAAAAGTCACTTATATATGAATATGTGACAGGAAAGAAGGAGGTACTAAATGATTAGACTATTTGGATGGTTTTGGTATTTATCAGGTCAGGAAAATACTCTTGAAGAAGATAAATGTGGGAAATGGATGTGTTTTTTTGAAGATCAAGAATATGCAAAGCAGATTTGTCAAAAGGCTATTGATGAAGAAGTGTGTTATGCGTGTAAATGTACTGATATGGAAACTACAATGAAGCCAACGGGGATTGCCTGCTTTTATCTAAATGGGGATGATATAGAAAATCATAAAAGAGTTATTCGATTTATGATTGATAATAACTTGATACTAAAGGCAAAAACAGGAAGGCTTTATAATAATAGTTTTAAGTTTGATAATCAGACAATAGCAGGTGAATATGGAGAAGATTTTGAAGGAAAAATTAAACTTGATCAGTTTATTGACTTACAGACAGGAGAGTTTATAGTATGAATGAAATATTGACTGAAAAGCAGTATCAACATTTCATCATGGACTATCTTAAAAATAATAACGGTTACCTTATCCGAAATGATAAGGACTTTGACCGCTTACATGCAATGGATAGAGAAATGCTATTCAAATTTTTGAATGACACACAACCGGATGAAATGGAAGCATTGAGAAAAATATATAAGCAGGACTTAGAAGAAATGCTTGTAAGTTATATTAATACAGAAATTACTAAGACTCGTGGTAGTTTACTTAATGTTTTAAAACACGGTATAGAAATTTCAAATATTAAACTTGAACTGATGTATACCAAACCTGCGACTGGCTTTAACAAAGAACTTCTTGAAAAATATGAAAAGAATGTATTCTCTGTTATGGAAGAAGTCTGGGCATCTGATACAGAAAGAATAGATCTTGTTATATTTTTAAATGGACTTGCTATTATGACATTTGAATTAAAATGTAATGTGGCAGGACAAAGCTATGAAGACGCTATTTATCAGTACAGAGCAGAAAGAAATCCAAAGACGAGACTTTTTTTATTCAAGGCTGGTGCATTAGTAAATTTTGCAATGGATTTGGAACAGGTTTATATGACAACCAAACTTGAAAAAGGGGCGACATTCTTTTTGCCTTTTAATATGGGTAATGGTGAAGGTGTCAATGCAGGTGCAGGGAATCCAATATTTGAAGATAAATATAGTGTTTTCTATATGTGGGAAGATGTACTTACAAAAGATTCCGTTCTTGAAATTATAAGCAAATTTATGTTTCTGGAAGTGAAAGAAAATGAAGATGAGGGTACTGGAAAAAAGAAAATCAAAGAAAATATTATTTTCCCTCGATTTCATCAAAGAGATGTTTTACATAAGGTACTTGCAGATGTATATGAAAATGGTTCTACACAGAATTATTTAATACAACATTCTGCGGGCTCTGGAAAGACAAATTCTATTGCTTGGCTTGCTTACCGATTATCTTCACTTCATGATTCAGATAACAAAATCATTTTTGATAATATTATTATAGTTACTGACAGGGTAGTTGTAGACAGACAGTTACAAGCTGCGATTATGGGGATGGAGCATAAATCTGGACTAATAAAAGTTATGGATGAAAAATGTAACTCATCTGATCTTGCTATTGCTCTTGAGGGAAATACAAAAATCATAGCAACAACCATTCAGAAATTTCCATATATTGTAGATGATGTGGCAAATTTAAAAGATAAGAAATTTGCAGTAATCATAGATGAAGCACATTCATCAACAGCAGGAAAAGATATGGCGGCTGTGACAATGACACTTGGGTCTGGTGAAGTAAGTATAGATGAAAGTACAACTGAGGATTTAATTGTTGAAGAAATTGTGAAGCATGGAAAACAGAAAAATGTATCAATGTTTGCATTTACAGCAACACCAAAGCCAACAACGATAGAATTATTTGGTAGGGTAAATAGAAAAGGGCAAAAAGAAGCATTTCATATTTATTCTATGAAGCAGGCAATAGAAGAAGGATTTATTCTTGATGTATTGCAAAACTATACAACCTATAAGACCTATTACCAGATCAATAAGGAAATTACAGAAGATCCAAAATATAAGACAAATAGTGCTAAAAGACAGATTGCAAGATTTGTTGAATTGCACGAAACTAATATAGCACAAAGAATAGAGGTTATTGTTGAACATTTCAGAACAACAGTAATGGATGAGCTTGGTGGAACTGCAAAAGCTATGGTAATAACCAATTCAAGGGAAAGTGCTGTAAAATATCGTCAAGCCTTTGAAGAGTACATAGTCAAAAAAGGATATAATAATATTCATGCATTAGTGGCATTTTCTGGGAAAGTGACATTAAAAGATGATGAAAAGGAATATACAGAAGCAGGATTAAACGGATTCAGTGAAGACAAATTACCAACAGAATTTGAAAAAGATGATTATAAGGTATTGCTTGTTGCGAATAAATATCAAACAGGCTTTGATCAACCTAAATTATGTGCGATGTACATTCTTAAAAAATTAAGAGGTGTAAATGCTGTACAAACATTATCAAGACTTAATAGAATTTGTCCGCCATACGATAAGAAAACATTTATACTTGATTTTGTGAATGATTATGAAGACATACAGGCAGCATTTTCAAAATATTATACAACAACACTTTTATCTAATTCTGTTACACCTCTTGCAATTTATGATTTGGAGGCAGAACTAGATGGATATACAGTAATAGATCCATTGGATATAGAAGATGCAAATGAAATTTTGTACAAAGATGATATTACAGCAAAGGAAAAGAAAAGGCTAACATTTTTATTTCAGAAATCAAAGAAGAATATAGATAAAATGGATTATGAAGAACAAAAAGAATTTGTAATAAAAATGAGACAATTTGTTCGCTTCTATGAATTTTTACTGCAGGTATCGTGCTTTGAGGACATTGAATTACATAAGAAATATAGGTTTATATCTTTACTTCTCACATATATAAATATAAGACATCCGGGTGGAGGGTATGATCTTGATGGAAAAATAAGTGCGATTAATTTTGTCCAAAAGAAGAAAGGTGAGCATACATCCCATATTAAATCAAATCCTATTGTTAAATTACCAACTGCAGATGTTTTTATTTTACCACCAGAAAAAGAGGAACGATTATCTAAGATTATATTAGAGATAAATAGTATTACAGGTAAAGAATTTAATTCTGATGTTGCAGTAAAGGCTATGCTTCAGATTAAAGATATTATGATGAAATCGGACAAGCTCAGAACATCTGCAAAAAATAATAATATAAAAGATTTTAAATTTGCATATTACGATAACATTGATGATGCGTTAATTGAAGGACTAGGACAAAATAGGGATTTTTTCAGCTTGTTATTATCAAATGATGAAATTAAAAAGAAGGTATTGGGAATTTTTGTAGATGAAATATATAGTAGTCTGAAAGCATAGGAGATAAGATACATTTTTAATTTGGTAAATGGAGGCACAACACAATGGAAATTAAGAGCATTTTGATAAAGGATACAACAAAAGAAGAACGTATTCGCATTGTACAGGAAGGCCTCAGTCAATGTGGAGGAACATGCGATTTCTGCAATGGCTGCGACAATTTAGGCGGAGGTTCAGTCGATTCCTTTTATGAACCTTATATCAATGGAGAAAAAGAACTTCGCCAGTTAAATGAGGAATACAGAAGCAATTCAGGAATGGTGAAGTAGTAATGCAGATATTTGTGGATGCAGATGCATGTCCTGTGGTAGGCATTGTAGAAAAAATGGCAGAAAAATATAATATTCCAACCACCTTGTTATGTGATACGAACCATGTGTTATATTCGGATTACAGTGAAGTAATTGTGGTTGGTGCCGGTGCGGATGCTGTAGATTATAAGCTGATAAGTATTTGTCATAAAGGTGACATTGTAGTATCGCAGGATTACGGTGTTGCAGCGATGGCACTTGGCAAGGGTGCATATGCTATTCATCAGTCCGGTAAATGGTACACAAATGAAAATATCGACAGGATGCTCATGGAGAGACATCTTAACAAAAAGGCAAGACGAGGTTCTAATAAGAATCATATTAAGGGACCAAAAAAGCGTACAGAAGAAGATGATGTACGCTTTGCACAGTCCTTTGAAAAACTAATACTGATGGCAAAGTCAAAAGAAGGTGCTCAGAGTGGGACTA
>ENA-UOJA01002520-UOJA01002520.1-human-gut-metagenome-genome-assembly--contig:-C19-NODE-2520-length-12385-cov-10.099838_pt1 | contig 12385 bp, 12 predicted proteins | sample MGYA00242337_ERZ723884 | MGnify/ENA metagenome assembly ERZ723884
ATGATGGGAATTGAATCCTGTGGTATGTTACTTTCAGCAGTAAACAACCTTAAGGATTCAGAGGATGAAGAACTTCATCTTCTTATGGTTGATGACCACATTCCAGCAGGTGCAAAGTTATATTAGAATAAGAAAACACGCTAAAGAAATAGGACTTCCCGATATAAAAGTGAGGAAGTCCTATTTTCTATATACATTTCTTTGATGTATTTATTATTTTATCTTTCCAATCAATAACATTCTTAATTGATAATTTTTCTTGTGCTTTTATGAATGCTGTAATATATGTGTAGTCGATGTTATCATTTGAATCCACAGGAAGACGTATTTCCATATTTTTTAATACATTTTCATTAAACGAAGATTGTCCCCATGCAAAATTTTGAAATGCTTTTCTCATTACTGTTAGAAGATAGAAAGCAAGCTCTGGATTTAATTCACAGTCACGATAAGACATAACTTTGATTTTATCACCAGTAAAGTAAGGCTTTTCTTGATAAAATATAGTTGCTGTATCTTGTCCAAATGAAATTGTTTTTGCAGGATTAAGATAACATTCATCTTGTGTTATGTATCCTCGAATACCATTGTTTAAACTGCTTCTTACAACGTATGGATATTTGCCACCGAATGTTATTGCGTTAGCGTTAAAACGCTTTTTGGGACTTGATATATCAAATAGTCTTTCATTGCCTTCGCCAAGTTTATAAACTTTATACTTCACCTTATTATTTTGGAATTGTTTTATAGTGTCTTTCTCGGATGAATTTAATTCATAACTATCTAATCCGCTTATTGATAAATAAGCGGAAAGTTCGCGTATACGCTCCTCCATAAATGAATAATCAATTTTTCCTGTATTTGTAACAGGTAATTCAATGTATGTGTTCTTTAATGCTATTTTTGTTGCCTTATCGTTATATGCGAACTTTTTTGTAATTACTTTTTTTTATACATGTGATAATGTAAAGGGCATTTTTTCCATTTAGCATATTGGATTGTAAAACACTTGTAGCACCATGTCCATCTTTTAAATAAAATGGAGTTTCCAAATAAACAATATTTTGATTGTTAGAATGTATTAAAATAGTAGGTTTGCCATCCTTGTTGTTCAAAACATCTGGAGTAACCATTCTTTGAGACATACTTTTACAACCAGAATGTGTGAAGCAGGTGCAAATATTAAAGCAATGCAGGATATTCTGGGACATGCGGATGCAGAAACTACGATGCAGATTTATGCAGAAGCTACTAAGAATTTGAAGAAATCCGAGCTTATCAATTTTGAAGAATATTTTGCAAAACAGAAAAAGACTCAGACTGGTAATTAGTAGTCTTTTATGTTATACTAAATAAGCTATTTTGTTGGCAACAGATTCTAGTTCGAATCTAGATGCTCCCTCAATAATTATGACATTGGTTTCCATTGTCTCCTCTGGCATCTGCTATGATGTTATAAAGGATTGGATTAATAATTCAAAAGGAGGATTCATTATGAAAAAAATGGTATTGATTATGATAAGCTGGCTATGTTGCTGCGGGAGTATGGTGCAATGGTAGCATGGTGTAAAGTATCACATAGCCAGCACCAAAAATAAGCTGTGGATTTGTTTGTTGCGACCAGTATGCGACTGATTTGCGACCACTTATGAAGATAAGTGTAGATTTATGAAATCAGAGTATATAACATAGGTAACGGAAACACAGTTATAATAAGATATAAAGACGTATTCGCAATAGCGGACGATATTCCCGACAATGAAGTCATTAGACGCTGACAAGAAGACCTCTAAGACATCCGAAGGAACTCCTGCAGAGACTGCAAAGCCGGCTGAGAAAATTGACTTCTCCAACGTAAAGATTGAGCCAATCTTTGAAGAAATGGTTGATTTCGATACATTTGCCAAGTCAGATTTCCGCGCAGTTAAGATTTTAGCCTGCGAGGCTGTACCGAAGTCCAAGAAGCTTCTGAAGTTCACATTGGATGACGGAGAGCGCAAAGACCGTGTGATTTTAAGCGGTATTCACGAGTATTACGAGCCGGAAGAGCTTGTTGGTAAGACAGCAATCGCTATCGTGAACCTGCCACCGAGAAAGATGATGGGAATTGATTCCGAGGGTATGCTGATTTCAGCAGTACATGAGGAAGACGGCCACGAAGGATTGAACCTTCTGATGGTAAATGACAGAATCCCGGCAGGTGCAAAGTTATATTAAGCAGGAAAAATCGCATAATTTGGAACATCAGCAGGAAAACAAGCACGAGCAAAGCAAGTATTTGTTTTCAACTGATGTGACAACGACAAAATCAAGGAGTGCGAAGCACGGCAACGGCAAAGCTGTTTGATTTTGGAGTGATAAATGTGTGGGCAATTCCAATAGGAGTTGCCCATTTTTAACAGAAACAGAAGTGCAAACAGAATTTATGGAGGTGACTACATTGGAAAAAATGAAAAAGTACTATAAGTTATATAGTTTAATGGAAAATAAACTATTTAGTAAATTTGGTGATAGAAAATATATTGAGTTAAATAAAGAATATTATGCACAAGACTCACACTATAAACTTTGTTTTGCCGATATAGATCATATATTGAATTATATATATGAGCATGGAACCGTTGTTTGTGATGTTAAACCTGTGGGTAATATTATAGATAGTATACTTCCTTCAAAAGTAGAATCGCAATGTGAGTGTATAATTCCTAGTAATCCTAGATCTATTTATTCACCTGAATTCATACAAGAACTAATTAACTATGGGAATAATGGTGCTTGGTCATATGTCTCAGATGAGTCATATGTAATAGGAACAATAGAGCATTCTAAAGGAGAAATGTGTTATGACGTAAATCTGAGCTATGAATTAAGTAAAGCATTACATCTATTATTATTAGACATTTATGATAATGACAGTTTAAATAAATGGTTTGAGCATAGAAGAACAAGATTTAATTACAATGATATCTTGAAAAAGATAAAAAGTAATCGAATTAGTCGGAAGATAGTAATTGATGCATGGAATGTGTATGCTCCGTGTAAAAAAAGCAAATTATTGAAAATAGTCAGCCGTTTTTTCCACTAATACGTGTAGTGAAATCATTTTTTATCCATATCATTTGGCAGAACAGATGGACGATGAAATTAGTTGTACTGTAGCTTTGCTTCATGATGTTGTTGAAGATATAAGTATAACTCTTGTTGGTTTAGAGAAAAAGTTCCCTAAACAGGTGGTTGAGATAGTACAGTTATTAACACATGATGAGAAGTTGATTACATAAGAAAAATTAAAAGAAATCCAATTGTTACAAAATTTAAGTTAGAGGATTTACAACACAATTCATTCAAATGAAGCAACTGTGAGAACTTTCACCATATGGGTTTATTCGTTTTCGGTAAATTCCTCATTTAAATTGGAACGGGTTAAATCTAGGCTTGAAATCTTGAAAAGCCTGCAAATATAATATATAATGTTATAAAGATAATCATAAAGAATAAAAATTCAGATGAAATGATGTTGTAAACTGTTAAAACAAACTTCAAAAATTTATGCTTAATAACCGGATGAGGAGACACATTGAACGAATGGTATGAGGAGGTCTGAAAATGGCGGCAAGTGGTAAGAAAAATATGTTTAACGAAGCAACCCGTGTCCAAATGCCAGCAATGGTTCATTTGACACGACTTGGTTATACTTATTTTGGAAAAATAACTGAGGATATGGCAGGTACAGTATATGACCCTGATACCAATATCTTAATTGACGTTTTTAAGGAGCAGTTTGCACGGCTTAACCCTACTCACGCAGGAGAAGCGGAACAGATCCTGAAAACTATTAGACAGGAACTGGATAATGATGATATAGGACGCAGTTTTTACGAACGTTTATCGTCGGTTTCGCCTGTTAGATTGGTGGATTTTGAAAATCCAAAGAATAATACATATCATTTTACCGCCGAGTTCACTTGTAAGCGTGACCAAGATGAATTTAGACCTGATATTACATTGTTTGTAAATGGACTTCCACTTGTATTTGTTGAAGTAAAGAAGCCGAATAATCACGGCGGTATGGTTGCAGAAAGCAAGAGAATGAACCAAAAGAGATTTCCTAATAAAAAATTTAGGAGATTTTTGAATATTACACAGTTGATGATTTTTTCTAATAATATGGAATATGACACTATGGGTGGTATTGTTCCGGTTCAGGGGGCATTCTATTGTACGACGGCAAAACAGTCTGCACCGTTTAACTGTTTCAGAGAAGAAAATCCTACTAATTTGGATATTGCACCTTATAATGCAGATTTCCCATATAAGGATATTGACCCGGTTGTTGAAAAGAAGATATTGACTGACTTTAATTGTCAGGTTATTCATACTTCTCCGGAATATCAAACAAATTTAGATACCTATACACCAACCAATCGTGTACTGACATCTATGTGCAGTCCTGAAAGATTGCTATTTATATTGAAATATGGAATTGCCTATGTTCGTTTTCATAAAGAAATAAATGGCAAGATAGAGTTTATTGAGCAGAAACACATAATGCGTTATCAACAAATGTTTGCTGCCTTAACAGTAAGAAATAAGATTGATGAAGGTGTTAATTCAGGTGTTATATGGCATACTCAAGGTAGTGGAAAGACAGCCCTTTCGTATTATCTTACTTATGTTCTTTCTGACTATTTCAGCAAACAAAATAAAGTTGCAAAGTTTTATTTCATTGTTGACCGCCTTGATTTGCTGAAACAGGCTTCAGAAGAATTTGAAGCTCGTGGATTGGTTGTGAAAACGGCAAGTTCCCGTGCTGAACTTATGGAGCAGTTCCGTAACAATCAAGCACAAGAGGGAAATACGGGAAAACCTGAAATTACAGTAGTAAATATACAGCGTTTTGCTGAAGATAGGTCAAAAGTTGACCTTCCTGCGTATGCAACAAATTTGCAGAGGGTGTTTATTATTGATGAAGCACATAGAGGGTATAAACCAGAAGGCTCATTTTTGGCTAATCTTCTTGATGCAGATAAAAATGCAATAAAGATTGCGTTGACAGGAACACCGCTTTTGAAAGAAGAAAGAGAATCTTGGAGAGTTTTTGGTAATTATATTCATACATACTATTATGACAAATCAATTCTAGATGGATATACGCTGAAAATTATCCGTGAGGACATAGAAACTCAGTATAAAGAGCGACTTTCTGAGATTTACGAAAAACTTGAAACTTTGGTAGAAAAGAAAGACGTAAAGAAAAGTCAGATTGTTGAACATGATAACTATGTCAAAGAGTTGCTTAGATATATTATTTCTGACCTAAAGAGATTTAGACAAATTCAGGGAGATAATACGCTCGGCGGTATGGTCATTTGTGAAACAAGTGAGCAGGCAAGGAAGCTGTTTGCGTATTTTGATGAAATTCAAGCAGAACTTAATAAAGACGCTTCTATGAAAAGTCATTTGCGAGCTGGACTTATACTTCACGATAGTGATGACAAAGATACAAGAGATAAGATTATTGATGACTTCAAAAATAATATGACAGTTGATATTCTTATCGTTTTCAATATGCTTCTTACCGGATTTGATGCACCAAGATTGAAACGCCTGTATTTTGGTCGAAAATTGAAAGACCATAATTTGTTGCAGGCAATTACAAGAGTCAACAGACCGTATAAAGAAAACCATTATGGTTATGTCATTGATTTTGCAAATATAAAAAGGAATTTTGAGGAAACAAATGAAGCATACCTCAAAGAGCTGAACCGTTTTAATGACCCGAATGAAGTTGGTGCGGGAAATGAAACAGATACGTTCAAGCAGGTTATTGAAGACCCGACAGAACTCATTAAACAAATGCAGGAAGTGCAGCAGGTTCTTTTTAACTATACCACAGATAATGCGGAAGAATTTAGCTCGGAAATATCCACGATTGAGGATAAGCAGGAATTGCTTAAACTTAAAAAAATTCTTATTGCTGCTCGTGATTGTTGTAATTTGGTAAGAACCTTTGGCGATGATGAGTTAAAGGAAACATTTGCAAAAATGGAATTAACCAAATTGCCATCATTGATTTCAGAGGTGCAACATCACATTGATAACATAAATCAGAAAGAACTTTTTGCAAGTGATGATACCACAAAGTTGCTTGTCAATGAAGCAATGGAGGATATTACTTTTAATTTCAGCAAAATCAGTGAGGAAGAATTGAAGATCGTCGGTGGTAAAGACGCAGTGACAGAAAAGTATAAAAAGACTGTTCGTGCCTTTACTCAGAATATCGACCCTGATGACCCTGAGTTTATTACTTTGCAGGAAGCATTTTTGCTTCGCTTCAAGCAACATGGTTTTGAACCTAAGAGTGTATCTGAGATTGAGGAGCAAGGAAAGGAATTGGAAGATATTCTGAAAAAGCTTGATGAATTGCAGAAGAAAAACACGGTTCTGCTGAGAAAATATAATGGCGATGCGAAATTCGCAAGGGTTCACAAAAGAATCAGGGAAGAAAATCTCGCTCGAAAAGCAGCAAATAAACAGCCGATTGTTTCAGAATATGATATGTCTATTATGAATGTTTTGCTTTCTATTAAGTCTGATATTGACCAGAAAGTGTATGACAGAAATGATATATTGAAGAAAGACGCATATTTTGAGAGAACGGTTATGACACAAATAAAAGCAGGTATTGATAAGTTGGGAATAGCGAGTGCTCGTGAGGATAGAGTATTTATACAGAGCAGGATTACAAAACAGTATCTTGACCAGTATAACCAGACTTATTCAGTGGCATAAAGGAGAACACAATGGAAGAAATAAAGACGATAAAAGAAAAAACCATAGAGTTGATAGATGCCTTAAAGGCAACTTGTCAGACCTATGGTATGGGAAACGATGGTAACGAATATAAAATTATCACACAGGTTTTCCTTTATAAGTTCCTTAATGATAAGTTCGGATATGAAGTAAAAAAAGTAAGTCCAGTTCTTAGAAATGCTGAAAAATGGGAACTTGCTTATGCGGAAATGTCAGAAGATGACCGCTTGGATATTTTTGATAGTTTACCGTCAGATATTCCATTACTTAATCCGGAACATCTTATTGCCAACTTATGGAATCAGCAGGCAAAAGGCGATTTTGATTTAATATTTGATAGCACGATGACAGATATAGCAGATAAGAATATTGATATATTTTCAACTCAGACTGCTCAGAATACTAAAATACCGCTTTTTGAAAAACTGACACCGTATGTGACGGACGATACAGCAAGAGCACCATTTGCTCGTGCGCTGATTGACAAGTTGGTAAACTTCTCTTTTGAAGAAGCATTTGAGCAGCATTATGATTTCTTTGCAGATATATTTGAATATTTGATAAAGGACTACAATACCGCAGGCGGTGGTAAGTATGCAGAATATTACACTCCTCATGCTATTGCAACGATTATGGCAAGATTGCTTGTTGGAAATGCAACTGATTTACATAGCATTGAGTGTTATGACCCATCAGCCGGAACAGGAACACTTTTAATGGCTCTTGCCCATAAAATTGGCGAAGATAGGTGTACGATTTTTGCTCAGGATATTTCACAGCGAAGCAATAAAATGTTGAAACTTAATCTTATTCTGAATAGTTTGGTATCTTCTCTTGACCATGCAATTCAAGGAGATACGCTGATTGCCCCGTACCACAAGAGCGACAATGGACAGGAATTAAGAACTTTCGACTATGTGGTTTCAAATCCGCCTTTTAGAATGGATTTCTCGGATACGAGAGAGCGCATAGCTGCAATGCCTGTTCGTTTTTGGGCGGGAGTTCCGAAAGTGCCTGACAAGAAGAAAGAAAGTATGGCAATTTACACGCTGTTCATTCAGCATGTTCTCAATTCATTGAAACCAAACGGGAAAGGTGCGATTGTGGTTCCTACTGGATTTATAACTGCAAAGTCGGGTGTGGAAAAGAAAATATTACAACATATTGTAGATGAGAATATTGTTTATGGCTGTATTAGTATGCCTTCAAATGTATTTGCTAATACCGGAACGAACGTATCAGTATTATTTTTCGATAATTCAAGAAAAACAGATAAGGTTGTACTGATAGATGCTTCAAAACTAGGAGAAGAATATAAAGACGGTAACAATCAGAAACGCAGACTTCGTGATTTTGAGATTGATAAAATTGTCGATACATTCCTTAATAAAGAATCTGTTGAGGACATGTCGGTCGCCGTTACCTATGATGAAATTAAAGGAAAAAAGTATTCACTTGCGGCGGGACAATATTTTGATGTAAAAATTGAATATGTTGAATTGTCACATGACGAGTTTAATGCTCGTATGAATGCATATGCAGAGAAGCTGCAGGAATATTTTGTAGAGGGCGACAAACTGAAAACGGAAATTATGGAGCAGTTAAAGAAGGTAAAGTATGAGTAAACTTACAAAGTACAAATTTAGTGATTTATATGAAATGAGTTCAGGTATATCTTCGTCAAAAGAACAAGCCGGACACGGTTCCCCGTTTATATCATTTAGCACCGTGTTTAATAATTATTTTTTGCCTGAAGAATTACCAGATTTGATGGATACATCTCTTAAAGAGCAAGAAATATTTTCTGTAAAAAAAGATGATGTGTTTATTACAAGAACAAGTGAAACCGTTGACGCTTTGGCAATGAGTTGTGTTGCTGTTAAAGACTATCCGAAAGCAACTTTTAGTGGCTTTGTAAAAAGACTAAGACCGAAAACAACGGGAATAGTGTACTCAAAGTATATTGCCTTCTTTTTGAGAAGTAAGTATTTTCGTAAAGTATTAGATTGCAATACGATAATGACTTTGAGAGCAAGTTTTAATGAGGATATGTTTTCATTTTTGTATTTATATTTACCTGATTATGAAGAACAGGTAAGAGTAGGCGATTTATTATATAAAATGGAAATGAAAATCCGAACAAATAAGAAGATAAACGATAATTTTCTATGAGCCAATTTAACATTGCTCTGTTTAACCATTGCATACTGCAAAGTCGTATCTATTTTTCTGTGCCCCAAAAGCTGCTGTAACTGTTCAATGGGCATTCCTTTATCTATTGCCATAGTTGCAAGAGTACGTCTAAATTTATGTGGATGTACCTTGCTAAGGCCTAATTGTTTTCCAAAATTTCGCAATCGCACTTCAATCCCACCTATTTTTAATCGCTCATAAGGAGCTTTTAACGATACAAATAGTGCCGGATTATTATCCATTCTGCTCTGTAAATAATTCTGCAAATGTATTTTTGTTCTGGCGTCAAAATAAACAACTCGTTCCTTATCGCCTTTTCCAAAAACAACACATTCACGCTCATTAAAATCTATATCTTCTCGATTTAGCAACACCATTTCTCCAACTCGCATACCTGTTGATGCCAGCATATCAATCATTGCCAAGTCCCTGAGTTCTGTGCAATTATCTCTCATCAATTCAAGTGCTTCATCTGAATAAGTTTCCTTAATGTTTGTTCCGGTCTTAACCTTATGTATTCGCCTGACCGGACTTTTCAAAATATAATCCTCGTCCTCAAGCCAAGAGAAAAAACTGGACAGTATTCGTCGTATATTATCAATCGTAACTTTACTTGAATTTTTATTTGCCTGATATTCAGTAAGATAACAGCGTATATCATCGGTTACAATATACTTAATATCTTTACCTATACTATCAATCATTGCCTGTATAGTTGCTTTGTAATATTTCAAAGTTTTCTCGGAACAGCCCTCAATTCTTTTTGCCGATAGAAACAACTGAACTAAGTTCTGCTCCGATAATCCTTTATCACTTTCTGTTTTTGCAACTTCATAATCAAAAAGCGTATGTTGCAGTACCTCTTGCAATCGCTGTGTTTGTGCATTGTTCAAATAAGGTAGCATACCCTGAACAATATCCATAATTAAATTCTGTTTCATAGTCAATTCTCCTTTTATTTAACTTAGAGAACAACTATGGAGCGGTAGTCCCCTGCTTTAACTCCTGCCACTCACAAGAGTTATGGGATATATGTTAAACGATAATTTACCGTATCAATCGCTGATGGTTGCCTGACCATTCATTAACATAGGCAGCAACCAGTCACGAAGTTTAACAAGTTCTTGATTTTCACAAATATTTTTACTTATTTGTGCATATATAGCTTGAGTAGCTTCGTGAAAAGCACGTAAAACTGTATCTTTAGGAATAATAATGTGAATACCTGCCAAATCATCATTGTTTACAGCTTCTTGAGTCGCTCCGTGAGCACGCATATCTTTATGAATTTCAAAATATGCATTTGAAACATAAGAAGCAATATATTCAAAACTGATTTCGTTGCATTGTAATCCACAAAATCCTGTTGAAAGAATACAACTTGAAATAATAGGTTGCATTTCTTTGTTTAGGTAAAGATGTTTAATACTATTTTTCATTTTAGCAAACCATACAGAATTTATACTTGGTTGCATATTAGCACGACTTTCTCTATCGTCGTAATCAACAATAGTTCCTGTTGAAATAGAAGTACCTTTAACATCGGCTGTTGCCAGGTATGTTTTTGTATTAAAGATTTCAACTCCGGGTTTTATTATGGAAAATAAACAGTTTGAAATTACAGATTGAACTTTCCAATTTTCAGGAATATTACGTTTCAAAGTATCATTCCAAACCATTTTTCCACCGGAAGTCTGATAAGGCTTGCCGTCGTTATCAGGAAAATCAAATTGGGTAAACCAATAATCATATAAAAGCATAAGTTGCTGCTCTAAATTATCGTTTAGCATAAGGAGAAATGTATTGAAATTATTTTTTGATGAGTCTGGATATTCCGGTTGTATTATGCCAAACAAAAATGGGCAATTGTTTAATGATGGACAACGACATTTTGTGTTGGGAAGTGTTTTTGTTGCTGATAAAGAAGATGAAATAGAAATACTGAACAAGTATAGACGGTTTAAGAATCGTTTCGGATTTACAGGAGAAATAAAAGGTTCTGAGCTTATGACTCAGCGTAATAATGAAGCCCTAAAATATTTTATAACAAATGTGCTTGATGATAAGCATTTCTTTATCTGTAATTATGATAAGATATTTTACTTGTCAACATTGATTTCGGTATATATTTTTGGAGTGCCGTTTCAACAGCAAGAAACATTAACTTTTTATATGATGGCAAGTGCTTTGGCCGGAGAAAAAGAAGAACTATTTTTACATTATTGCTCCGCAGTATGTGAAAACACCGATAATTCTAAAAAAGAATTTTTGAAATATCTTATTTCCTTTCCTTATGAAAAACTGGATAGAAATGACTATAATTTGTATATAGCATTTGCTAAGCTTATGTTAGAAAATAAGGATTATGGAGAATTCCCGTTGACTTACGAAGCGTATAGCTGCAAAAATACTGCAAATTTTGTGAATATGACGGCATTAGGAGAATTGCTTTTGAGCTTAAAACATCTACACGGAGTTGATATGAGCAAGACAGAAATATATCACGATAACTTAATGGGGTACGAAGAAGAATATAATCAGTCGTTTGAAGATAATAAAATACATATCAATTTTGTTGATAGCAAAGAAAATGAATTGGTTCAGTTAGCAGATAATATAAGCAGTATTTATCGTAAGTGTTTTGAAAAGTCGTTTGAAGCATTTAGATGTAATAAGCAATGGACAGATAATATCTGGTTCACTGAAAATTATTCGAGAATTATAAATACTATTGGAATGGAACATATAAAGATGGATACCCAGATTTCTGATTATGTGTTACCTTTTGTAATTCGTGATATTTTTGGAAATGAATGTGGATATTTTCGGAAAAACAAGGAAAAATTTTGGAGACTATTTTATTTCTACAAAGAAAAAATTATGGAAGATATAGATGCAATGAAAGTGGATTTACCACTTTGATTAAAATGAGAACTGATACTTGTACCGTAAAGTGTGAAAGAACAGTACAGACAAATGATGGTACAAGTTGATTAGAACATACAGGAAAGCGAATAGTGCAGTTTTGAAATAGTGCAGACATTCTGTATAACTAGAAAAAGAGTAAATAATAAAAATATAAAGTGAGGTAGCGGATATGGGAAAAGACCCATTTAAGGAATATTTAAAAGAGTCTGAACCTGATAACTTATATAAAAAGAGCATATAGCGATTGTTGGAGGAAGATAAGTGAGTACAAGATATTGGCTGAATTGGAAAAAGAAGGGGTATTTGTTTTTCCTTCATCGCTTCGAGAAGCAGAGGATTTGACAAATAATCAGATGATTTTACATAGCTATAATGATATGTATATTTCAGAGAATGTAATCTTATGTGATTTGTTAAATAAAAGAAAACTATGAAAAATGCTGGTGTTGAA
>ENA-UOJA01002525-UOJA01002525.1-human-gut-metagenome-genome-assembly--contig:-C19-NODE-2525-length-12360-cov-4.556928_pt1 | contig 12360 bp, 11 predicted proteins | sample MGYA00242337_ERZ723884 | MGnify/ENA metagenome assembly ERZ723884
ATGGATTGTCAGTGGACAATCATATGTATGAGGAATTGACGGAGATAATAGCGTAAAAATTACAAACTGTAATAACGAAGGCAAAGTCAGTGGAACAGAAGATTCTGTAGGAGGAGTGAGCGGAGATAATAACAAAACAATTACAAACTGCTATAATACAGGGATTGTCAGTGGTCAATCATATGTAGGAGGAGTGAACGGATATAATAAAAACGGGACCATCATAAACTGTTATACCACAGGCGAGGTCAATGGAACAGGCTCACATGTTGGTGGTGTGATTGGAATGAATTTAAGTAATGGAACCATCACAAACTGTTATTATGACAGCACCGTTTATACAGGAGCTGCGATAGGCACGAATAGCGGAACGACTACAAAAATTGAGGGAAAAACAACAGAGCAGTACAAGACCGGTGAGGTTGCGTATCTCTTACAGCTTGACCAGTCCGATGAAGTCTGGGGACAGACCATCGGAACAGACACCTATCCGACTTTAGGTGGAGCTAAAGTTTATAAGAATGCTACTTATAACGGATGTGAGGGCAAACCGGGAGAGCCAGTATCCTATGAATATTCCAATACAGAGAAGAATACCTACGGTGACCATCCGGATACGGACAATGATGGAAAATGTGATGACTGCGGTCAGTATATTGACGGCATCGGCGCAAAACTCGCCGGTTATTCCTTAAGTCTTACCGGTAATATCGGCGTTAATTTCTATATGGAGTTGTCGAATGACATTGTAAATGATGAATCCGCATATATGAATTTTATCTTGCCAAATGGCACGACATCAAAGGTATATGTAAGTGGAACGCATGAAGACGGTTCGACCGCTACAACCGATACAACGGTAAAGAATGGTGTGACGTATTACGTCTTTACCTGTGAAGTGGCTGCCAAAGAAATGACTTCAGATATCAAGGCACAGATGATTGGTAACAATGGTGAAAAGACGGGAAAAGTGTATACATACACGGTAAAAGAATATGCAGATTATATCCTGTCACATACGTCTGCAGAGGAAAGTAACTATGGCAGTGCAACTGTTCAGCTTGTAAAAGGCATGTTGAATTATGGTGGTGCGGCACAGAAATATTTTGGATATAAGACAGATCAGCTTGCGTCAGATGGCTTGGCTCTGACAGAACCAGTGTTTGATGATACAAGCATTATAAATTTTATAAAAAATGAGGCAAATAAAGCTGTTATTACAAACCATAGTGATCCAGATAAAGTTACGTTTAAATCTGCGTATTTATCCTTGAATTCTACGACAGATCTATGTGTTTCTGTGCAGTTTGCGGAAGATGTGACAGTGCAGGAAGATATGTTTGAAATTTGGTGTAATACAGATCAAATATCAAAGGATCAGTATGAGGTAACAAAAGTCAATGAAGAGAACTGTTATAAGATAACATTACACGGAGTGAAAGCAAGTCAGTTGAATGAGAAGTATGCTTTTTATGTGGAGTTGCCTGATACGGAATATGCGGAGCTTGCATATGGCACGAACAGTTATGCATACACTGTCATGAGCAGTGCGTGTGATAATATAGATAATATTGAATCACTCAGAGAAGTTGTCAAGGCACTTTATGCATATGGCAGCTGTGCACAAGAATATGAATACTACAAAAACGATGGTAATAATTAAAGGAGGTAAAAGAACATGAAAGAAAGATACGAAACACCGGAGATGGAGATTGTAGAGTTTGAAACAGAGGATATTATTACAACGAGTGGCAATGATCTCCCATCAATGGGTATTGATACTCCATAAAAGGATTATGTTGTAGAATAATGCATTTAAAATGTCAGGCAGACTTGACTGTCTGGCATTTTTTACATAAAAATGTTACGGAAACGGGAGATGCCTTGAATAGCCTTGTTTTCCTTGTGGTTACAGGCGTTGTATGGTAAGCTTACTATAATAGTGTTTATGGCTAAAATGAGCAGAGGTGTAAAGATGAAAAATAAGAGAAAGATATTGCTGGTATCCGGAATTGGAATTGTCATTATGGCAATCGCTATCGGAGTGACGATTGCGGTAAGCCGTCAGGGTACTATGAAGAATAGCCGTCAGGCTACATCAGGGCAGACGACAGAGAGAAAGGAAAAGGATAATGAGCTTCCGGTTTTGCCGATTGGTACAGATACTCCACAGTCGGGAGATGATACATCAATCGCGCAGAGTGATACCGGTACGCATGGAAAAAAGGCATCACGGGAGCAGGCGGAGTCCAAAGGGAAAAAGAATGATTCGAAATCGCCGGACCAAAAGAATACAACCGGTGCAGACAGCACAGCGAAAGCAGATAAAAAGCCCTCACATTCGGAAAATCAGGAGTCATCGGATTCTAAAGCGGATACAACAAAACAGGAGGATCAGCCGGAGAATCCAGATCGCGATCAAAGCAATGATGGCAATGGTAAAGATTCCGAAAAAAAAAGTTCGGATACGATAGAGCTTCCATTTGTTCCAGCTGAATAGGAGGTTGCTTATGAAAAACAGTTTAAAAGAACGGACAAGGATACAGCATGGCGTCAAAAAAGAAGAGTATAAGACTCCGCAGATGGAGATCATTGCATTTGAAACAGAAGATATTATTACTGCAAGTGATGGCAAGCAGGATGATGGAGTGATCAACCTGTCTTTTGTACCGGTAGGGAAATAGTAATGATAATGGTAGGCGGGTAATTTCTGCCTTAATATTGGGACCAGAAAGGACGTAAGATGAAAGAAGGCAGATCGTTTACGATACAACTGGCAGAAAAAAGAATCCACATCAGACCGTTGTATGCCATGATAAAGGAATATTGCAAAGAGTATATCATTTCGGATATTTATGCAAATCCAGAGGAGATAATCAGTTGCAAAAATTACGAAAAAAATAAGTCCTTTCCTGTAAATCTGGATGTGCAGATAACTCCGCAAGATATTGATTATGAAAGAATACGTTCTGACAGGCAGGCGGAGATGACGGGGCAGAAGATGGCAGCATATTCGGATGCCTATTTGGAAACTCTTGCCGTATATCGCAAGATTGCTGAGTGGATGCCGATGCAGGATACCGTGTTGTTTCATGGTTCGGTGATCGCAGTGGATGGAAAAGCTTATCTGTTTACGGCAAAAAGCGGAACAGGAAAATCCACGCATACAAGACTTTGGAGGGAGTATTTCGGCAACAGGGCGGTTATGATCAATGATGATAAACCATTGGTTAAGATCACACAAGATAGGGTGTATGCATATGGCACACCTTGGGATGGAAAACACCGATTAAGCACTAACACCCATGCACCGCTGGCTGGCATTTGCATCCTAAGAAGAGGCAGAGAGAATGTGATCCGGCAGATTACAGCACATGAAGCGTATCCGATGCTTATGCAGCAGAGCTATCGTCCGATGGATACGAAAGCCTTGACGGCTACGATGCGGATTTTAGATCAGCTAAAAGGTATCATGAATTTCTATGAGCTTCACTGTAACATCAGTAAGGAGGCAGTAGAGGTAGCATACAATGGGATGAAATCGGATTAAAATCAGACATTAAGGAGGAAAAAGATGCGATTAAAAGATGGATTTATTACACACGAGGGAGCAGAGGAACATATTACTGTTCCGGCAGGCGGGTTATCCTTTAGCGGCATGATAAGAAGTAATCAGACCGCGGGTTTTATTGTGGAGTGTTTGAAAGATGAAGTGACCGCAGAACAGATCGTTGAGAAGATGCTTGAAAAGTACGATGCTCCAAAGGAACGGATCACAAGGGATGTAGAGGATGTACTTGCAAAGCTGCGTGGCATTGGAGCGCTTGAGGAATAAAGCTGCACAGGAGATATTGGAAAGATATGGAAAAAACTACATTTGAACAGGAACTGGAGAGAAAAGGTACGATCACCTATACTTGTCGTGGTGTCAGCATGCTTCCGCTGCTTCGGCAGCAGAAGGATCTTTTTACGATCACAAAGAGGCAGGGCAGATGCAGGAAATATGATGTGGCACTGTATAAACGGGCGGATGGAGCGTATGTGCTTCATCGTATTGTGAAAGTGCTGCCGGATGGATATGTATTTCTTGGAGACAATTGTCTGAACAAGGAGTATGGGATCACGGATCAGGATGTGCTTGGCGTGATGACTTCTTTTGTACGGGATGGGAAGGAGTATGCGGCAGACGCAGGGGGATGCCTGCTCTATGCCAAAGTGTGGTATATGTTGTATCCGGTCCGAAGATTGTGGAAATTATTGAAATTGAAGATAAGAAGGATCGGAGGGCATCGGTGAAAGAAAAAAGTACACATACATGGCTTAAAAAAGTGACAAAGAAATACCGTTTCTTTGTTGTGCTGTTGACAGTATTTGAAATAATCGTGAGTGGACTTGGTATCTGCTATGCTCTTGTGATGAAGCAGATGGTTGACCGGGCAGTAGTAAAAGATAGCCATGGCTTTGTGATGGGAATGATCGGCTTTGGGATGTTGGTGTTAGGACAGCTTATGATCCGTATCATTACAAGACAGATTTCGGAATATACCAGAAGCAGCATGGAGAATACCCTGAAGCAAAGGTTGTTCCAGTCCATTCTGATAAAAGATTATGGAAGCGTTAGTTTGAAGCATTCTGAGGAGTGGATGAACCGCCTCACATCAGATACAGTCGTTTGTGCGGACGGTATGACTGACATTTTGCCGGGACTTTTTGGAATGATGATCCGGCTGGTGGGTTCACTGGTACTTATTCTTTATTTACAGCCGGGACTGGCAGTGATCATGATCCCCGGTGGGATACTTTTTGTGATTATTACGGTCGTGCTTCGAAGACCGCTCAAGAGATTTCATAAGGATGTGCAGGAAAAAGACGGAAAAGTCCGAATGTATCTGCAGGAGCGGATCAGCAGCATGCTTGTGGTACGAGTCTTTGGGGTAGAAAATATAGCAGTGGAACAGGCGGCAGACACCATGGAGGTTCATAAAGGCTCCCGTATGAGAAAAGCGTGGATTTCCAATATCTGTAATAGTGGGTTTAGTCTTGCAATTAATGGAATGTATCTTCTGGGAATTGGGTTCTGTGGTTACGGTATTATATATGGAAATGTGACTTTTGGTACGCTGACCGCCATGATCCAGCTGATCGGGCAGCTCCAGTCACCTCTTGCCAGTTTAGGGGGATATGTGCCGAGGTATTACACCATGATTGCCAGTGCTGAGCGGCTGATGGAAGTGGAGCAGTATGAAGATGCAGATGGGTCGGTACTTTGCAGTGCGGATGAGGTTCAGAAGTTATATGAGGAACAGATTCGGGAGATCGCTTTTGAACATGTTTCTTTTTGCTATCCGGGGAAGGATGACGTCGTGTTACAGGATGTTTCTTTCTCAATAGCGAAGGGCGATTCTATGGCGGTTACCGGAACTTCCGGCTGTGGCAAATCTACCATGTTAAAGCTCCTAATGGGAATTTATCGACCGCAGACAGGAACGATAGCGGTGATCTTAAATGACGGCACAAGCATTGCAATCGAGAATATGAAAAGACTATTTGCTTATGTGCCGCAGGGAAATTTTCTGATGGGAGGCAGCGTCCGGGATGTGATCACCTTTGGAAAGTCAAAGGATGGGACTGCAGACTGCCTGAAAACAGATAATGCCGACAGGGATCACGCTGACAGAAATGATATGGATCTTGATGAAAAACTAGAGCGGGCGGTTCATCTTGCCTGTGCAGATTTTGTCTATGATCTGCCGATGCAGCTTGACACGATCCTTGGGGAAAAGGGAGCAGGGCTCTCGGAGGGTCAGATGCAGCGGATCGCCATTGCAAGGGCACTGTATGCGGATCGTCCGGTATTGATCTTGGATGAATCCACCAGTGCGCTGGATCAGCAGACGGAACGAAAGTTGTTTGATAATCTGAAACAGCTTACGGATAAGACGGTGTTATTTGTTTCTCATAGATTGCAAGCACTGGAGATCTGCAGCAAACAGCTTCATTTTGAAGAGGGAATGGTGCAGATGAAGAACAAGACAGAGTAAGAATTACTGTAGAAGCTGCTTGATTTTTAAGTCATAACAGAGTTTTTTTGTTTGAAATGGAGAAAAGGATGGAAAAAGAAATTAGAAACGCTGACCTTTCAGATATCATGTGCGATCTGCTTTATTTGTTGGGGTGTGGGGTGAATGGGAAAATGCACGCTAAGACTTATATCAAGACATTTCAGAAAGTATATGATGAAGACGAAATGCAGATGCTGTATCAATTCAGCAAGGTTCATTTTGTGGATGCATTGACAGGAACTGTGCTGAAAAATGCAGGTATAAAGATTCTTCCGGTATGGGAACAGAGTATTGCCAAAGCAATTCGCAAGGTTATATTATTTGATCAGGAACGGGCAGAAATTTTTTCTTATATGGATGAGCAGGGTATCTGGCATATGCCGTTAAAAGGCGTGATATTAAAGGAGTTTTATCCGTCTATTGGAATGCGGCAGATGTCGGACAATGACATTTTGTTTGATAAAGCCTATGCAAAGCAGATTCGTGATTACATGGTAAGCCGTGGTTATGAGGTCGAAGCCTTTGATCAGGGTAATCATGATGTCTATGAAAAGGAACCGGTCTATAATTTTGAAATGCATACTTCCCTTTACGGAGCAGGTCATAACAAAGAGTGGGTAAACTATTATGACCGGATCAAAGACCGTCTGATTCCCGGAGAAGGAGGATTAGAGTATCATTTTTCGTATGAGGATTTCTATGTATATATTATGACGCATACCTTCAAACATTTTGAGGAAGGTGGAACAGGGATACGTTCTCTATTGGATCAGTATGTGTACCTGAACCAGTTGGAAGATGCCCTTGATTTTCGTTACATTGAAAAGCAGTGTGCGATTCTTGGAATTGCTGATTTTGAAAAAGAAAACAGGGTTCTTTGTAAGAAAGTGTTTCGAATGAATGATACTCTCATAGAAGAAGGGACGGAGAGATTTCGTTATACCCTTTCGACGGAAGAAAAAAGGCTGCTCTGTTATTATATGACTTCTGGTGCATATGGTACGACAGAGCGTAGGGTAGTAAACAATATGAGTCAGTACCGGAAAAAAGATGGAAGTATTTCAAAGGCTGCTTATGTGCTAAAAAGACTGTTTCCGGGAAAAGAGCATTATGATTATTGTCCGGCACTGAAAAAGCATCACTGGCTGTTGCCGTTTTACTGGGTGTATCGAGTTTTCCGGATGATTTTCAGCGAAGAGAGGAGAAGCAGGATATTACAGGAAATAAGTATTGTGAAAAAAATCCGGCAGGATGAGTAGGACGGGAAGAGGACGTATCAATATCCGGGAAATGGCTGTCTCACAAATGTGGGACAGTTTTTTGTTATATCCCTTATCTGTCGATTTGCAGCAATCTGCCATATTTTTTCGAATATGCGTCTGTTTGCAATTCCAAACAAAAAACGCTATAATAAGAAGCTAAGGTTAAAATGAGATGGAAAGCACAAAGGAGGAAATGATATGTCTCTATGGAAGGCGGTTTTGCTTGGATTAGTACAGGGGTTGACAGAATTTTTGCCGGTGAGCAGCTCCGGGCATCTGGTGCTGATCAAACAGCTTCTTCATGTGAATCTGGAGAGCGGAGGGATGTTTTTTGACGTCATGCTTCATTTTGGTACATTACTGGCAATCTTTGTGGCATTCTGGAATGACATCAGTCATCTGATCCGGGAGGGCTTCCATATCTTAGGGGACAGTTTTTCCAACGTGGGACGTTTTTTTCAGAATCTTACCGGAAAGCAGCGGCCTTATCATAAAGTAGTCCGAAGCTCCTATCGCAAATATGTGATGCTGGTGATCGTTTCAACGATACCCACAGGACTGATCGGTGTGATCTTTAAGGATTATGTGGAGCAGGCCAATGAGATTGCATTGGTGCCGGCGTGTTGTCTGCTTGTGACGGCAGTTTTTCTTGTGATTGCGGATCTGGTGGAGCCGGGCAGCAAAAAGCCGAAGGATATCCGTTATGGAGAGGCCGCTTTAGTGGGAGTATCCCAGGGGATTGCAACTTTACCGGGAGTGTCCAGATCGGGAACCACGATCACGGCATGTCTGCTTTGTGGTTTTGATAAGAGATTTGCTGTAAAGTATTCCTTTATTATGTCCATACCGGCAGTTCTGGGAGCAGTATTATTGGAAATCGGAGACCTTTCTTCTCTGGCATTGACGCAGACAGATGTTTTGTATTGTATTATTTCCATGCTGGTGGCGGCAGTTTCCGGTTATCTGGCAATCCGTTTTATGATGGGATTGATCCGTGGTAAGCGGTTTAAGTATTTTGCAATTTATTGCGCAGTGGTTGGTATTGTATCCATTATTGCATCCATCCGGGCGTAGAAATCAGTTATATAAAATGTAGAAATGAGGAAGAGTATGGCAGCGGCAAGAAAATCATCAGCAAGAGCAACCGGGAGCCAGACGAGATCCGGGACAGCGGAAAAGAACAGTACGGCGAAACGTAAAAGTTCCGGAACGGCGACCAGAAAGAATACATCGGGAAGAAAAACGACCTCCAATGGAAAAAATTCTGCCGGCAGAAAGAGTACGGCTGGCGGCAGAAAATCATCCGGAGCGGGGAATACAGCGAGACAGCATAAAAGAACTGCCGATGAGATTAATACATATAAGGATCAACTGGCATTTGAGACAGGGATTACGATTCTTGTGTTATCGATCATCAGTATCTTTTTTTATTTGTGCTTTTTGGGTGTATGTGGAAAAATTGGGATCGTTCTTACAGGGATTCATTTTGGATTGTTTGGATGGATTTCCTGGCTGATGCGAAAGATTATCAGTGGCGGTGTACTTATGGTACTTTTGGGAGCACTGACAGAGCTGATCTTCCAACAGGAAATACTGACAGAATATTTCACGAGCAATCATGTACTTCATCATGAATATTTTAAATGTCTTTATATGTCACTGGAGGATGTGGCAAAGCACGGCAAGGGAAGCGGTGGAATTATTGGCCGTGGAATAGGAACAGCTTTGTCTTCTGTGATAGGGAAGGGAGGCGCGGCTGTTGTACTTCTCGGTCTGATCTTGCTTTGCGCATATATTTTTCACGGCTTGGAAATGATGGCATCCCTCCGTAAGAAGAATGCATACAAGGAGCAGATGGAGGAGGAATATGACCGTTTTGTGCAGGAGGAAAACGATTACCGGGAGCCTTCCTACCGTGTGATCCCCAAAAGCAGAAGGGCAGATCAGGCAGCTGCAAGCAGAGCCGGAGTGACATTACAGGCAGTGGATCTACAGGCGGCAGGCAGAAGGCTGGATGAAATTGAGGCAAGGGAGAAGCAGGAACGGATTGCTGCAAAGGAGCAAAAGGAAAAGCTCAAAAAGCTGGAAAAAGAGAAGAAAAAAGAGCAGACTGCAGCGGCTAAGGCGTGGGAGGCTGCAAAGCCGGAGAATCAGAAGGAGACACCGGAGCTTAGTATTCCTGTGGGAATGCAGGAGATTATCGGCGAGGAGAATAGTGCCTCGGAGTTTGATGTGATGCAGGAGAGGCCGGAGCCACAGAAGGCGATGGCGGATGTTGAGAATAAGCCGGCTGTTTCCGTTTCGGAGCCTTTGGCGAAAGAACCGGTATCTGAGAAAAAGTCAGAGATGGACATCCCGATTTACCGGGAGGAAATGAATCACAAGTTCCGTAGTGTTGCGGGAGCAGCACCGGATACTGAATCGGCGGGGCAGAAACCGGCAGCAGCAGGAGCAGGTGCGGTACTTGCCGGGGAACCGGTGTCTACAGCGTCAGAGGCTTCTTCCAACGTACCGGGAAGCGTACCGAGGAAGAAGTCTGCCCCAAAGAAACAGTCTTCTCATGGGCGGATTGGCGGCGACGATTATGTGTCAAACTCCGATACGTTTAATGCGTTAAATGACAGTAAGATAGAAAATGAAACGATTCCATATCAGTTTCCTCCGATCGATCTGCTCAGTCTGCCAACCAAGCAGGAGAGCAGTGGGGCCAGTGATAAGGATCTCAGGGAAACGGCAATGCGCTTAAAGGACACATTGCAAAGCTTTAATGTAGAAGTGGAGATGGGAGCCGTAACCTGTGGCCCGACTGTGACCCGTTATGAGGTGCTTCCGGCACAGGGCGTACGTGTCAATAAGATCACCAATCTGGCGGATGATCTGAAGCTGAGTCTGGCAGCACCGAGCATTCGTATTGAGGCACCAATCCCCGGCAAGTCGGCAGTGGGTATTGAGGTGCCAAACGAGAAGCCAAGCTCCGTACATTTCCGGGAGCTTCTGGAGGGGGAGGCTTTTGAAAAGGCGAAAAGTCCGGTGGCATTTGCTGTGGGCAAGGATATTGGGGGCAAGGTCATTGTGACGGATATTGCCAAAATGCCTCATCTTCTGATCGCCGGTGCGACCGGTTCCGGTAAATCAGTCTGTATCAATACGCTGATCATGAGTATTTTATATAAGTCAGATCCCAATGAAGTGAAGCTGATCATGATCGATCCGAAGGTGGTAGAGCTTAGCTGCTACAATGGTATTCCACATCTGTACTGTCCTGTTGTGACAGATCCGAAGGAAGCGGCAGCTTCCCTGAACTGGGCAGTTCGGGAAATGATGGACCGTTACAACAAGTTTAAAGAGCTGGGCGTCCGGAATATTGCCGGGTATAATGAGAAGATCAAGTCTGTTGAGAATGCAGAAGCGGCCGGTTATACCCATATGCCGCTGCTTGTGATCATCGTGGATGAGTTTGCAGATCTGATGATGGTTGCCTCCAAGGAAGTGGAGGATGCGGTATGCCGTCTGGCACAGCTTGCCAGAGCAGCCGGCATTCATCTGATCCTGGCAACCCAGAGACCATCGGTGAATGTCATTACCGGTGTGATCAAGGCGAATATTCCTTCCCGTATTGCATTCTCGGTATCCTCTGCCATTGATTCCAGAACAATTTTGGACAAGGGCGGTGCAGAAAAGCTTTTGGGAAAGGGTGATATGCTGTTTTTCCCTTCCGGTTACTCGGAGCCGGTACGTCTGCAGGGTGCCTTCGTGTCGGATAAGGAAGTATCGGATGTTGTTGCATTTCTGTGTAATAACAATGAGACACCGGTATACAATGACAAAGTAACGGAGATCGTAGATATTCCTGCCGGAGCAGATAGCACTTCGGAGGATAAAAAGTCTGACGTGGATGAATATTTTGAGGATGCAGGACGTTTTGTAATTGATTCCGGAAGAGCTGCGGCAGGACAACTGCAGCGGAAATTTTCTATTGGATTTAACAGAGCCGGCCGCATCATTGATCAGTTAAATAAAGCCGGGGTCGTTGGACCGGCAGTGGGTACAAAGCCGCGTCAGGTGCTGATGACTATGGAGCAGTTTGAAGTGTATCTGGGACATGGAGACAGCACAGGTGAAGCTGCATCTGAAGATGAATTTGCACTGGCACAGGAATTTGCGGATCAGGAGGAAGCTGGAAATGCAGAATAAGGGAAAAAAAGATGGTTATAAGGGTCTGCTGGTGACCAATGCATTTCTCCGGACCGGAAAGTTTGTGGAGCATTATGAATGGCTGAGGAAGGCAGCGCTTCGTCTGAAAATGACGCTGGATATTATAGAAAATGCAGAAAAACTTCTTTTGATCGAAGAGGAGCCGACGTGGTTGTCAGAATATGATTTTATAATTTATTGGGATAAGGATATTCCCTATGGAAAGAGTCTGTCCATGTTTGCGGACAGATATCAAATTCCGGTTTTGAATTCGGTGGAATCTGTGGGCGTCTGTGACGATAAATGTGAGACATATCTGCGCCTCGCTGCCTGGAACGCAGCGCATCCAAAAGAAAAAATACGGCTGCTGCCGACAATTCCGGCTCCGATGACCTATGCGAATATTGGATATACAAAGACCGATTTTTTGGACACGGTGGAGGAGCGTCTGGGATATCCTATGATTGTCAAGGAATGTTTTGGTTCCTTTGGCATGCAGGTATACATGGCTCAGGACCGAAAGATGCTGGAGCAGCTTACGGGAAAGCTGGGAGGAAAACCGTTTTTATATCAGAAATACCACCAATACAGCAGCGGCCGGGATGTACGACTGCAGGTGGTAGGCTGTGAGGTGGTGGCGGCCATGGAGCGATATTCGGAAAATGGAGATTTTCGTGCCAATATTACCAACGGTGGCAGTATGAAGCCATATACCCCGTCAAAGGAAGAATGTTCGCTGGCTGTTTTGACGGCGCAGGTTCTTGGTCTTGATTTTTGTGGTGTGGATCTGTTGTTTGATGAGGAAAGCGGCCGGGCGGATATTGTTTGTGAGGATAATTCCA
>ENA-UOJA01002528-UOJA01002528.1-human-gut-metagenome-genome-assembly--contig:-C19-NODE-2528-length-12351-cov-38.706246_pt1 | contig 12351 bp, 9 predicted proteins | sample MGYA00242337_ERZ723884 | MGnify/ENA metagenome assembly ERZ723884
TGTATTTCAATAATTTCAAAGACCGATTAGCTAACTTTTATTGGACAGTAGTGATAATAGGTATACTCTTATTTATTTCTGCAAATTCACATTCGTCAACAATTTACCTTGATACTCACCCGTCAGCGTCTGCAAGAAAGCAACAATCTGCTTCACTTCCTGCTGCGACAAATCTACACCGACTTCATATTTTCCCATGGCTCTGACAGCATCTTCCAGTGTAGCCTGAGTGGCGTCATGGAAATAAGGCGCAGTCAGTGCCACATTGCGTAAGCCGGGCACTTTGAAGCGGTGACGGTCTCTTTCGTTCTTTGTTTCCTTGAAACGACCGTTGTCTTCCACGGTCAGTTCCGTACCACGGTCGGCAAAATAGTCCTGCTTGATACCCATCAGTTCGTACGACTGTCCGCCCATGTTCTCGCCTACATGGCAAGTGGCGCAATTGTATTTCTTGAACAAATCATATCCGGCCAGTTCTTCGGTTGTCAACGCTGCCATATCCCCTTTCAGGTATTTGTCGAAACGCGAATTCGGCGTGAGCAGAGTTTTTTCAAACTCCTGAATGGCATTCGTGATGTTGGCTTCGTTAATGCCGTCGGGATATACTTCCGTAAATGCCTTGCTGAATGCCGCATCTGCTTTAAGCTTATCACAGATTTCATCGAACGACTTGCAAGCCATTTCTACCGGGTTCAAAGGAGGTCCAGCTGCCTGGTCGGCCAATGTAGCGGCACGTCCGTCCCAGAACTGCACAAAATTATACAACGCATTGAAGACCGTCGGTGCGTTCACACCTCCATGCTGTCCGCCTACACCTTCCGAAAACGGCTTGTTGTCTACTCCACCCGTATTCAATCCGTGACAAGAGGAGCATGACACAGTATTGTCGGCCGACAAACGTACGTCGTGGAACAGCAGGTTACCCAATATCACCTTACGCATATCCACCGGCACGGAATCCTGCACCGGACGAATTGCCTCATTCGTCCATTGCTTGTCAGCCAACGGATTGGGGTAGAAAGTTTCACGTTGAGATTTGACCCACGCAAGCGCCATCTGTGTTTCGGTATCGGTCAATGAAGAACCCCAGTGAACGAGGTAATACTTAGCCAACGGCATCGTACCATCGGCAATCACTTTCTCCACTTTGGCCAAGTCCACTTCATTGATCTTTTCGCCCTTCTTCAATGCCTCTACCATCGGAGTCATGTCGAAAGAACGATAGCCCAAACGCACATCTTCTTTCACCAATTTGCCTGCTACCGGAAATTCAGCATAGAAAGGCAACTTCGGATCGGCTGAATGGCAAGCCATACAACCGCTGCTTTCAATGATTTCTTCCATTTGCGCATTACTTTCCAAACTGGCTGAAGGTGCTTTATTCACCAACCGGTAGACCACACAAAGCACGATGGCCACCACCAGCACGGAAAGAATAATCTTCGAACTTTTTTTCATAAAAGAATGAATTTAAAATTAAACAAACAGTATATATAAAAATAACACTATGAACGAGAATACAGATGTACACTTTGCCGGGCCGCTGGAAGGTAGTTTACTCCATACCAGCACATCTGAAGCGACAGAAAAGAAACAATTAATATCCAGTACAGCGTACGGGAAGCATTCCGACGGAACAGTCGGAGGTGTACATACAACAAATAGCCTGTCCACGTCACTGCGGCCCAGGTCTCTTTCGGATCCCAGCTCCAATAATGTCCCCAGGCTGCCTTGGCCCAGATAGCCCCTGTAAGCATGCCGACGGTAAGAAAAGCCAATCCTGCATAAACCAGTTTGTCGGCTGCTTCAAGATAGTTCGCACGATGCTTAAAGAGTCCCATGCACGACAAGATAAAGGCGCATCCCAGCACAGAGTAAGAAAACATGTAAATTGTGACATGGGGAATGAACCACGGACTCTGCAAGGCAGGCATGAGAGACTGGTCATGAATTTCGGGTTTCAGGATATTGATAAGAGCAAATACCGCACCTACCACCGTAGAAAAGGACAATATCCAAGGATATTTCCAGCGGATATAGGTCAGCAGTCCGGAAACTCCCATAAAAAAGGAATACCACAACCGGGTCTCACCCATGGTGCGCAAAGGAGGACGCTGCAAGTATATCCAGAAACCGGCAATAAACACCCCAAAGACCAGGATGCCCGACAATGTCAGCAGGATGGCCCACCGGTTACGCTCTCTGGAAAACAACGCAACACCTGCCCCGCTACCCCATAAGGCTATGGCCGAAAGGGCAAACCAATGAAAATTATTCCACGTAATCATGTATGCAAAGTATTCGTTTTAATAAAGTCTAGTCATCAATATTTCTTAATATGAAGTCATTCTCCGCCTGTCGGGCCCAGCCAGAAACAGTAGGACACTTCCACACAACATCATCACGATGCCCAGCCACATGAGGTGTTTCAAGGGCTCACGCACAATCTGGACCACACAATACCGAGGTTGCGGTGACTGCACATCATAAGATGTCAGATAATAATCTTCGGCCCAGTTTGCCGCATAAGGATGATTTACCTCCAGATGAACCGGCTGTCCGTCTATCGAAACCTCTGCAAAAAAACGACGCGGACTTCCATTGGGATAATGCTCCACGGTGAAATCAGTAAGCTGTAATGCTTTTGGCAGATAAACCTTGGTTCCTTGTTCCGAATAGGCCTCATTGCTAGGGGAATCCCGAAACACCGGGATACGCAGCGTCTGTTCTTCGGCGCTTCCTATCACTCCGGCAAAAAGGGCCAGCCACAATCCGGCATGGTTGAGTACAAAACGCCACCGGTTACGCCCCGGAAGAAATCCTCTCTTCAAGGTAATCATCCCCAAATGGGTGAGCAAAGCGAACAGACCTGTCACAAAAATCCAGGAAGACATGAAATTGTAGCATCCCAGGCGGGAAAAGATACCCGATTTCTCCGCAGTTTCCTGTACAGAAAGTTGAGGAAACAAACCGATAACCAGACAACCGGCCAGGAACCAGCCTAATGTCCAGTAAGTACATTGAGAAGAAAACCATAGCCTGACGGCTTGGGAAGAACGCTTCTCCTTATACATATATACCATTCCTCCTATCCAAAGCAAGGCTAGGAGAACATCCAACGGAAAAGCGAAAAAGGCAAATGGAAAATTGCCAAAAACACATTGCACTACGATGGAAAGCAGCAACAATGCAATGAATAGTAAGTCAGTCTTTAAGTTCATTCATCATAGGTTGGTGAAATATCTGCAAAGATAAGAACTTAATTGAATATTACAACAAACTTGTAAATATAACAAACCCATTTTCCTTTAAAAACTGGAAGATGGGGTTGTTTACTCTTATTTTTCCCGGCGCATCCGGTGGCCATAGACAATAATGACCAGAAAACAAATTAGCGGAAGTACGAACGACACATTTACAGCCGGCATACCCAGCAGGGTCTTGCAATCTATCAGAGAAGCCTGCAAGGGAGACAGCACCGAACCTCCAAGAATGGCCATAATCAATCCGGCGGCACCGAACTTCGCATCGTCGCCCATTCCTTTCAAGGCAATACCATAGATGGTGGGAAACATCAGTGACATACAGGCAGAAACTCCCACCAGACAATATATGCCATAGATGTTCTGCAAGAATATCACACCGAGCACACACAGGGAAGCTGCAATGGCAAGCACTTTCAACAATTGGCCCGGATTGACATATTTCAACATCAAGGTACAAACAAAACGGCTGATACAGAAAATGACCATGGCGATAATGTTGTATTTCTGTGACAAAACTTCAGCCGCCTGCTCTTCCATGCCTTGTGACATAAACAAACGGGTGCCATACTGAATGATGAAAGTCCAGCACATAATCTGCGCTCCGACATAAAAGAACTGCGCCACCACCCCATAACGGTATCGCTTCACGGCATACAAGCGTTTCAGGGTAGGAATAAAGTTGATGGCATGAGACTGGTCGGCATTTTTAGGCATCTTTGTCAAACGAATGACCAGCAGCATAATCAATATCACCACACCAATGGCCAGATAAGGAGTGATGAGAATACTCAAGTCCGAATCGCGGATAGCCTCAAATTCGGTCTGGCTGAGCTGGGCACGCTCGGCGGTATCCAGCGGATGGAGCTGATTCTGGATGAAATTCATGGCGACAAACATTCCCATCAAAGAACCTATGGGATTGAATGCCTGTGCCAGATTCAGGCGGCGGGTAGCGGTTTCTTCTGTTCCCATCGACAGAATATAAGGATTACAACTGGTTTCCAGAAAAGACAATCCGCACGTCATGATGAAATAGGCCAGCAAAAAGGGATAATAGTTTCCGGTTAACTTGGCTGGGAAAAAAGACAAGGCTCCCAAGGCATACAGTCCCAGGCCCAACATGACGCCTGCCTTGTAGGAATACTTGCGGATAAACATCGCAGCCGGAAAAGCCATGGCAAAGTATCCGCCGTAAAATGCGACTTGCACCAAGGTTCCGTCGGTCACGCTCATCCTGAATATTTTGGAGAAAGCCTTGACCATGGGATTCTGCGCCCATATCGGGCATATAGTAAATGTAGGAGTGGCAACCTACCCGGCAAGGGTTTTCGATGCCGGTCATTAGCCAACTTATCCACTCAGCCGAAAGGCGGTGGGGAGTGTCGCATGTTGGAAACGGCATAAGTCAGCAAACTATCATGCTGCTACTGAATGTCTAAATGAAACGATGGATATGAGGATGAAGACTACACTGTTTGAACGGCAGTCCAAGTGGTTAGCTGGTAAACTCCGACGGTCATTTGATAAGATAGTTGCAAACGTCGGACTGCAATACTTCCACTTTCCAACCTCGAGTGAGAGAGCCGAAAACCGATTGCAGCACAGCCGCGATAAGCGGAAAAGGACGAAAACCGCATCCGACAATCCGTCATGCTATGTTACTATATGGCTAAATGGGGATTGCCTAAGTAGGTGCAAACCTATATGGCAACAGAGTCTCCGTAGTAGTCCGAGCAAGGGAAAGCCTTGTACATGGCGAAGGGAGACAGTGTTATTATTAATACGTTTAACGAAAGATGTGTGAGACATTATGAGAAATTCAGAGAATGTATTAAACAGTCTGGCTGGGCACAGCCAAGACCCGGACTACAAGTTTGAACGGCTTTACCGATTGCTGTTCAATGAGAACCTGTATGCGCTCGCCTATCAGAACATTGCCTCCAATCCGGGCAATTGTACGAAAGGCGCAGACGGTCAGTCCATAGATGGAATGAGCGTAAAACGCATACACGGACTGATTGGCAGATTGAAAGACGAAAGCTACAAGCCATGTCCGGCAAAGAGGGTTTACATCCCGAAGAAAAACGGCAAGATGCGTCCCATAGGCATACCAGCCTTTGACGACAAACTTGTGCAGGAAGTTCTGAAGATGATACTTGAATCCATCTACGAGGGGCATTTTGAAAAATGCTCGCATGGTTTCAGACCGCATCGCAGTTGCCATACGGCACTGGCTTCCATTTCTGACGGATTCAGCGGTATGCGCTGGTTCATTGAGGGAGACATCAAGGGATTCTTCGACAACATCGACCATGAGGCGATGGTGGCAATCCTTAAAGAACGAATCAAGGACGAGCGTTTTATCCGTCTGATACGCAAGTTCCTAAAAGCCGGATATTTGGAACAATGGAAATTCCACAAGACATACTGCGGAACACCGCAGGGTGGCGTACTTAGTCCCATATTGGCAAATATATACCTTGACAAGCTGGACAAGTACATGGTGGAATACATAGCATCGTTCGACAAGGGTAAGGCACGGAAACGCAACCCCGAATATAAAAGGATTGCGAACCGTAAGGACAAACGGGTAAAGAAACTGAAGAATGAAACGGATTGGCAGAAGAAAGCCGCATTGAGGCAGGAGATTGTAAGGCTCCACCGTGAGATGCAGAAGTATCCTGCCACCCTTGACATGGATGAAGATTTCAGACGCATGAGATACGTCCGTTATGCCGATGATTTTCTAATCGGAGTAATCGGAAGCAGGGAGGACTGCGTAAAAGCAAAGGAAGACATCAAGAATTTCCTGCTCGTAAAGCTGAAACTCCAGTTGTCCGATGAAAAGACGCTGATAACCAATGGGCATGACAAGGCAAAATTCTTGGGCTATGAGATTACCATCCGCAAGTCGGAAAAGACACGCAAGGACAGCAGAGGCGTACCTATCCGCTCTCTTGGTCACGTACCTGTCCTGTTGCTTCCTTATGAAGTGATGAGGGACAAGCTGATTGGCTACAAAGCCATGAAGATAGTGAAGTACAAGGGAAAGGAGAAATGGGAATCAGCCTCACGCCCGTTCTTGAGAAATAATGACGACCTCGAAATACTCACACGATATAACAGTGAGATACGGGGTATCTACAATTACTATTGTCTGGCCAACAATGTCAATATTCTTCATGATTTCTATTACATCATGAAAGAGAGCATGTACAAGACATTCTCGTCCAAGTACGAATCGACGGTACGGAAGATAGTCCGCAAATATACAAAGGACAAAATCTTCCGGGTGCAGTTTGAGGACAGCAAGGGCAGGATGCACGAGCGCACGCTCTATCATGGAGGGTTCAAGTGGAAGCCGGAGGCGCGGATTGACGATGCGCACCTGCTGCCCAGTTATCGCGGCACACAGAGCACGAGCCTTATGGCACGGCTCAAAGCCTGCGAGTGTGAATATTGCGGGGCTACGGACAACCTGAAAATGGTTCATGTCCGCAAGCTCAAAGACTTGAAGGGCTTGAAAGAGTGGGAACGCTTCATGATTGCCCGTAAAAGGAAAACATTAGCTGTTTGTGAAAAATGTTATCGTAAAATTCATGGAAAGAAATAGACTGACAATAACTACGGAGAGCCGTATACATGGAGACGTGTACGTACGGTTCGGAGGCGAGTATGTTGAAACCTGCCGTTCTTCGGAGCGGCAAGGCGCAACGTGCTTAGCCAGTGGTAATGTCATTGGCAAATCCCCACAAGGCAAAACAAAAAGTAATCAGAATAAAGGGAATCAGAAAATTCACCCCATCCTTTTTCAATATGGATTGGTTATTTGATGTTTTATTCATGGTATCAGATTTTTAATAAGGACAGTAGATTTTTTATCCTGTCACTTGATTTGTTGCATGATATTTCCGATGGCAGTGGCCTCAACCGGTCCTTCTACTACGGGAATTCCAATGGCTTCTTCTGTCAGCCGATTCAGATATTTGTTCTGGCTTCCTCCGCCTATAACATACAGTTTTGCAACGGGTTCCGGCAAAAGACGGTTCAGGGCCTCCAAGCCCGTTTTATAACGCAAGGCCAGCGAACGAAGCACACATTTCACAAATTCTCCCTGAGTGACAGGCGGTTTCTGCCCCTGAGTCACACAATAAGCGGCAATCGCATCTGCCATACGTACCGGACACTGGAAAACTGCCTCATCCACATCAATCAACGCCTCGGTTTCCGCACATTCCGCAGCCGGCAACAAGGTAGTATAGGCCACATCCTTTCCCTCGTCTTTCCATTCCTGCATCAGTTTCTGCAGAATCCACAATCCGGTGATGTTCTGCAAAAAACAAATCTGTCCTTCTCTTCCTCCTTCATTGGTGAATCCAGCCAAACGGGCTTCTTCTGTCAAAATCGGTTCAGGGTTCATGACTCCCAGCAAAGACCAGGTGCCTGAACTCAAAAAAGCCACTTTCTTTCCATCCACAGACGAAGGAACCACACTGGCTGCACTAGCGGTGTCATGCGAAGCCACCGCTATCACTTCCACTTCATAGTCTATTCCTATCTGTTCCTTGATTTCCTGCTTCAAGAATCCACGTGAAGTACCCGGCATGACAATTTCTCCAAAAAGATGCATTGGAAGTCCCAATTCACGAATAAGTTTGAAATTCCAGGTGCGTGCCTTGGCATCCAGCAGCTCGGAAGTAGAAGCAATACTATATTCATTGTTGGCGACTCCTGTCAGATAATAGCTGAACAAATCGGGCATAAACAACAATTTGTCGGCGACCTTCAACAATGCATTGTTTTCCTTTTGCATGGCATATAGTTGAAACAGCGTATTGATTGCCATGACCTGTGTACCCGATTCCATATAATGTGCCGCTACATTCACCTTCGAAAAGAACTCCTCGGGCATACCTTCCGTACGGCTATCGCGATAACAGACTGGATTCCCCAGTAAATTTCCCTGTGCATCAATCAAACCGAAATCCACGCCCCAAGTATCTATTCCAATACTTTTCAGAAAATATCCCTTTTCTACCGCCATACGGATACCGACCTTCATCTCTTCAAACAAAGAAAGAAAATCCCAATAAATATGTCCTCCCATCCGCACCTGACGATTGGAAAAACGATGTACCGTATCCAGCTGAAGTCCGTCACCGGAAAGGTAGCCGGCAATTACTCTGCCGCTACCTCCTCCAAAATCTATCGCTAAATATGCTTCTTTCATTTCGTCTTTTTTCCTAAAATATATGTGTCGAGGTCATCAATCTCTTCCGCCGTCAACGTCTTGTATTTACCTCCGGAAAGCACAATGATACGGCACGCCATTTCAAAAAACATCGCTCTTTCGAAAGCCTGGTCAAAGTCTTTTCCGCAAACCACCTGCCCATGCTTCTGAAGCAATACGGAATTATGCGACTTCATGGCTGCAATCACAGCCTCAGCCAATTCTTTGGAACCCGGACGGAAATACGGAATGACTGGAATCTCTGCTCCCACATGGCAAGGCACTTCTGCTGTCACATTAAAATCTTTGGGGGTATTTTCCATGCACGACACCACAGTAGCATAGGGTGACTGGAAATGAAGCACCACATTTACATCGGGACGCTCTCTCAACACTCCCAAATGAAAAACACTTTCCATGGAGGGTTTTACTCCATTCAACACCTCTCCGTTTTCCAGCCGGCAAACTGCCACTTTATCTTTTGTCAGGGAAGGAACCCACGAGCCTGTGCCAGACACCAGCACTTCATAGCCCACACGCCATGAAAGATTACCACTGCTGCACACGGTCAATCCGGCATCACCTACCCGATGAGCCTGCTTCAAAAATTCTTCAATCTGTTCGTTTGTAATCATAATCTTATCAAGAATGGATAATAGCCGGAACAAACGGGTTCTCCCATCCGTTCCGGCAAAATTAAATGAGTTATTTATAAATAGGACCGTAATTCTGACATGCCCGGTAATCAGCTCCTTCTTTATCCATACCAAATGCATTCCATGCGGCGGGACGGAAAATCTTGTCATCTTCCACATTGTGCATGCAAACCGGAATACGCAGAATAGAAGCCAGCGTAATCAAATCCTGACCAATGTGTCCGTAACTGATGGCTCCATGGTTCGCTCCCCAATTATTCATGACCGAATAAACATCCTTGAAAGCCGGTTTGTCGCACAAGCGGGGTACAAACCAAGTAGTCGGCCATGTACGGTCGGTACGTTCATCCAGCAGCTTATGGATTTCCGGGTCGATTTCCACTGTCCATCCTTCTGCTATCTGGAGAACCGGGCCCAGTCCTTTAATCAGGTTCAAACGGCTCATGGTGACAGGCATACCTCCCTTTGTCAAGAAGTTAGAAGAGAAACCACCGCCACGGAAATAGTCTCTGTTGGCCGGATACCAGGTAGTTGCTTCCAAGCATTTTTCCACTTCGCTCTCCGTAATTTCCCAAGACGGCTTCATCGCCGGATTGCCATTGGCATCGGTCTGCTGTCCTGTACCATCCAATGTGGTAGCTCCGGAATTAATCAAATGAATAATACCATTCTGTGCCAGTCCGGTCAGTTCCTTACCTGTCACACGTTTCACGGCTTCCGGACTCCAGTAGGTACGTACATCAGAGAAAATCTGTGCACGGTTGGTCAACAAATGGCCGAAGAGCATGGCTACTCCATTGCAAGCATCATTTTCTGTTGCTACCACGTAAGCCTCACGAATGCCGTTCCAATCAAAAGACGTATTCAGCAATGCTTCCGAGAAATCCCCATTGGGATAAAAGTCTGTCCACTGGCGCTGGCCCTGGAAACCGGCTGCAATGGCATTGTGTCCCAATGACTCTTCCTTGAATCCCAGTTCCTTGAGTTTCGGATTTCCAGTCATCAAATCGCGCATGATAATCGTCATTTTCACGATAAACTCCCAGTCGGCATCTTTTTCAGCACGTGTCTTGACCTTTGCTTCCACGTTGAAATCCTTTCCTTCATTCTTTTTACAATAATTTTCAGTCCATGCCATCGCCTTGGCATATTCCTCCTTATCGTAAATTCCTTCGGTCATACGGCGGATAATCTCGGTCAAATCCACTGATTCACAACGCATACCCAGATATTCCTGGAAGAAATCCGGATTGACAATCGAACCGGCAATACCCATGGACACGCTACCCATCGAAAGATAGGATTTCCCTCTCATGGTTGCCACTGCCTGAGCCGCACGGGCAAAGCGCAGAATCTTTTCGGCTACATCAGCCGGAATCGTATTGTCTTCTATATCTTGTACATCATGACCGTAAATGCCAAATGCCGGCAGTCCTTTCTGTGCATGTCCAGCCAACACCGCTGCCAAATACACCGCTCCCGGTCTTTCCGTTCCATTGAATCCCCACACAGCCTTCGGATAGTAAGGATTCATATCCATTGTTTCAGCCCCGTAACACCAGCAGGAAGTGACCGTGATGGTAGCTCCCACTCCTTCACGCTCAAATTTTTCGGCACAAGCTGCACTCTCAGCAACTCGCCCGATGGTAGAATCTGCAATTACACATTCCACGGGACTTCCATCCCCGTTTTTCAGATTGGAAGAAATCAATTCGGCTACGGCTTTAGCCAGATTCATAGTCTTTTCTTCAAGGCTTTCACGAACGCCACCCTGACGTCCGTCGATGGTGGGACGAATCCCAATTTTCGGATAATTTTTCATTGATTAGATTTTTTACAATGTTCTACATCTGTTTTATCTATCTCATTTATCTATGCTGAACTGTGCTGAAATCAACATACGAGAATCTCTCTTTTATTCCTTTCAAACGGAATGGCGAAGATGTACTTCTGTGGGAAGGAATTCCTGTATGCCTTCACCCGTTAAAATAAAATTTGCTGCTTTCTGCCCCATTTCCTCCCAGTCAATACTAAGTGCCGTAATCCCCTCGTCTATCACCTCATAGGCAGGCGTATCATTATAGGCAATCAAGCCAAAATCAACTCCACATTTCAATCCTCTCTCCCTACTCCGTTTAACCACATTCACCACATCTGTTTGCCGGATAACGATATACACCACCCCTTTTTCTACTTTCTGAATCTCTTCATCATGCATCACCTCTGCCAAAAAATGATTGTCGCGGCAGTAAGCTTCAAAACTCTGTATGGAAGAATGAGGATGCTTAGATTCTTGAGGAAGCTGGAACACGATTTTACGGTAGCGCTTCAACCGTGCGGACAATTCTGACAGTGCTTTATAAAATGCTTCATCAAAATTCTGGCAAATGTAAGAATGGCTTCCTTTCTCAAACTTGCCAAAGTCGAGCAATAAGAGTCTGGAAGAAGGGATTTTATCGAATAAAGGAGAAAACCTTTCATTGTCAAAATTCATGACTACATAATAATTATATCTCCCAATGGCTTCCCGCAAGATGGTATTAAATATATGTTCATTATACTGATGAAACCAAAGATCTACTTTATATAAAACTGAAAGCTTCCTGACAAAACTATTGTATAAGGTATTCTTAAAGGGAGAATATTCATCCAGCAACAGAAATATTTTCTCTTGCCGGTTTATGACGTAATATCCCTTGCCGGGGGTAGAATCAATCAACCGCCTTTCACGCAGGTCGGCAAAAGCCTTAAATACCGTATCACGTGACACATGGTAGGTTCTGCTCAACGCATTGATAGAAGGCAAGCTCGTATCCGTCCGATACTTTCCCATCAAAATGTCCTGTTCAATGAGATCCGACAGTTGTTTTACCTTCGTGGACTGTTGCCCAAATTGTATATTCTTATCCATATCAATGTATTATCTGTGCTGAACCATGCTGACACAAAGGAAAAGATTTTATGTAAGACCGCAAAAGAATGCTTTATGTTTAAAAACAGATGAAGGGAAATACAGAAAATAAAAAAAGGTTTCAGAAGAAATTCTGAAACCTTTTTTAGTACACCCTCAGGGATTCGAACCCTGGACCCACTGATTAAGAGTCAGTTGCTCTACCAACTGAGCTAAGAGTGCATCTTGTCGTCTGGAGGTTCCTGGCGGATTCGAACCGCCGTACACGGTTTTGCAGACCGCTGACTA
>ENA-UOJA01002547-UOJA01002547.1-human-gut-metagenome-genome-assembly--contig:-C19-NODE-2547-length-12259-cov-14.291462_pt1 | contig 12259 bp, 8 predicted proteins | sample MGYA00242337_ERZ723884 | MGnify/ENA metagenome assembly ERZ723884
AAGTGTGCACCGGCAAGGATGTGCTGCTGTTTGCAGTGCCGTCGGTGTTCGTGCGCTCCACCACCGCGAAGGCACGGCCTTACATCCCGGACGGGCAGATCATCGTGGACGTGGCAAAGGGCATGGAGCCGGAGACCCTCTACACCATGACGGAAGTCATCGCGGACGAGCTGGGCAAAGAAGATGGCCCGAAGAACGTGAAGCTGGTGGCCCTCTCCGGCCCCACCCACGCTGAGGAAGTGGCGCTGGACCTGCCTACCACCATCGTCTCGGCCTGCCCGGATGAGCAGGCGGCAGAGTTCGTGCAGGATGTGTTCAGCAACACCTGTATGCGCGTGTACACCAACGCCGACATCAAGGGCGTGGAGCTGAGCGGTGCGCTGAAGAATGTCATCGCGCTGGGTGTGGGCATCTCCACCGGCCTTGGCTACGGCGACAACGCCCGCGCGGCCCTTATCACCCGCGGCATCGCCGAGATCGCCCGGCTGGGCGTGGCCATGGGCTGCAACATCCACACCTTTGCGGGTCTGGCCGGTATCGGTGACCTGATCGTCACGGCCACCAGCATGCACAGCCGCAACAACCGTGCGGGCATCCTGATCGGCAAGGGCGAGAGCCCGGAGCAGGCCGTGAAGGAAGTGGGCATGGTGGTGGAGGGTATCAACGCCCTGCCCGCCGCCATGGAGCTGGCAGCAAAGTACAATGTGGAAATGCCCATCGTGCAGACGGTGAACGCCATCGTGAAGGAGGGCATGAGCGCCAGCGACGCGCTGCGCACCCTGATGGACCGCAACCGGAAGAACGAGATGCCGCAGGGCTACGAAAAAGTTTAAGGCATGACGATTTAAAATGGCCGACGCGTGCGCTCTGGCCATGAACAGAGGAAAGTCGATTTTTTTCGATTGGAGCTCCAGAAAATCTGCGGATTTTCTGGAGCTCTTTTTCACAAGTGGGGCCGAAAGCGGAGGACGCGGCTGGAGAAACTACCGGTCCGCTGGCCGAAAAGTGCAATAATCATTCAAACTTTTTACCAAAACCAGACACAAAGGGGTAGAAGGTGGGGAAACTTTCTGCTATACTAAAACAGAACGCGAAACCGGCGGGCGTTTTGTGCACCCTGCCGGAGGGAAAGGAAGGAATCTGCCATGCCGTCAACCTACGCGCACCGCCGCTTTGGTGCCAATGTTCTGGAACATCTGCCGGACGAAGTGCGGGTGCAGCTGGAAATGAACCGTGAACTTTACGATATCGGCCTGCACGGGCCGGACCTGCTGTTTTATTATCATGCAGCCAGCTCCAACCCCGTGAGTGCGCTGGGCAATGCCATGCACGACAAGCCCGGCCGGGTGTTCTTCGACCGTGCCCGGGGTGTGGTGAAGGCGGCAGGCGACCGCGACGCGGTGCTGGCCTATGCCATCGGCTTCATCTGTCACTTTGCGCTGGACAGCACCTGCCACCCCTATGTGGAGCAGTTCACCCGTTCCAGCGGCGTGACCCATTGCGAAATCGAGACCGAGTTCGACAACATGCTGATGCGCCGGGATGGCTGCGACCCGCTCAAGTTCTTCACGGCCAGCCACATTCATCCGTCGGAGAAAAATGCAAAGGTGATCGCGCCGTTCTACGAGGGCATCTCAGAGCAGGTGACGCTGGATGCGCTCAAAGGCATGATCTCGGTGCACAGGCTTCTGCAGGCGTCGAATCCGGTCAAGCGCTGGGTGGTGCTGACCGGCATGAAGGTGGTGGGCAAGTACGACATGCTGCACGGCCTTGTGGCGAACCCGTTGCCGAACCCGAAGTGTGTAGAGAGCGGCAAACAGCTGGAAGCACTGTACGCCAAGGCTCTACCTCTGGCAGAACGGCTCATTCTGGAATTTGTGGAAAAGCTGGACACGGACGAACCGCTGGATAAAGCCTACGACCATACATTTGGAGAGTTCTGAGTAAGTCGATGCAGGCCAGCAGGGAAAGATGCTGTTTCCTGCTACGACCCTTTTGGTGAAAATGTGTTTGGAGCGCTCCGCAGAGCGCGACAAACACGAAAATAAAAATAAAATTTCCGCTGAAGATGGCCAGAGCGTGAGCGGCGGCCATTTTAAATGGTGAAATCTAAAAAGAGGGGGCACCGCCCGGCGGTGCAAGAGGAAACAAAATGAAACATGAAAAATTCAAGGTGACGCCGCTGGAGCGCGCGTGGATCCTGTACGACGTGGGCAACTCGGCCTTTGTGCTGATGATCGCCACACTGGTGCCCATTTTCTTTAATGCGCTGGCCGAGGCCGGGGGATTGAGTTCGGTGAACTATCTGGCCTACTGGGGCTATGCAAGCTCGGTGGTCACGGTGATCACGGCAGTGCTGGGGCCGATTTTGGGCACGCTGGCCGATACCAGAGGCTTCAAGAAGCCCATCTTCATGCTCTGCCTGTTCGTGGGCGTGGCAGGCTGCTGTGCCATGGGCCTTGCCACGACATGGCTGCCGTTCCTGATCATCTTTATCCTTGCAAAGATCGGCTTTTCGGGCAGTCTGGTGTTCTACGACTCCATGCTGGGCGATGTGACCACCCCGGAACGCATGGATGTTGTGTCCTCGCAGGGCTATGCCTGGGGTTACATCGGCAGCTGTGTGCCCTTTGTGGTGTGCCTGGCGCTGGTGCTGGGCAGCGGGGCCATCGGCATGAGCCAGATGACCGCCCTTTCCATCGCGCTGTTCATCACCGCCGCGTGGTGGCTGGGCACCACCCTGCCGCTGCTGCGCAAATATAAACAGATCAACTATGTGGAGGTGGAGCAGCACGCCATCCGGCAGAGCTTTGTGCGCATCGGCCACACCCTCAAGCACCTGCACGAGGATAAACAGGTGTTCTGGTTCCTGCTGGCGTTTTTCTGCTATATTGATGGTGTGTATACCATCATTGATATGGCCACGGCCTATGGCACCGCGCTGGGGCTGGACACCACGGGCCTGCTGCTGGCGCTGCTGGTGACCCAGATCGTGGCCTTCCCGTCCGCATTGATCTTTGGTCGGCTGAGTGCAAAATACCCGTCCAGCCAGCTGATTCCGGTATGCATCGCGGCCTACACCGGCATTGCGGTGTTTGCCTTCTTCCTGACCAAACAGTGGCAGTTCTGGGTGCTGGCCGTCGCGGTGGGCATGTTCCAGGGCGGCGTGCAGGCGCTGAGCCGCAGCCATTTTGCCAAGATCATCCCGGCGGAAAAATCCGGCGAATACTTTGGTCTGTTCGACATCTGCGGCAAGGGTGCTTCCTTCCTGGGCACCATGATCGTCAGCGTGGGCAGCCAGCTGACCGGCAGCGCCAATGTGGGCATTGGCATGTTGGCTGTGCTGTTCGCGGTGGGCTTTGTGCTGTTCCGGGTGTCCTGCCGGACTGAGGGCGCAAAACAGGTGTAAAAAATACGATTTAAAATTGCCGATGCTTTCGCTTTGGCAATATCAGAGGAAATATTATTTTATAATTTTGCAAACAAGCCAGCCCTGCGGGGCTGGTTTGTTTGCTTTTTCACGGGAAGGGCGCAATGGCAAATGGCATATTGCCGCTGTCAGCCGCGCAGCAGATAAAGCACAAACTTATCCGTACAGCTCGTCGCGTAAGCGACTCGAAATCGGCGGAACACAAAAAATCCTTTAGCGAAGCGACTTGGATTTTTTGTATGGAGCCTAACTGCTTTGGGATTATTAAGGGCGAGCAGCCCTTAATTCGTGCCTCCCGCGCCTCGAAAGTAGCGGGTGCTTTTCTGGTTCTCTTTTGGCATGCAAAAGAGAACGTACCCGGCGGCAATGCCTTTTGCAAAAGCCATAGAACCTGCCCCACGCGAAAACGCCCTGCACGGGAAGCAAATGGTTGAAAAGCGTTCTGCCGGTTATAATTAACAAACCTGTAATTGTGTTTTTCGCCCTTGAATGATACAATAGTGTCAAACGATTTCAAAACCGCAAAGGAGAAAACGAAATGGAACGATTTCCCGGTTATACCGTCCTCCGCACCGAGGACTGCCCCGAACAGCACGGCACCCTGACGGTGCTCACCCACGATGTGAGCGGGGCCACCGTGCTGCTGGTGGAAAATGAAGATGTCAACAAGGCGTTCGGCATCGGCTTCGGCACCTTTCCGTCCGACGACACCGGCGTGTTCCACATTCTGGAACACTCGGTGCTGGCGGGCAGCGAAAAATACCCGGTCACTTCGCCGTTCCTGCAGCTGCTGAAAAGCAGCATGGCGTCCTTCCTGAACGCGATGACCTTCCCGGATAAGACCGTGTACCCCTTCGCCACCCCCAACGAGACCGACTTCAAGAACCTGATGGACGTGTACCTGAACGCGGTGTTCTGCCCGCTGGCCATGGTGGACAAGAGCGTGTTCGAGCAGGAAGGCTGGCACCGGGACGCCGACGGCACCGTCAGCGGCGTGGTGTACAACGAGATGCAGGGCGCGCTGGCTGCCCCGGACGCGCAGCTGCAGGACGCGCTGGAACGGGCCATGTTCCCGGACACGGCTTACGGCTTTGTTTCCGGCGGTGACCCGGAGAGCATCCCGGCACTGACCTATGAGAAGTACAAGCGGGTGTACCGTCGCCACTACAGCGCCGACAACTGCTGCATCACCCTGTACGGCAAGATGGACATGGCCGAAAAACTGGCGCTGCTGGACAAAGACTACCTTTCCAAAATGCCGAAGACCGGCACCCGCCCGCGCCTGACGCTGCAAAACGAGCAGCCGGGCACCTGCGTGGAGCTGCCCTATTACACCGAGAACCCGGAGCCGGACGAGGTGCAGTGCGCCCTGGCGTGGTACACCGGCGCGTTTGCCGACCGGGAGCGTCAGCTGGGCGTGGAGATTCTTCTGGACGCCCTGCTTGGCACCAACAATTCGCCGCTGAAAGCCGCCCTGCTGGCCGAAAATCTGGGCGCAGACATCGACATTGGCTTTGACGACAGCACCCTGCAGCCCACGCTGGAACTGGTTCTGCGCGGTGCCACCGAGGAGAGCGCCCGCAAGTTTGCCGCCGCCGTGCGCAAGGCCGTGGACGGCATTCTGGCCGAGGGCATCCCGCAGGAGCTGCTGCTGGCCTCGCTGAACAGCGCGGAGTTTGCATCCCTCGAGCGCCCGGGCAGCCTGCCGGACGGCGTGCTGGATGCCATCAACGCTTCCACTGGCTGGCTGCACACCGGCAACCCGACCCTGCTGCTGCACACGGACAAGCTGTTCGCGTCCCTACGCGAAAAAATGGCAGGCGGCTGGTTCGACGAGCTGCTGCGGCAGCTGTTCGCCCCGGCCCCGGTGCAGGTGGTGCAGGTGCCCACCCTGCCCCAAAAGGACGAGGCGGGCGAGCCCATCCGCACCGACGGCAAGCTGGTGTTGGAACACCCGCTGACGGCCGCCGACCTCGGCGACGGTGCAAAGACTGCCGCCGGAGAGCGGGAACTGCTGGCCGGTGCGCAGCTGCTGCATCACCCCTCGGCGGGCAGCCTGTACCTGAACTTCTACTACGACCTCGGCCATGTGAAGCCCGAGAACATGCAGTACCTTGACCTGCTGACCGATGTGCTGGACGAGCTGGACAGCAGCGCACATACCGCCCAGCAGCTGAACACCCTGCGCAGCACCTGGCTGGGCGACAGCCGCGTGCAGCTGGATATCTGGACCGGCCGGCAGGAGGGTGCACCCTGCCACGCAAAGCTGAGCCTGTGCCTGAGCCTGCTGGAACGCAGTCTGGAAAAGGCCGTGGAGCTGGGCGGCGAGTGGCTGTATGACACCAGGCTCACCGGCCCGGCGGCCGAAGCAGCCTTTGCCCGGGTGCTGAGCCAGCAGAAGCTGAACATGGAACAGCAGTTCATCCAACAGGGCAACGCCTACGCGGCCACCCGCGCCAGCGCCCACTATTCGGTGGACGGCGCGGTGAGCGAGCGCTGCAGCGGAGTGAGCTACTACAAATTTCTGTGTGACCTGCTGGCCAAGGCCGACTGGGCCGCGCTGGGCGCAAGGCTGGATGCCCTGCGCACCGAAGTGCTGCAGAACGCACAGCTCACCGTGAGCCTGTACGGCAGCGAGGATGCCCTTGCAAAGCTGCACAGCCTGCTGCCGGGCAGCCGCTTCGCCGCCGAGGGCCGTGCGGCGGCGAGACCCTACACCGAGCCTCTGACTCCGCCGGTGAATGAAGCCTTTGTGATTGATGGCGGCGTGAGCTACGATGTACTGGTGTGGCCCATGGAGCGCCGCAGCGACCGCAAGGTGCTGGCCCGGGTGATGAGCTACGAATACCTGTGGCACAACATCCGCGAGGTGGGCGGTGCTTACGGCACCGGGATGCTTTCCTCCGACGGGGTGGAGTACCTTTACACCTACCGCGACCCCCATGTGAAGGAGAGCTACGACACCTTTGCCAAGGGCCCGGCCGAGCTGGCCGCACGGGACTACACCGAGAAGGACCTGAACGACTTCATCGTGGGCACGGTGGCAAAGCTGGATACGCCCCGCAAGCCCCGCGCCGAAGCCCGGGAGACAGACCGCCGGTTCTTCTGCGGCATCACCGACGAGATGATGACGGCCGACCGCAAGGCCCTGTGCGCTGTGGACGCTGAACTGCTGAAGGCGCAGGCCGCCGAGCTGGGTGCCGCCATGGCCACCGGCGTGCGGGTGACCTTTGGCAGCAAGGACGCTGTGGAAGCCGCGAAGGACCTGTTTGACACCGTGACGACGCTGTGAAAGCGAAAAAATAAAAGAAAATAAGCTTTGAAAATCACCGGGAAGGCACATGCTTTTCCGGTGATTTTTTTTTTTGCGCAAAGGGGAAAGAAAGGCGGCTGAGGGCTGCTTTTGTGGAAAATTGACAAAAAAGACACGAAAACTTTGGTGGGGTGAAAAATCCCGAAACTATTGCAACACATATAGGGGGAGGGGGTATAATAAAGATGAGGCGGCCTTCCTCCGGGGAGGCACCCGGACAACAAAGAGAGCGAGGGATAACCAGTGAGAAAAAAGAGTACGAGACTTCTCAGTGCAGCACTTGCGGTGTGCATGATGCTGTCGGTTCTGCCGGTGGGTGCATTTGCAGCACAGCCGGCTGCGGCCAGCGCAGAAAGCAGCGTGAGCACGCAGGCGGAGGAAGACGCTGTTGCTATTGATGCGACAAACTTCCCGGATGAAGCATTTAGACAATATGTAGCAGATAATTTTGACAAAGATAAAGATGGTGCGCTGAACCAAACGGAAAGAAATGCCGTTAAGGAAATTAGGATAAACAATAGCGAATGCACAAGCCTGCAGGGACTCAAATACTTTTCGAAGTTGACCGACCTATTGTGCGGTGACAATAATTTAACGGAACTGGACGTGAGTGAAAACCCGGAACTGGGGCGGTTGATATGCTATAACAACAGTTTGACGTCATTAAATTTGAACAAAAACACAAAACTTAGAAGCTTGAATTGCAACAACAACAAGTTGACAGTTCTGGATTTAAGGGAAAATAAAAGCTTGTCGTGGTTGCGGTGCAAGAATAATTGCCTGACATCGCTGGATTTGAGAAACAACCCCCAAATCGGGGATTTGCAGGTTGGTTCCCAACGCTACCAAATTCTGGCGAACGACGATCGGACATATGATCTGCATCAGCTGCCGGGGAAATTTGAGTTAGATGGCGTTACCACCGGCAGCTGGAAAGGCGGTACGGTTGACCCGGCAACATGGATTTTGAAAGCGAACAGCACTACAGTTACTTATAATTACGAAGTCGAAGATGATGGGTTTAATTTTCCTGTTACGCTGGATGTGCATTGGCACAACTACCAGTGGAAACATGACGACACCGAACACTGGAAGGTGTGCACCACCGCAAACTGCCCGGGCATGACGGACGAACAGAGGGCTGAGGGCCCCCATATCTACACCAACGCAAAAGACATTGACTGCAACACCTGCGGCTATGTGCGCCCGATGTACACTGTGACCACCGGTGAGAATGTTACCGCAGAACTTGAGGACGAAGTGCTGAATGCACCTGTAGCCGCAGGCACTGAAGTGGCTTTGATCGCTGGAAACAACCCCGAAGGTAAGGCATTCGCCGGTTGGAAACTGTATAAAGTGGAAAACGGCACCGAGACGGAAATTACCAGCTCGACAGAGCTTGCAAAGCTGCTGAAGAATGGCACTGAAACCACCGCGACCCTGACCATGCCCGCCTATAATGTTAAGGTGGAACCGTATTATAGCAATATTCCGTATAATATCACGCCTGTAGACTGCACTGTGGATAAGCCCGAAGCTGCTATGGGCGATACTGTAACAGCAACGCGCAGGGAGCCGGAAGCCAACGAGCACTTCACCGGCTGGACGGTGACGGTGGATGGTGTTGAGAAAGACCCGAGCACCTTCCTGACTCCGGACGCAAACGACCCCGCCAAGGTGAGCTTCACCATGCCGAATAAGGATGTGGAAGTGAAGGCAAACTTTAAGGAGGACCCCATTGACCCGATTGGACCCAGCGATACCGACTACGGCGGCGATATCGTAGCCGGTGTGGTCATTGGCGGCATTGCCGTGGTGGGTGCCTATGAAGTGGGCACCGGCCTGTACCGCATCACCCAGATGGACGATGTGGCCATGCCCACGAACCGCCTTGCCCTGGCAAAGCTCCTGTGGGAGCGCGCAGGCAAGCCGGAGCCAGAGAGCACGGCCCTCTACAGCGATATCAGCGCTGAGGACACCGACGCCCAGAAGGCTGCCCGCTGGGCCGTGGAGCAGGAACTGCTGAAGGACGACACCAACGAAGATGAGCAGAAGTTCCACCCGGCTTTCCCGGTGAGCAAGCTGCGCGTCTGCCTGACTTGGGAAAAGGCAAAGCAGAAGGGCCTGTTTGACACGGCCGCCGAATAACCCCTGAAAAACCACAAAAGTGCCTGATGATACGAAAAATATCGTCGGGCGCTTTTGCTTTTTGTAAAGAACCGGAAAAATTTTCGGCACGGGGTTGACGCGGTGCAAAAGCCGTGGTAAAGTAATGGGCGGAAAACACTGAAATGCTTTTCACAACACAGAAACGAGGTGGTCGTCATGGAACCTGCCGGTAGTAGCAGCACGTTATATCCCCGATCAGTGAACCAGACGGCAGCCTTTGGAAATGCCGGGAAATGGCCCTGCTGTGCGTGAACGCGCACGGCGTGTGTTCGTGTTCCCCTGCGTAGATGATTCAAGCTGCCGCCTGGAAAAAAGGAGGCAGCTTTTTATGTCTGAAATTTCGATCAACACCCTGAAGACCATGCTGGCGAACCTGGATGACGCCAAAAAGTACCAGAGCCTGCGGGACGTGATGGAGACCCTGCCCGCGCCGGACCTGGCCGCCGTGTTTGAAGACCTGCCCGCCGAGAAGCTCCCGGTGCTGTTCCGCCTGTGCCCGAAGGACCTGGCGGCAGACGTGTTCACCGAACTGACGCCCGAGACCCAGCAAAAGCTCATCGACGGGCTGACGGACACCGAGCTGAAGGCCGTGGTGGACGAGCTGTTCGTGGACGATGCCACCGACCTTGTGGAGGAGATGCCCGCCAACGTGGTCAAGCGCATCCTGGGCCAGGCAGACCCGGCCACCCGCCGCATGATCAACGAACTGCTCAAGTACCCCGAGGACTCCGCCGGCGGCGTGATGACCACCGAGTTCATGGAGCTGCGGCCGGACATGACCGTGGCGCAGGCCATGGATGCTATCCGCAAGAACGGCTTTGACAAGGAGACCATCAACAACTGCTACGTCACCGACGGCAGCCGCAAGCTGATCGGCGTGGTGTCGCTGCGGGCGCTGGTGCTGGCCAAGGACACCGCAGAGTCCATCCGGAACTTGATGGACACCAATGTGGTCAGCGTGGGCACCACCACCGACCAGGAGGATGTCTCCAATCTGTTCGAGAAGTACGGCTTCCTGGCCATCCCGGTGGTGGATGCCGAGAACCGGCTGGTGGGCATCGTGACCATTGATGACGCCATCAGCATCCTGCAGGACGAGGCCAGCGAGGATATCGCCAAGATGAACGCCATCGGCCCGTCCGATAAGCCCTACTTCAAGCAGAGCATGTGGGACCTGTACAAGAGCCGCGCACCGTGGCTGCTGTTTCTGATGATCAGCGCCACCTTCTCCAGCCTGGTCATCCGGGGCTATGAAGATGCACTGGCCGCTGTGACCGTGCTGACCGCCTACATCCCCATGCTGACCGACGCAGGCGGCAACGCGGGCAGCCAGAGCACCTCCACCATCATCCGCGGCATGGCCGTGGGCGATATTCGCCCCCGCGACCTGCCCCGCATCCTGTGGCGTGAGAGCCGCGTGGCACTGCTGTGCGGCGGCACGCTGGCCGTGTGCAACTTTGCCAAGATGCTGCTGCTGGACCGCGTGGCGGCCCCGGTGGCACTGGTGGTGTGCCTGACCCTGATCTGCACCATCCTGCTCTCGCAGCTGATCGGCGGCATCCTGCCGGTGGTGGCCGAAAAGCTGCATGTAGACCCCGCCGTGATGGCCTCGCCCCTGATCACCACCATCGTGGATACCACCACGCTGCTGGTGTATTTCAACATTGCAAAGGCACTGCTGAAACTGTAAAAACGCAAAGAACGAACTCCCTGCGCCCGCAAACGCGGCACGGGGAGTTTTCTTTTTATGTATTCCTGAAAAAACTTTTCAAAAAACACAAGGCAGACCTCAAAGCGCCGAAACCGGAAATGCAACAATTTGTAATCCTTTTGCAAGAATTCTGACACGTTTCCGGCACATTTGTCTGTTGGTTGCAAAAGCATGAAAAATTGTGATGCTTCAAGAAAAGCTTTTGTCAGAGTAGGCTTCCTTTTGTTGAAACCTCACAAAAAATTTCCTTCAATCTTGTGAACTTGTTCTCTTGTCATTTTGCCCCGTGCGAAGGTATAATACACACAGGAATTACAGGTGTGTGCGACAATTACGCCTGTAGAAAATGCTGTGATACGAATTGAAGGAGAACACTATTATGAAAATGATTTCTCGTCGTGACTTCCTGAAGGCTTCTGCTGTTGTCGGCGCTGCTGCTGCCATGACCGCCTGCGGCGGCTCTGCCTCCAGCACTGCTGCATCCAGCGTGGCTTCTTCCACTGCTGCTTCCGCTGCTGCCACCAACGGCTCCGCTACCGTCGGCGTGTGCATCTATCAGTTTGCTGATAACTTTATGACCCTGTACCGTGCCGATCTGGAAGGCTACCTGAAGGACATGGGCTATGCTGTCACCATCATGGACGGCAAGAATGACCAGAACACCCAGACCGAGCAGATCAACACCTTCCTGCAGCAGGGTGTCGATGTCCTGATCATCAACCCCGTGCAGACCACTTCCGCACAGACCATCGTGGACACCGTTTCTCCTTCCGGCACTCCCATCGTGTTCATCAACCGTGAGCCCGACAAGAGCGTTCTGGATTCTTACGCAGACAAGTGCTGCTACGTCGGTGCTGACGCACGTCAGTCCGGTACTTACCAGGGCGAGCTGATCCTGGAGACCGAGACCCAGGGCGATATCAACGGCGACGGCAAGATCACCTACATCATGTGCAAGGGCGACCCCGAGAACATCGATGCTCAGTACCGCACCGAGTACTCCATCAAGGCTCTGACCGACGCCGGCAAGGAAGTCGAGTGCCTGTACGAGTATCTGGACAACTGGGATCAGACCACCGCACAGCAGGACGTTGCAAACGCTCTGGCACAGTACGGCGAGAAGATCGAAGTCGTCTTCTGCAACAACGACGCAATGGCACTGGGCGCTCTGCAGTCCATCCAGCAGGCTGGCCGTACTGTCGGCAAGGACATCTATCTGGTCGGCGTCGATGCACTGGCCGAGGCTGTTCAGGACGTTCTGGATGGCAACATGACCGGTACCGTTCTGAACGATGACGTGGGTCAGGCTACTGCAGCTGCCGAGGCTGCCAAGCTGTACGTCGAAGGCTCCGCTGTTGAGCAGTACTACTGGGTCGACTACGTCAAGGTCACCAAGGACAACGCTTCTGAGTATGTGAAGTAAGACCAAAGTTCCCCGATCGCAAATGCAAGGTGCGCAGTGGACCTTGACAGCTTGAACAAAGCTATAAAGCGCGTGCGTGCGAGAAATATTCTCCACGCACGCGCCTTGTTTTGAAAAAAGGTTTTTCTGCGGCCTTATAATAAACGACAAGGAGGCTCTGCGGAATGTCAGAATACCGTCTGGTAATGAAAGGCGTGGTCAAGACCTTCCCCG
>ENA-UOJA01002554-UOJA01002554.1-human-gut-metagenome-genome-assembly--contig:-C19-NODE-2554-length-12218-cov-10.820603_pt1 | contig 12218 bp, 8 predicted proteins | sample MGYA00242337_ERZ723884 | MGnify/ENA metagenome assembly ERZ723884
TAATGACCTGTTGGGTTCGCGGTTGACCATGACGTTCTTCTTCAGTAGTCAGATGTTGCCGTGGTTGCTGTTATTCATTCTGTTGATGTCGGTAATACCGGCATGGTACATCAGTTGTCGCCTGTCACGCTTGTCGTTCACGGAGTACCGTACCCTTTACAGCGGCCGGCGCAAACAGCGTTTTGTAGCGGTATTGGTAACAGTGCAGTTCGTGATTTCCATCGGATTGTTGCTGGCTACCCTGACGGCACGCAACCAGATGGAACTGACCCGCCAGCGGGCTTCGCGTTACGAAGGCTGTATTGAGATAGGGGATGCCTTTGGTGCTCCGTTGGCTCCCTTCAAGGCGGAACTGGAGAAACGGGTGAAAGGAATTGAATCCATGACACTTTCCAAGGCTTCGGTGCTCAATGCCTGGATACGTCAGTTGAACGTGCAGCGCCCTGGTGGGAAGGAAGTGCGTACCAATCTGCTGACATTGGAAGGTGACTCCACGTTGCTGCGTACCTTGCGCATTGAACAGTTGAGTGGAGAATCTCCTTCCCGTCTGTTGGAGCGTCAGGCATCTCCTGTACTGGTGAACGAGAGTTTTGTCCGCTTGTTAGTGCCTGCGGGTACGGAGGTCGTGGGGCATGCCTTGCGTGAGTTCGATACGGAAACGAAAGACAGTCTGGCTGTAATTGCAGGGGTGGTGCGTGACTTTTCCGTCAATTCCCTGGAAGAAGCTGTAACACCTCTTGTCATCACACTGTTGTCGGCAAGTGACTTGCAGAAAGGATTCTATTTGCAACTGCGTCTTCGTCCGGAAAGCCGTGAAGAGACCTTGCAGCAGATAGAAGCCGTATGGAATGAAATGAACCCCAACCAACCTTTCGGTTATGCAGATATGCACCGGGATTTTATGGCACGTAACGGAAAAGTGCTTTCTTTGTCGCATATCCTGACTTTCTATGCTGTAATTGGGCTGTTACTGACAGGTTTCGGATTGTTTGGCATTGCTTGGTATGCCACCCGTCAGCGGATACGCGAAATTAGTATCCGCAAGGTGCATGGAGCAACACGGGGACAGATTATCTGGCTGCTTAACAAGCCGTTCTGTATCTATGCTGTAGTAGCGTATGTAGTGGCCATGCCTGTCGGCTGGTGGTTCATGCTGCATTGGCTGGAGCAGTTTGCGTACCGTGCTCCGCTTTCGGTTGGTATCTTTGTATGGCCGTTGCTGGTGGTGTGGGGTATTTCGGCGGTCATTGTCTGCCTGCAGGGTTGGATATTGAGTCGGGTAAATCCGGTAGAATGTATAAAACAAGAGTAATATCATTAAAATAAAATTTTGAAGTATGATTAAGACAGAAAATTTACAGAAAGTATTCCGCACAGATGAAGTGGAAACTTGGGCATTGAATAATGTAAGTATCGAAGTGAAGGAAGGAGAGTTCGTGGCTATCATGGGTCCTTCAGGTTGTGGAAAATCTACCTTGCTGAATATCTTGGGACTGCTGGACAATCCCACGGGAGGAAAGTATTTCTTGAACGGAACAGAAGTGGGTGGTTATACTGAATCGCAGCGTACTTCCTTGCGTAAGGGAGTGATTGGTTTCGTATTCCAGAGCTTCAACCTGATTGACGAGTTGAACGTGTTTGAGAACATCGAACTGCCCTTGCTGTACTTGGGCGTACCTTCGGCAGAACGTAAGCGGAAAGTGGAGGCTGCCATGGAGCGGATGGGGATTACACATCGTGCCAAGCACTTCCCGCAGCAGCTGTCGGGTGGACAACAGCAACGTGTGGCTATTGCCCGTGCCGTAGTATCAGGGCCGAAGCTGATTCTGGCCGATGAGCCTACCGGTAACCTGGACTCCAAGAACGGACGTGAGGTGATGGAATTACTTACCGAACTGCATAAGGAAGGCACCACCATTGTGATGGTGACCCACTCGCAGCATGATGCCGGTTTTGCCGACCGTGTCATTAATCTCTTCGACGGACAGGTGGTAACGGAGGTGAACCTTTAAATAAGGTTTAGGCTTGTTTCTTAAACTGGCCGGGCGACATTCCGCAGTAACGTTTGAAAAACTTGCTGAAAGAAGCCTGGTCAGAGAAACAGAGCTTTTCGGCCACGTCCTGCACGCTGTTAGCCGGATTGAGCAGACAGACTTTCGCTTCTTCTATCAGGCTTTCGCTGATGAGCTGGTTGGCTGTCTTTCCATAGAGCTTCTTTAACTTGGCCGATAACGCATCGGGGGATACGTAGAGTTGGTCGGCATACCATTTTACGGTGTGGTGATAACGGCAATTGGTATGCATCAGGTATAGAAAACGAGGGAGGGTATCTTTCCAGCGGAAAGAGTGCTCGAACTCGTTTTCTTGTTTGTACATGCGGAGGATAATGTTCCACACTTCCAGGATGAGGGAACGAAGCGTGTTTTCCAGCATTTCAACTAGGAAATGATTCTCTTTTTGCTGAAGGGTGTGGCGCAACATGTCTATATGTGATTGTATCCGGAGAAGATCCTGTTTCTCCAATGGAATAAACGGCTCCAATACGTGTCTGTATACATAGGCTGCCACCTTGGAACGGATGCATTCGGCTGCCTGCAAAAAAATCTCTCTTCGGGTAATGAGCAGACATCCTTCGAAATCACGGTCTGTTTTCAGGTCGCTCCATTGGTGGGGTTCGATAAACTCGATGTAGGAAGGGGCAGGAATGACGGTCCGCTTGTCATTGGTTTGGATGCTGATTTCGCCTTTTAATACGAGCAAAGACACCGTATGCTGTGTGTCGATACTTCCTTTCTGGAATTGATTTTCTCCCCGTACGGTGAAGATGCCCATTTGTTCATTGTACACCATATCTCGCTCCGTTCCGTCTGCTTGCAGCGTCGGAACCAGCCACTTTGTAAACGCATATTCTTTCATCTTGTATCTCGTTGTTGTATTTGCGCATCTAAAATACAGACATAAATCGTAGCCTGAAAACCTTTTTGTATGTTTTAGAAATCATAAACAGAATAAATGCTAAAGCACGGATTCAGACAAATGTTCTTAGGAATGGAACAAGTGAGTAGTCTTTCCCCCCTTCTAAATTTGCATCGGCTATTACAACAGAAAGAGTCAAATCAACTAAAAAAAGAGAATAAGATGAAAAAAGCTTTTGTATCAGTTGGTGCATGTTTTTGTGCGTTGTTGGGGATGCTGACAGCCTGCACGCAGCCTGCACCTACCTCACAGGAAAGTGGGTACAAGACCATGACCGTGAAAAAAGAAAATCGCCTTCTCACTAACAGCTATTCGGCTGTAGTAAAGGGAAGACAGAGTGTGGAAATTCGTCCGCAGGTGAGCGGTACGATTACCGAGATTTGTGTGAAAGAAGGAGCCAAGGTGCACAAGGGACAGGTGTTGTTCGTGATTGACCAGGTTCCGTATAAAGCAGCTTTGCAGACGGCATTGGCGAATGTGAAAAGTGCGGAAGCTGCCGTGGCTACGGCCCGCCTGACGTTCGACAGCAAGGAAGAGCTGTATAAGGAGCGTGTGGTTTCTGATTTCGACCGTCAGACGGCACAGAATTCTTTGTTGGAGGCTGAGGCCAGTCTGGCACAAGCGAAGGCCAATGAAACCAATGCCCGCAACGACCTTTCCTATACGGTAGTCCGGAGTCCGGTGGATGGAGTGGCAGGTATGTCTTCCTATCGTGTGGGGGCATTGGTCAATTCTTCCATTACCACGCCTTTACTTACCGTCTCGGACGATGAGGAAGTCTATGTATATTTTTCCATGACCGAAAATCAGATGCTGTCACTACTCCGTCAGTATGGCAGTGTGGATAAGGCGCTGGCCGGTATGCCCAAAGTATCCTTGCAGTTGAGCGACGGAGTGAAATATGCACACGAAGGGGTGATAGATGCCATCAGCGGCACCATTGATACCGGAACAGGGGCTGTCAGCTTGCGTGCTGTGTTCCCGAATCCGGAAGGAATGTTGCGAAACGGAAGTACGGCTACGCTCGTATTGCCCTATACCAAGGAGAACGCGCTGGTTGTTCCGCAGGAAGCTACTTTTGAGATTCAGGACAAGGTGTATGTGTATAAGGTGAATGAGAGCGGAAAGGCCGAGTCGGCACAGGTTACTGTTTTCCCGCTGAACAACGGGCAGGAGTACATTGTAGAGAGTGGCTTGCAGGAAGGGGAAGTAATTGTGGCTGAGGGTGCCGGACTGATTCAGGAGAATACCCAGATTCTTTCGTTACATACTGAAAAATAGGAGGGGACGTTATGAAACTGAAGACTTTTATCGACAGGCCCATCCTGTCGTGTGCCATTTCTGTGCTCATCCTGATATTGGGAGTAATCGGTTTGAGCAACCTTCCCATGGAGCAATATCCTGACATCGCGCCTCCTACCATTATGGTGTCTACCACCTATACGGGTGCCAATGCGGAAACAGTACTGAAGAGTGTCATCGCTCCGTTGGAAGAAGCCATTAACGGTGTGGAAAACATGACGTATATGACTTCTACCGCCACCAATACGGGTTCGGCTTCCATTACCGTATATTTTGCACAGGGAACGGACCCGGATATGGCGACTGTCAACACGAAGAACCGTGTGTCGGAGGCGGAAGGATTGTTGCCCGCAGAAGTGACCAAGGTGGGGGTGACCGTAGAAAAGCGGCAGAACAGTATGGTCAAGATTATATCGTTGTACAGTCCCGACGACAGCTACGACCAGAATTTTATCAATAACTATTTTAAGATTAATGTAGAACCTCGTCTGTCCCGTATTTCGGGAGTGGGCAATGTGAATGTCATGGGTGGGGATTATGCCATGCGCATCTGGATGAATCCTCAGAAGATGGCCCAGTATCAGTTGGTACCTGCCGATGTGATTGCCTTGCTGGATGACCAGAACGTGGAGGCGGCGACAGGTACACTGGGCGAGGATTCTGAGAATACATTTCAGTACACGTTGAAGTACCGGGGTAGATATGAAACTGCGGAAGAATTCGGCAACATGGTACTCAAGTCTCTCCCTACGGGCGAAGTGCTCCGCCTGAAGGATGTGGCCGATGTGGAATTAGGTTCGCAGAGCTATGCCTATAACAGTGAAATTGTGGGCCACCCCGGTGCGACGTGTATGATTTCGCAGACGGCCGGATCGAATGCCAATGAGATTGTGAAGGAAGTGGACAAGCTGATGGAGGAAATCTCAAAAGACTTGCCGAAGGGGCTTGTAATGGCCGACTTGATGAGTACGAAGGACTTCCTGGATGCATCGGTACACGAGGTGGTGAAAACCCTGATTGAGGCTATTATTTTGGTAGTGCTGGTGGTTTATTTCTTCTTGCAGAGCGTGCGTTCCACCATCATTCCTTCGGTTTCCATTATCGTGTCGCTGGTGGGTACGTTTGCCTTCCTGTATGTGGCCGGATTCAGTCTGAACCTGCTGACCCTTTTTGCACTGGTACTGGTAATCGGTACGGTGGTGGATGATGCCATTGTGGTGGTGGAGGCCGTGCAGGCCAAGTTTGACGAAGGCTATCGCTCGCCTTATAAAGCTACGGTGGCTGCCATGGATGGTATCTCTGCAGCCATTGTGACCACCTCACTTGTATTTATGGCCGTGTTTATCCCGACCTCGTTCATGGGAGGAACCAGTGGGGTGTTCTATACCCAGTTTGGTTTGACCATGGCGGTGGCAGTGGGTATTTCTGCAATTAATGCCTTAACCCTCAGTCCGGCTTTGTGCGCTCTCATCATGACTCCTCACATGGATAAGTCGACCGGCGGTAAGTTGAGTTTTTCTTCCCGTTTTCACCATGCATTTGAGGCTTCTTTCAATAGGCTGGTGTTGAAGTATAAGAATGGGGTGTCGTTCTTCCTTCGTCGTAAATGGATGGCCTGGGTATCTTTGGCAGCAGTTTGTGCTTTGCTGGTATTTTTCATGCGGACCACTAAGACCGGACTGGTGCCGGATGAGGATATGGGAACCATATTCGTGAATGTCACGACCCCTCCGGGAAGCAGTCTGGCACAGACGCGTAAGACGATGGAAATGATAGACGAGCGTATCCGTGAGATTCCTCAGATAAAGATTTATTCCAATGTGACAGGTTACAGCATGATGGGTGGACAGGCCGCCTCGGGAGGTATGCTGATTATCAAATTGAAACACTGGGATGAACGTCAGGAAGCACAGGACCACATCAATGCCATCATTGCAGCAATTTACCAGCATACAGCCGACATTAAATCGGCCAAGCTCTTTGCCTTTGCGCAGCCTACCATCATGGGATACGGAATGGGTAGCGGTTTCGAAATGTACGTGCAAGACCGTGCCGGAGGCAGTGTGGAGAATTTGCAGAAATATACGCAGGACTTCATTGCAGCCCTGAACCGGCGTCCGGAAATTTCGATGGCCTACACTACTTTCGATACCAAGTTCCCGCAGTATATGGTCGAGGTAGATGCGGTGAAATGTCAACGCGCAGGGGTGACCACGTCTGATGTGCTGAGCGTACTTTCCGGCTACATTGGCGGTAATTACTCGTCCAACCTGAACCGTTTTTCCAAGCTGTACCGTGTGATGATTCAGGCCCGGAAGGATTACCGTCTGGATAAAGAGTCACTCAACAACATGTTTGTACGGACCGAAAGCGGGGAAATGGCGCCCGTGGGACAGTTCATTACGCTGACCAAGGTGTACGGAGCCGAAACCTTGACACGTTTCAATATGTACACCTCTATACCGGTCAACGGTATGCCGGCCGACGGATATAGTTCGGGAGATGCCATTGCAGCCATTGAGGAAGTGGCTTCACAGACGCTGCCTACCGGATACGGTTATGAGTTCAGCGGTATTACCCGAGAAGAATCAAGCAGTACGGGAAATACGGTGATTATTTTTATTATCTGTATCGTATTTATCTATTTGATTCTCTGTTCGCTCTATGAAAGTATCTTCATCCCGATGGTGGTCATCCTGGCAGTACCTTTCGGGTTGATGGGAAGCTTCTTGTTTGCCAAATGTTTTGGACTGGAAAACAACATCTATATGCAGACCGGTTTGATTATGCTGATTGGATTGCTTTCGAAAACCGCCATCTTGCTGACTGAATATGCTTCGGCTCGTCGTCGACAGGGAATGAGTATTGCCCAGGCTGCCGTAGCTGCTGCCGGAGTTCGTTTGCGTCCGATTCTGATGACCGCCCTGACGATGATTATCGGATTGTTCCCGCTAATTGTGGCTACCGGAGCAGGAGCCAACGGAAACCGTTCGTTGGGAGTCGGTACGGTAGGGGGTATGCTTGTCGGTACAGTGGCCCTGCTGTTTGTGGTACCGGTGCTGTTCACGGTGTTCCAGGCAATTGAAGAACGTGTGATGCCCCGCCGTCAGACCGATGCAGCGGAATAATCCCTTGTGGGGGAATTTTATATCAACTAAAGAAACATTCGATATGGAGAAAAATATAAGTCATATAGTAGTTGCCGCGTGCATGGCCAGTATGCTGACCGGATGTGGCATCTACACAAAATACCGGCAGCCGGAAACGAATACCGACGGATTGTTCGGCGCTCTTCCGGAGGAGGTGGATACTACCTCCTCACTGGCCGACCTGAAATGGGAGGAACTGTTTACGGATGCCTCCTTGCGAAAACTGATTACACGTGCGCTGGAGGCGAATACGGATTTGAATGTGGCCCGTTTGAAAGTGGAAGAGGCACGGGCTTCGCTGTCAGCTGCCAAGCAGGCTTACCTGCCTTCTGCCCAGTTGGACCCGGAAGGCGCTTTGAGCAGTTTTGACGGCAGCAAACCCACCAAGACTTATTCGTTGGGAGCTTCTGCCAGTTGGGAACTGGATTTTTTTGGAAAGCTGACCAACGCCAAACGGGGAGAACGTGCAGCACTGGAGCAGAGTGAGGCGTATCGTCAGGTGGTACAGACACAGCTTATTGCCACGGTGGCCGAGAGTTATTACACGTTGCTGATGCTCGACGAGCAGGTAGCTGTAACTACGGAAACGGTAGAAAGCTGGAAAGAGTATATACGTAGTCTGAAAGCCCTGATGCGGGCCGGACAGGCCGACCGTGCGACCGTGAACCAGGCAGAAGCTTCTCGATTGGATGCCGAAGCCTCTTTGCTGGATTTGAAGCAGCAGGTGACGGAAACGGAAAACACGCTGTGTGCCCTGCTTTTCTGGACTCCGCAGCCTATTGTGCGCGGTACACTCAGTGAAGTGGATTTTCCCGAAAGTTTGTCGGTGGGAGTGCCGCTGAATTTGTTGGCTAACCGTCCGGATGTGTGGCAGGCTGAGGCCGTACTTAAACAGGCTTTTTATGCTACCAATCAGGCACGTTCCAGTTTTTATCCGAGCGTGACATTGGGCGGTTCGGCCGGATGGACCAACAGTGGGGGAGCTCTTGTGACCAATCCGGGTGCCTGGCTGCTTCAGGCGGTAGGCTCTCTGGTACAACCTCTTTTTCAGCGGGGGCAGCTTATGGCAAATCTGAAAATCAGCAAGGCACAGCAGGAAGAAGCTCTGCTGCAGTTCCAGCAGACCTTGTTGGATGCCGGTGCAGAGGTGAACAATGCCTTGAGCCAGTGGCAGACGGCCCGTCAGAAAACGGTGCTCGACCGTGAGCAGGTGGCTCATCTGAAAGATGCGTTGCGTGACACGGAGCTGCTGATGGAACACGGTACGACGAACTACCTGGAAGTGCTGACTGCCCGTCAGTCATTACTGGCAGCGCGACTGTCGCTCGTGTCCGACCGGAATGCTGAGATAAAAAGTGTCATTACCCTTTATCATGCATTGGGAGGGGGAAACAACTAACATATAGGTTGATGATATGAAGAAGATGATGATGGTTGCTGCATGCGTGGGAGGACTCGCATGCATGCTGGCATGCAATAAAGAAGAGGTGGGTGCATATACTCCGCTTCCTAAGATTCACTTGGGAGAGACGTTCAAATATAAATGTGAGCCGGAGAATTACATCCGGCTCGAATATGATACCCTTGGTGAGGCTGCGGTCTTGAACTTTTATAAAGATGAAATCACCTCATTGGATTATCTGGAGTACGATGAAAACTCGTGTACTTTCTCCTTTCATAAAGGAGAGACGGGGCTTTATCGTATCAGTTGGGAGTATACGTCGGAAAATACCTTGCGGATACTTTACGGACAGAATGGTATGTGGTACCGGATGAATGCAAGCGGTACCCATGAATATCTGTTAGAAGCCAATGACGGGATGGCAATAAAGGTCATAGCCTACCGCACGAATTTTGATTCTTTGCATTGCACGATAAATCGTTTTTGTATTGAAGAATACAAAAACGAGGAACAACAGGAGTGAACCGAAGTTCCGGCCTGCTTTCATCTTCCTGAAGGCAGTGCCGGAATATCGGCCTCTATTCGGTTCTCCATGTCGTCGGGGAGCTTGGAGAAGAAATCCATTCCCGTTACTTTTTCCACGGAGTCAACCGATACCATGTATTTCTCCAGTGCCTGATGGTGTGCTTTGTTGTCGAACAAGAAGCCCATGGCGATGGGACTTTTCCGATTATAAATCAGCACCACCTTGAAGAAACGGTCGGGCACGGCCACCCGATGCTCTCCGATGCGCTTGGGTTGCTTTTTATCATAGATAGGTCCGCAGGCAATGTACACTGTGCCATATTTCCGGGCCCAGCTGCGGCATAATTCTTCCAAATCTCCCCAGTCGTCCCGGTTCAGCTTTTGATTCTGCGGACAGATGTTGCTCATGTAGAACGATTCTTCCATGGCTTTCTTGCTCCATTTCATGTCGGCAGCCGGAGCCATGTGTCCCCGGTCGTATCCGGAACGCGTATAATCCGCATGCTCCACGCGGGGTTCGGGCAAATCCGGGTCGGGCACGAAGCGGTTCTTTCGCTCTTCGCTTCCTTTGGTTTCCTGCCGTGTCAGTTCCCAGGCTACCCAGTTGGGCGTTTTGTAGAAATTATTGTATGAAACGGTATATCCCGTCCGCTGCAACTTGATTTCTTCCCGTTTGGTCAGCATGACGGGAATTTCCAGTTTGCTGCTGATGCGGCTGGCCGAGGGTTGTGCCGCCGTTTCGTCTTGCGACTTTTCCGGCAGGCGTTGTGCCACTTCCTCCTGTGCCTTCTCTAATGTGTGCGAAAGCTCCTTTGTCAGCTCCTTGGCTTCCGGCAGATTCTGCTGGTTCTGATAGAAATAGGCACCGCCACCCAGAATCAGCAACAGGAGTATGAAGCCTTTCAGGGAGCCGGTGGATGAACTTCTTTTTTTCTTTCCCATGATGTGCGTGTGTTAAACCAGTTTGAAACGCATCCGGAAGATACCGTCGTTAAAGTCGTGACTGATAATCTTGAAGGTGCCGATTTCTGATGTATTCTCTACATGCTGCCCGATGCACAGGCACTCGTCGTAATCACCTACGTGTACCACACGGACCGTCTCGGAAGCTCCTTCAGGCAGTCGTTTCATGTCAAAGCGTCCGGTAGCTTCTTCCTGTGTGATAAATTCCGTAGTGACAGGAAGATGGCGTGCGATTATTTCGTTGACAGTCGCCTCAATGCGTGCAATATCGTCTTCCGAAGGTGCTTGTGAAAGCGCAAAATCGAGTTTGCTTTTCTTACGTTCGATATGGGCAGATACAGCCCGTCCGCACCCGAAAAGGTTGACCATGGTGCGGTTGATGATGTGTTCGCAGGTGTGCATAGGTGCAATTGACACATCCTGAAATTTGGGGCTTGGCTTATTTATCTCTATATTTGTATTCATAAATAATAATATTAATTAGAATTTTTGCAAATATACTCATTATGAAAGATAAAGTAGCGATATATTGTCGTATATCTACACAAATGCAATCGACAGATAGGCAAGAAGAGGAATTATTGAAATATGCAGAACAAAACAATTATAAAGTCGAGGATGTATATGTAGATGTTGTAACAGGCTTTAGTGTATTTGAGGAGAGAAAGCGTTATTCAGACTTATTAAAAGCAATAGATGAAGGTAAAATAGAAATAATCTTATTTTCAGAGCTAACACGTTTAGGACGTAATTCTACAGAATTATTGTCAGAGATACAACGTTTACAAGATAAAGGAGTTGCATTGTATTTTCAAAAGCAAGACTTGTGGGTCCGTAATTCTAAACAAGATTTAGGCTCTAAAATATTATTGGCTGTATTGGCAATAACGACAACTTATGAGATTGAACTTTTTGCGGAGCGTAGTCTTTCAGGAAAAATTTCTAAAATAACTAATGGAGGTGGAGTTGGTGGTGATAATAATGCTTATGGATATTGCAATGATGAGAATAAGAGAATATCTATTAGAAATGATGAGGCTAATGTTGTTAAGCGGATATTTAATTTATATGCTGATGGAAAATCAGTCGTAGATATATGTGAAATATTGAATGCCGAAAATATTCCTACTTCTTATACTACAAGGCTTAAAGAGGCTAAAGTGAGAAGAAAACAAAAAGGAGTTCAAAGTAAAACATATAAGTTTGATGAGGATAACTTGAAGTGGAGACAGTCAACTATATCAAGAATGTTATCTAATGAACTATATATAGGACATCGTAAGGTTACATTTCATAAGCCTAATGTTGACAAGAAAAATAAAAATCGTGAAGTATATTTTGAATATGATGTGCGTTTGGAGAATCTTAGAATTGTATCTGATGAGTTGTTTTTTAAAGTTCAAGACAGGTTATTATCATCTAAGTATAATAAAAATAATTCTATTAAACATGAAAACTTATTGAAATCAAAATTAAAGTGTGGGGAATGTGGCTCTAATTTCTCGGTGGGAAAATCTACTGAGACTACTACAAATTATTTAAGTGGCGGAAGAACTTATAAATGTTATGGACGAGTTAACCGAAAGGATAAACCTCAGACCTGCATAGATGGGGCTGAGATTAGACAATGGAAACTTGATGGGCTTGTATTAAGTTTGTCATTGTATATGTTTGCGGAAATTAATTTGAATGACATTCATTCAAATAAGATAACTACTCTAAGGAAAGAAATTGATGAAGATACGAAAGTCCTGAATAATTTAAAAAAGCAATTAAATGACATATCAGAAAGTTACAAAAGAGCATTAAAAAAGTTATTACCATTGGATGATGTTATAGCACAAGAATTGATAAATGAAGAAAAAAAGAACTATGAGGAGCAAAAGGTAATTATTGAAAGG
>ENA-UOJA01002566-UOJA01002566.1-human-gut-metagenome-genome-assembly--contig:-C19-NODE-2566-length-12183-cov-15.105871_pt1 | contig 12183 bp, 6 predicted proteins | sample MGYA00242337_ERZ723884 | MGnify/ENA metagenome assembly ERZ723884
TCTTGAAGCGCCAGTCGGAAGAACCGTCCATGCCGGCGGAGGTGAAAGCACCATCAACGCCCAGCTCAGCCTTGCGGGCCTGAATGTCGTCGGCGACCTTCTTCAGGTCATCGAAGCCCTTGATGTCGTCCTGGGTGTAGCCGGCGGCGGTCAGCAGCTCCTTGTTGTAGATGATGCCGTAGGTCTCGATGACGTAAGCGATGCTGGTAACGGCGTCGCCGTCCTTCAGTGCAAAGGAGTCGCTGGTCAGCTCACCGTACAGCTTGCTGTCGGACAGGTCCAGGCAGTAATCTTTCCAGTTTGCCAGACCCACAGGGCCGTTGACCTGGAACAGGGTGGGAGCCTCGCTCTTCTCCATCTCGCTCATCAGGGTGGTCTCATACTGGCCGGAAGCGGCGGTGACAACGGTCACAGGCACGCCGGTCTCCTTGGTGTACTCAGCGGCCAGATCCTGCCAATCCTGATCCTGCTCGGGCTTGAAGTTCAGGTAGTAGACCTTGCCGGCAGCTGCGGGAGCGGCAGAAGCTGCGGTAGAACTGGCGGTGGAAGCAGCGGTGCTGCTGGAGGAACCACCGCAGGCAGCCAGACCGAGGGCGGCAGCAGAAGCGCCAGCGACTTTCAGGAAATTACGACGAGAAATCATTTTTTTCATAATTGTTCTCCTTCTTCATCATGTGATATACACATTCCGCCTGGCAGCGGAAATGAGACGAAATAAATCAGACAGCCCTTACGCTCTCACCGACCTGCAGCTCAGGCTGGAGGGTGATCTTCTGGGCCGGGGCACCATGCTCGATCTGCCGCACCAGCAGCTCGATGCTCTGGAGAGCGATCTGCTCGCCGGGCTGGACGATGGTGGTCATCACCGGCACGCAGTAGCGGGACATCGAGATGCCGTCGAAGCCGATGACCGATACATCTTCCGGCACCCGGAACCCGGCGCTCACCAGCGCCCGGATGGCACCGAAAGCGATGACATCGCTCATGGCGAACAGAGCGGTGAACTCGGCCCGGCGGGCCAGCAGGCTGTTCATGGCGTGGTAGGCAGACTCGAAATCGTAGTTGGACAGGCCGTAGAGCCGATCGTCAAAGGTGAGCCCGGCATCCTCCATGGCATCCTGTGCGCCGAGGCGGCGCATCCGACTGGGGTAGCTGGTGGTCGGACCGCCGAGAACTGCTATCTTCCGGTGGCCCTGCGCGATGAGGTGGGAGACGGCGGTGCGGGCCGCAGCCCGGTCATCTACGCCCACCATCGAGAGGTTCGGGAAATCCAGCTCGTCGGAGACCAGCGTCGTCAGCACCGAGGGGACGGTGATGTTCGCAAAGCCCTGCTGGAAGTTGGCCACGCTGCCGCCGAGAAATATCATGCCTTTGGGCTTTATCTCCCGCAGGATCTTTTGGGCGGCGTCTATCTCGTTGGCATTCTCGTCCAGGTAGGAGACGATGCCGCTGTACCCGTAGAGGGTCGCGGCCCGCTGCAGCTGAACGAGGAAGTCCGAGAAGAAGAGGTTCCGGGTACCCTTGACCACAAAGACGAGGCTGCGGGACTGCTGGATCTTCAGCTGCCGGGCGTTGGTGTTTGGCACGAAGCCCGACTCCCGCATCATCTGAAGCACCTTTTCTTTCGTTTCGGGACGCACATCCGGCCGGTCATTGATGACGCGGGAGATGGTGCTGACGGAACAGCCGCTCAGACGGGCAATATCTTTGATGGTCATGTTCGGCATTCCGGGAAGCACCTCTCTTTCGGTCGAAGTTCTGGTTTTTACTGAAATCGTGCGGGAACGATGTCGGGAACGGTTTTAGTGACTATAGTATGGCATAATTTGTGGAATAAATCAATAACCCTGAAACACTTTTGGCAGAATTGCATAACAAATCGACCCTCCTTTGTGCAGGTTGATTTGCTCACAGAGCAAAAAACAAACTGATTTCCGGAAATTCCCGGTACACGTCAAAAACTCCCGGGATGACCGTACTCTTTTGTAACTTTTAGAGCAAAAAAGGGCGTTCTCATGCAGGATGGATACAAGCTGAACCGACGGGCCGGAGCAAAAATAAGCCGAAAAAATCCCGGTATCCCTGCCGCCGGAGCGGAAAGGATACCGGGAATAAGATTTTTGGGGTTTACTCGGCGCGCAGGGCTTTGACGGGGTTGCACTTGGCTGCGCCGCGGGCCGGGATGATGCCGGCCAGAATGGTGAGCAGGGTAGCCAGTGCCACGAGGAAGAGGGCTGCGTCTACGGGCAGGGAAGCAACGAGGGTCGAAGTGCCGGAGACTTTCTGGATGATGATGTTTCCGGGGATGAGCAGTATCTCGCTGAGGACGATGCCCATGACGCCCGAGCAGAGGCCGATGATGAAGGTCTCTGCGTTGAACACCTCGGAGACGTTCCGCTTGGAAGCGCCGATGGCGCGCAGGATGCCGATCTCCTTCCGGCGCTCGAGGACGCTGATATAGGTGATGACGCCGATCATGATGGAGGAGACTGCCAGCGAGATGGAGACGAAGGCCACCATCATGCTGCTGATCATGTCCACGATCTCGGTCACGCTGGTCATCAGGGTACCCACGAGGTCGGTGTACTGCACCATCTTTTCGTCTTCACCCTTTGCAGACATCCCGGCGTTGTAGGCATCCAGCTTTTCCAGAATGGTGGCCTTGCTGGCGAAGTCCTTCGGATAGATCTTGATCTGGCTGGGGGCGGCCTCGTCCGCGTAGCCGAAGGCCGTCAGGTTGGCCTCATAGGTGGCGGAAGAGGAGCGGAGGGTGGAGCGCATCAGCTCGGTCAGCTCGGAGGCGGTCATGTTGAGCTGGATGGCCTTCTGGAAAGCCGACGCGTCGATCTTGATGGCGCTCTCCATCTGGCTGCTCAGCTTGCCGATGTTCTGCTGGATGGCCGTCTTGAGCTGGGACTGTATCTGGTCCTGGAAGGTGACGATGCCCTTCTGGATGGCAGCGTCCAGCTGACTTTTCAGCACTTCTGTGATCTGGTCGGAGTAGGTCTCCATCACGGTCTGGATGGTGGTCTGCAGAGCACTCGAGAGCTGGCCCTGCAGCTTGTCCGGGTCAACGAGGTCTTTCATGGACTCGGCCATCAGCTTCTGGAACTGCTCTGACTTGAGGTAGGCAGAAAAGCTCCACTTCTTGAAGTTGAGGATGCCGTTGCCGATGATATATTTCTTATAGTCCTTGAACACCTTCTGCACGAGGTTCTGCAGGGCCTCCGGCGAGACGGAGAGGTCCAGCTCTGCAAAGGCATCGCTGAGGTCGATGTCGGGCAGCTCGTCGATGTCGAGGGAAAAATCCGAGAAGTCGATGAGGCTGCTCAAATCGAAACTGCCGCTGCTGAGGTCGAAGGCACCGTTCAAATCGAAGTCGAGGGCGTTGGCATCAAAAGAAAAGGCATTCTTGAGGGCGTCGGTGTCGATGGAGAAGAGGCTGGTCAAATCGAAGTCGCGGAGGCTCTCAGCCTTGCCGAAGCTCTCGCCGGTGAGGACGTTGGTGGCGGGGTCAGCCATCTGCTGCTTCACGATGTCGCTGTCGGCAGCGTCCTCCATGACCTTCTCGGTCAGGGAGGCGGGGTAGGCGATGCCGGAGGTGAGCATGGAAGCGGAGGCGGTGTAGTCCGGCTGGACGATGCCCACGATGGTGATGTCCTCGCCGTTCTCCACCAGCTGCTGCATATAGTCCTTGTCGTCGGCCTTGCTCTTCCAGATGCCGTAGGTGTCGTCGTAGACGTAGGTGTCGGCGCTGTTCACCAGCTTGAACTTCAGGCCCATCAGCTCGTCGTAGCTGTAGGCGCGGAAATCGCTGGGGACATCGACGTTCTGGTTCTGGGCGAACTGCTGTATCATCTTGTCCAGCTCGGCGGAGTCCCGCAGACCCATGGAGTAGAGGGCGTAGTCGGTCACGGTGCCGTATTTGCTCAGCACGACGACACATTCGGTGGGCTTTTCGGGCCAGCGGCCAGCCTTGACTTCGTACTGGGACTTATAAAGGTCGCTGTTGGCGGGCAGCTGATAGAATACGCTGGTGTTGCTGCCCATGCTGTTCATCAGGCTGCTGGTAACGGAGGTGGAGCCGGAACCCGAGCTTCCCAGACCCAGCATCGAGAGGGTAGAGTCCGGGTTGACCTGATGCACACTGCCGTCGGCATCCTGCCGGTAGATCTGGGGCGAGACGCTGTAGGAATACTCGATGGAGGTGGCGTCATCCGCAATGGTGGACTCGTCGCTGTCGAGATATTTCTTTAAGGAAGTGAGGTCGTTGGACGTCAGGCCCGACACCATCTTGGTGATGAGCTGGCGGACCGAGACCATTCCCTCCACGCCGCCGGAGGTGTCCTTTTTGCCGTCCTCGTCGGTGGGCAGGCCGGTGGCTGTGGTGCCGTCGCTGCTGCCCGAGGACAGAAAGCTCGTGATGTCCACGCCGCTGCTCAGGATCTGCAGCGGGTATTCGCTCAGGGTGGAGCGCTCCATGTCGGCGATGTAGGCATTGACGCCGGTGGACAGCGAGATGATAAGGGCGATGCCGATGATGCCGATGCTGCCCGCGAAGGCCGTGAGCAGGGTGCGGGCCTTTTTGGTGCGCAGGTTGTTGAAGCTTAGGGCCAGCGAGGTGAGCCACGACATGGACGAACGGCCCATGTTCTTATGGATGGGAGGGGCAAGCTTTGTGTCGTCCGGCTCGAAGGGGCGGGTATCGTCGGTGATAGCGCCGTCCCGCAGACGGACGATGCGGTTGGCATACTGCTCCGCCAGTTCGGGGTTGTGCGTGACCATGACCACGAGGCGGTCTTTTGCCACATCCTTCAGCAGCTCCATGACCTGGATGCTCGTCTCGCTGTCCAGTGCGCCGGTGGGCTCGTCGGCCAGCAGGATGTCGGGGTTGTTGACGAGGGCGCGGGCGATGGCCACGCGCTGCATCTGGCCGCCCGACATCTCGGTGGGGCGCTTGTGGAGCTGGTCCCCGAGGCCCACCTGCCGCAGCGCCTCGGCGGCACGGCGGCGGCGCTCAGCGCCCGACACGCCCGAGATGGTCAGGGCCAGTTCGACGTTGGCGAGGACGGTCTGGTGGGGGATGAGGTTATAGCTCTGGAACACGAAGCCGACGGTGTGGTTGCGGTAGGAGTCCCAGTCCCGGTCGGTGTAGCGGCGGGTGGAGATGCCGTTGATGATGAGCTCGCCGTTGTCGTAGCGGTCGAGGCCGCCGATGATGTTGAGCAGCGTGGTCTTGCCCGAGCCGCTGGGGCCGAGGACGGCGACGAATTCGCTGTCGCGCAGGTTGAGGCTGACCCCGTTGAGCGCTGCCTGTGTCAGATCGCCGGTGGTGTATTTCTTTTCGATATTGATAAGCTGAAGCATTGGCCTGCCTTTCCGGCAGCAGAACGGGGGAGTGTCTGCTGGCCTATTCCGCCCGACATTTGTGGACGGAGAGGGAAACATAGTATCTGTTTGATTTTATCAGAAGAATATGAACAATTTATGTCGTAACGGGTGCCAAGTTCTGTGTTTTCTGCCGAAGGATGGAAAAGCGTTGCAGCCTGCGCGGAAAAGCGTTCCAAACCAGGAGGATGCGGCAGATGTGTCTTGATTTTTGGAGCGGTTGATGGTATTCTTGAGACAATATCCATGTTAATATTTTCAGTGTTCCAAAATTCGACGAAAACTGACGCAAATTTGTCGTTGCAACTCCTTTCGACGCTCCATACAATTTTATACAGTATAGTATGAAGTAGTTTGTCCGGCATAAGTGGAAGGGCCGGGCAGATGGGGTGAGGAGGATGCAGAATGAAACAGAATGTTCCATTGGTGAGGAGTTTTTCGGCGCTGGAACCGTATCAGGAGGCGTATACCCTTGCCTGTTCTCTGGAGACGGAGGGACAGGGCTGCTGGCTGACCGTGAGCCGGACAAAAGCTCCGGACGACCCGGCAGACACGGCCCGTGCATGGGTCCCGGCCCCGGAAGAGGAATGCGGACGGCTGCTGCAGTTTTTGTATGAGAACTCGGTCCAGCCGGAGCTGTGGCAGGATGCTATTTCCTGCTGGTATCCGCAGGCGGAGCAGGCAGAAAACCTGCGGGAAGGGGGCGCGTCGTGTGAGTTATGAGGAACAGGACGTCATATGGCGCGTAGCTCTGGCCAGTTATGACCCCAGAGAGATGCGGGTATGGACACGCTATCTTGAGGAGCGCAACCCGGCCATCCGCTGTACGGGCTACCGCAGCAGCCGGACGCTGCTGGAACGGCTCGAGCAGGGCGATGTGGACGTTCTGGTGCTGGGCGGCAGACTGGAGGACATGGACAGCATCCAGTTCCTGCCCAAGATACGCGGCCTTGCCCGCAAGCCTCTGGTGCTTCTGCGGGACGACGGACGCAATGAGAAATCGGCTGTGGAGAGCCTGAGTCAGGAGGACGCATGCTACCTCATCCGTCAGGCCACACTGGAAGATATGCTGCAGGAGCTGCGCGTTCCGGCCCACCGCCCGGCGGAGAGTCTGGAAAAGCGCTGCGAGCGCATCTATCGCAGCTGGGGTCTGAGCACCTGCGATGCCAACAAGCGCTACCTGACCGGTGCGCTTCGGATGATGATGGGCTCTGACCACCGTCTGGCCATCCGCAAGGAGATATTAGGGCCGGTGGCGGAGGAATACAATCTCACCGTGGCGGCTGTGGACAGCGCCCTCCGGCGGCTGCTGGAGACGCTGGACGAGACCGGTACCCAGACATGGCGGGATTTTCGAAAAGAGTATGGCTTAGAGCGCAGGAAGGTGACCATCGGCCGCCTGCTTTATGCGCTGGAAAGTAAACTGAGTCAGCAGTGAGGTGCTGACCACACGACGCGGAGGTAGAGCAGAATGCGCAGGCGAAACGATGGGGCAGGAGGCTCCCTTCGGGAGGAGTTTGGGGATGTGTGCTTCCATGCCCTTGGCATCATCGACCAGAACCGGGAATATCTGCAGATGCATCTGCTGGCGTCGGCCGACCTGCCCACCCGGCAGGCACTTTCGGACATCCAGATAGAGTCTGCCCGGCTGGACCGCACGGTACGCAATGCCATAACGCTTTATCGGCTGGAAAATGAAGAGCTGAGCGAGCTGCAGCCTCTGGACCTGTGCAGTCTGCTGGAAAAAGCGGGCCGTCTGGCCCCGGACATCCAGCGGTCACTGGAAATAGCGCTCACGACGGAGAGCGGGGGCATCGAGCACTGCACCGTCATGGGTGTTCCCGATGAGGCCGAACAGCTGCTGCTCCACCTCATCTCCAACGCGCTGCGGGCCTGCGATGCAGGCGGCGGGGTGTGGGTGAGCCTGAAACAGAAAAAGACCGGCGTCGTGCTCCGGGTGGAAGACAACGGCTGCGGCCTGATGGAGGAAGACCCCATCGAGAACAACCGCCGCTTCCTCAGCGGCGCAAAGCTGGGTCTCCGCATCTGTAAGCTCATCTGCCGCCGTGCAGGCTGGAAGCTGACGCTGACGGCCCGGCCGGGCGGCGGCACCCGGGCGCAGGTGGTGTTCCCGCTGGCCTCCTGCGAGGACATCCCGCCGGAAATGGAGCTCCACTCCGGCGAGGAGAACGACATCCGCGCAGCGCGGTTCGCAAGCCGGGCGGCACAGGAGCTCCTTCTGCTGAGGAGATATTGAACGAGACAAAAAGGCATCTGCAATGCGGCCGGGACGGCGCAGCGCAGATGCCTTTGCTTTGTGTGCGGGACAGGGAAGAAAGCGGAAAAATTGACAGACGGTAAAGAATCTTAGTAGAAACAGCCCGAAATCCACAGAAAAGTTTGCGAAATTAACAAAATGTTTAACTTTGCAAGATGATTTTACTGTTTTTAAGGTGTAAAATAATCCCGAATGATTGATTGTCAGCCGGATTTGGTTTATAATACCCGTGTATGCGAGTCTGAAATTTGATTCGTTAGCAAACAACTTCTGCCCGGGCCGGAGAGCCCTGTGTGCAGAGGGAGAGTGCATTGTCCTTCAGGAGGAAAAACAACTGTGAGAGTAGGTCTTGACATCGGCAGCACTACCATCAAATGCGTGGTGCTGGATGAAAACGATACCCTTTTATATTCGACGTATGAGCGCCACTACAGCCACATTCTGGAAAAGGCGCAGGAGCTGCTGCGCCGCATCGACGCAGAGCAGCTGCATGGCCGGAAAGCGCTGCTCAGCATCTCCGGCTCCGCCGGCATGGGCCTGGCCGACAGCTGCGGCGTGCCTTTCGTGCAGGAGGTGTTCTCCACCCGCGTGGCGGTCAAAAAGTTCGTCCCTGCGACGGACTGCGTCATCGAGCTGGGCGGTGAGGATGCAAAGATCCTGTTCCTGACCAACGGCACCGAAGTCCGCATGAACGGCAGCTGCGCCGGCGGCACGGGCGCTTTCATCGACCAGATGGCGACGCTGCTCAAGATGAGTGCCGATGAGATGAACAAGGCGGCCGAACAGGCCACCCGTACATACACCATTGCATCCCGCTGCGGCGTTTTCGCCAAGAGCGACGTGCAGCCCCTCATCAATCAGGGCGCAAAGACCGAGGACATCGCGGCCAGCATCTACAAGGCCGTGGTCAACCAGACCATCGCCGGTCTGGCACAGGGACGCCCCATTCAGGGCAATATCCTCTATCTGGGCGGTCCGCTGACCTTCAGCACCGTGCTGCGCAAGAGCTTCGACGAGGCACTGGGCGTCACCGGTACCTGCCCCGAGAACAGCCTGCTCTACGTCGCGCTGGGCGCTGCCCTCTACGCCGACAAGGAGTTCGTCCTCTCGGATGTGGCCGCTGCGCTGGATGAGTATGCCGCCACGGCGACCTACGCCAGCGAGCCGCCCCTCTTCGCCAGCAAGGAAGAGTACGAGGTATTCCATGCCCGCCATATGTCCCACAGCGTGCCGCGGGTGGCGTTCAGCGCCCAGTGCGGCCCGGTGCATATCGGCATCGACTCCGGCTCCACCACCGTCAAGCTGGTGGTCGTGGACGAGCAGAGCCAGATCCTCTACACCAACTATCAGCCGAATCTCGGCAACCCGCTGCCCCTTATCCGGCAGCAGCTGCTGAAAATCTATAAAGAGCACACCGGCCTCAAGGTGGCCAGCGTGACCACCACCGGCTACGGCGAAGAACTGGTCAAGAACGCCTTCCGCTGCGACTTCGGGCTCGTGGAGACCGTGGCCCACTTCACGGCAGCAAAATACTTCATGCCGGACGTGGACTTCATCATCGACATCGGCGGTCAGGATATGAAGTGCTTCAAGATCGAAGATGGTGCCATCAGCAACATCTTCCTGAACGAAGCCTGCTCTTCCGGCTGCGGCAGCTTTTTGCAGACCTTCGCGCAGGCACTGGGCTACGACGTCAAGGAGTTCGCGGCCCTCGGCCTCTTCGCCGACCGCCCCGTGGATCTGGGCAGCCGCTGCACCGTCTTTATGAACAGCTCGGTCAAGCAGGCCCAGAAGGACGGCGCGTCCATCGAGAATATCTCGGCGGGCCTGTCCATCAGCGTCGTCAAGAACGCACTGTACAAGGTCATCCGTGCGTCCAGCCCCGAAGAGCTGGGCCGGAAGATCGTCGTGCAGGGCGGTACGTTCTACAATGAGGCCGTCCTCCGCGCCTTCGAGAAGGAGATGGGCGTCGAGGTCATCCGCCCCGACATCGCCGGTCTGATGGGCGCTTACGGTGCGGCCCTCTTCGGTCTGCGCCAGTGCCACAAGAACGGCCAGACCACCTCCGCCATGATGAGCGAGGAAGAGCTGGAGAACTTCGACCAGAAAGTCGTCAGCGTCAAGTGCGGCGGCTGCGGCAACCACTGCCAGCTCACCGTCAACACCTTCGCCGATGGCCGCAAGTTCATTTCCGGCAACCGCTGCGACAAGCCCGTCACCGGCAAGAGCGAGGACAACAGCCTCAACCTCTATGCCTACAAGCAGCAGCTTCTGGCCAGCTATAAGCCCGTGGCCGGAAAGCGCGGCTCCATCGGCATCCCGCTCTGCCTGAATATGTACGAGCTGCTGCCGTTCTGGCATGCATTCTGGACAAAGCTCGGCTTTGCCGTCCACACCAGCCCGGTGTCCAGCCGCGGCCTCTATCTGGCCGGTCAGGCTACCATCCCCAGCGACACCGCCTGCTTCCCGGCCAAGCTCAGCCATGGCCACATCAAGGCCCTGACCCAGATGCATCTGGACGCCATCTTCTACCCCTGCCTGACCTACAACATCGACGAGGGTCTGGGCGACAACCACTACAACTGCCCCGTCGTGGCCTACTATCCCGAAGTCCTCGCCGGCAACTGCCCCGAGCTGGAAGGCCAGAAGTTCATCTACGACTACGTCGGCATCCACCGTCCGAAGGATTTCGTCCACAAGATGGCGAAGGACGTGCTGCCCAAGTATTTCGGTGGCATCTCCGAGAAGGAAGTGCAGGAGGCTGCCAACGCTGCCTACGCTGAGTATGAAGCCCACATGGCACAGATCCGGGTCAAGGGCAGCGAGATCATTGATGAGGCCCGCCGTCAGGGCAGGCGCATCATCGTGCTGGCCGGACGCCCCTACCATGTGGACCCGGAGATCAACCACGGCATCGACCACCTCATCACCCGCCACGGCGCGGCGGTGGTCACCGAGGACAGCATCTCCAACCGCGTGGAAAAGTTCCCCACCAGCGTGCTGAACCAGTGGACTTACCACAGCCGCCTGTATGCCGCCGCCAAGTACTGCACCACCCAGAACGATATGGACCTGGTGCAGCTGGTGTCCTTCGGCTGCGGCGTGGATGCCATCACCACCGATGAGACCCGCGAGATCCTGCAGGAGGGCGGCAAGCTCTACACCCAGCTGAAAATTGACGAAATTACAAACCTGGGTGCTGTCAATATCCGCCTGCGCAGTCTGTTCGCCGCACTGGATGAGAGAGACGAAGATAAGAAGTAACATAGGAGGAACCTATGGAATACAATTACCCCAAATTCACCCCGGAGATGAAGAAAACTCACACCATCCTCATCCCCAACATGGCCATCACCCAGTTCCGCCTGCTGGAATACGCCCTGCGCTACGACGGCTACAAGTGCGAGATCCTTGGTAACTGCGGCAGCGCTGTGGCGCAGCTGGGCCTGAAATATGTCCACAACGACACCTGCTATCCGGCACTGCTGGTCATCGGCCAGTTCCTCGACGCGCTGAACAGCGGCAAGTACGACCTCGAGCACACGGCCCTGCTCATCACCCAGACGGGCGGCGGCTGCCGTGCCTCCAACTACATCCACCTGCTCCGCAAGGCGCTGGTCAAGGCAGGCTATCCGAACATCCCGGTGGCCAGCCTGAACTTCTCGGGCCTCGAGAAGGACAGCGGTTTCCAGATGACTCTGCCTCTGGCCCGCCGGGCCATCGCCAGCGTGTTCTACGGCGATATGCTCTGCGCCCTGCGCAATCAGGTCGCTCCGTATGAGAACGAGAAGGGCGCTGCCGATAAAATGGTAGACCTCTGGGTCGAGCGTCTGGGCCGTGTACTGCTGGCGGGCAAGGGTTTCACCTCCCGTGAGATGAAGCACACCTTCCCCCTCATCGCAAAGGACTTTAAGTCCATTCCCGTCACCCGTGTGCCGAAGGTCAAAGTCGGCGTCGTGGGCGAAATTTACGTCAAGTACAGCCCGCTGGGCAACAACGACCTGCAGAAGTTCCTCGAGAGCCAGGACTGCGAGGTCAACTTCCCGGGTCTGATGGGCTTCGTGCAGTACTGCATCTTCAACATGGGCGAGGACCATGTCCTCTACGGCGGCAAGCTGGCCATGAAGATGGGTACCGACCAGCTGCTCAACTGGCTGGACAGCGTGGAGCGCTCCATGCTCAAGGCCGAGGCCGACGCCGGTTTCTACGCCCCCGGCCCCTTCAAGGAGCTGGTGGAAAAGCCCGAGGGCATCATCTCGCTGGGTGCCAAGATGGGCGAGGGCTGGCTGCTGACGGCTGAGATGATCGAGCTGGTACAGGGCGGTTACGGCAACATCGTCTGCGCACAGCCTTTTGGCTGCCTGCCGAACCACATCGTGGGCAAGGGCATGGTAAACAAGATCCGCGCGATGTACCCCAGCGCCAACATCACTCCCATCGACTATGACCCCAGCGCCACCAAGGTCAATCAGGAGAACCGCATCAAACTGATGCTGGCCGTAGCAAAGGAGCGTCTG
>ENA-UOJA01002578-UOJA01002578.1-human-gut-metagenome-genome-assembly--contig:-C19-NODE-2578-length-12131-cov-57.375124_pt1 | contig 12131 bp, 12 predicted proteins | sample MGYA00242337_ERZ723884 | MGnify/ENA metagenome assembly ERZ723884
CTGATAATCAAGTGTTAAGAAGATAGAGAATTTTTAACTGTCAAAGTCAGGAAAAACAGGGTGATGAGCATATTTACATTCTGCTTAAAATCGGCATAATCGGTTGGATGTCAGGTTGTTATATGGGTGTTTACAGGTTTGTCTGGATGCTCATTGGTTCAGAAATCACCTATGGCGACGCTCTTTCTATCCTCTATGAAGTTCACGTCAAAGGCAATCACGCAGATGGAGACAAGGATCTTCTGAAGAAATCGTATCACGAAATTGCGCTGCCAGCGGCAAAGGCCCGCTTTGCTCAGGTGCTTCGCAATTCGCCGCGGGCTATGCAGCTGCTCAGCTATCCATCGACAAGAGGATGTCCTATACGGCATCTGATGATGCCGTGTCAATCCTTCGGGCGCACTATAAAATGCAAATCAACCTACTTTTTACGTTGCCCCTAAAACCCGCCATTAAGAAAGGCGCGGGTTTGTACGTAACTCGGCTCGTAGTAAGCTCCGGTGTTGTAATTGTCAATGACTTCGCAGACAGGGGAGTTGTAAACACGCAGCATTTCCTCAGGCAGATTGTCGTCGGTCAATAATGATTGGACCAGTCTTGCATACACTTTTCCCATTTGCGTAGGTGTTGGAACCTTATCGGTAAAGCGAGGCGAAATCTGTGTGACATCAAAACTTCCTGCTTCGAGTTTGTAATTGTCGATCCATTCTGCTTCTACCTGCTCAGGATTGAGACAATGATTGGTTCCCGCTATAGATAACTCGTGCAGCAAGCCATCTGTCCCAAGGTGTTCGACCACATATTTGTTGCGCTGATGAATCTTTCTGGCTACTCGCTCTATCATATAGCAGACGAAATACAAGTCATTGAAAGAAATCTGTTCATCAGGAAAGTACTTGTTGCTCATAATTGATAGTAAGATTTGAAATTGAGCGTCTTAAGTGCTCTGTCGGTACAAAAAAGTATCTGGTGGGTAGGATGCTTGAATTTGGCCAATGTCCAGAAGGCCTCCCTGCTGATATGTCCGGCGAGGAAATCCTCCACATAGTCCCAAACTTCATCATCAGCCATCGGCCCCTCTACGATATCGTACGAATGATTTTCTCCGTGGCGGCAAGATGCTACAAAGTCCAGCCATTCATCTGTCATCTCGGGAAATACTTTAACTGAAAGATCGGTGTCCGGTGTATATTCATAGACGCACACGATATGAGGGTTCCGTTTGGAAATCGCCCATCTTTGAGCCTGCCGTTCGAAACGAGTGCAATAGAATCCGAAACCGAAATCTTTATTATAACCGAAGACTCGTATTTCTGGATTCTTCACTACGGTATTCGTGCCGTGGTATAAAGTAACTGATGATTCAGATTCCATAATTTTCTTCTCTACGACTAAATAGTCCTTCTTTACGCTTACTAATATACGACTAAAATCTGAAAAATCAACTCGTCCGTAAACGTGTGGAATTTTACGGACGAGTTGTAGAATGAATTGCCGAATACGCGGGGTTAGCCGAGGAAGCCGAGGAGGATGCCGGCAGCTACTGCTGAACCGATGACACCGGCTACGTTCGGGCCCATGGCGTGCATCAGAAGATGGTTGCTCGGGTCAGCCTCACGTCCTACCATTTCGGAAACGCGGGCACTGTCAGGCACTGCGGATACACCGGCATTGCCGATAAGCGGATTGATCTTGTGGCCCTCACGGCAGAACAAGTTCATGAACTTCACGAACAGGACGCCGCAGGCCGTAGCAATGATGAACGACAGAAGACCGAGCGCGAAAATCTTGATGGATGTCGCTGAAAGGAATTTGTCGGCCTGAGTCGAGCAGCCCACAGTAAGACCGATCAATGTCGTGATGACGTCGATGAGCGGTCCTCTTGCCGTTTCAGCAAGACGCCTTGTCACTCCGCTCTCCTTCAGTAAGTTACCGAAGAACAGCATACCCAGAAGCGGGAGACCTGAAGGGACGATGAACGCAGTCGTGAGGAAGCCCACAATCGGGAAAATGATCTTTTCCCTCTGGCTTACAACGCGAGGAGACGGCATACGGATAAGCCTTTCCTTCTTGGTCGTGAGCAGAAGCATGATAGGCTTCTGGATGACCGGAACAAGTGCCATGTAGGAATAAGCCGACACGGCAATCGCACCCATAAGGTCCGGTGCGAGTTTGGAAGAAAGGAAAATCGCGGTAGGACCGTCTGCACCACCGATAATACCGATAGCGCCGGCCTCATTAGGCATGAATCCCATTGACAATGCCAACAGATATGCTCCGAAAATACCCATCTGTGCAGCAGCGCCGATAAGGATCAGGCGCGGCTGAGAGATAAGTGCGGAGAAGTCAGTCATTGCACCGATACCCAGAAAAATCAGCGGAGGATACCATCCCTGGCGCACACCCTGATAAAGGATGTTCAACACAGAACCGTCCTCATAGACTCCGATATTCAGTCCCGGAAACATTGGGATATTTCCGATGATCATACCAAAGCCGATCGGCACCAGGAGCAGAGGCTCCCATTCCTTGACAATGGCCAATGTTATAAAGACAATTCCGATGGCAATCATCACGATGTGCTGCCAAGTCATATTGCAGAAGCCCGTGAACTCCCAGAATTGCTGTAAACTGCTTATTATCTGATCCATAAGCAGGAGATTATGCGATAGTTACGATAGCGGCGCCTTCCAGCACTGAATCGCCTTTGCTTACATTGATCTTGGTCACGACGCCCGCTCTGTCAGCCTGGATTTCATTCTCCATCTTCATTGCCTCGAGAACCGCCACTTTCTGTCCTGCAGCAACGGTATCACCCTCTTTTACAGATACTTCGATGATGACTCCAGGAAGCGGAGAAGTTACAGGTTTGCCCTCGCCGGCAGGTTTTGCGGCAGGAGCAGCAGCCTGAACCGGAGCGGCAGCAGGTGTTGCAACAGGAGCTGCAACCGGTGCAGCCTGAACTGGCGCGGCAGCAGGCATGGCATTCTCCATCTCAACCTGATATGACACGCCATTGACAGTAACGTCTGCAAGGTTGTCGTTGGTGGAATTGATAGCTACATTGTAGTCATTTCCATTGATCTTGAATTTATATTCTTTCATAATTTTTGTTTTTTATCTGTTGATTATCTCGGCAATTGCCTGAAATTCTGTTCTTTGCTGTTCCAGCTGCTCTGCTTGCGCTGAATCGTGATGACGAAGCTTTCCTTGTCGTGTACGGACTCTTCAGCATAGAGATGCAGAGCTGCAGCTATGGCCGCATACACCTCGCCGTTCATTTCCTGGTCCAATGCCATTGCTATCGCAGCGGCAGTCTCAGGTGTCATCTTTCCGGATTTGCCGGCTTTGGCGCGGCTCTCTTTCTTGCATGTGCAGGATTTCTTGCCTTCACCGCCGGACACCTTTCCCAGGAGGCTGAACAGCCACCACAGGATGATGAGTGCTGTAAATACCACAGATACCGACACGAGTGTAAGAACAAACCCGTGCTCGTCCTCTTTTTCCATTCTCTGGCTTCCGGTCTCCACGTTCTGGGACCCGTTTATGGAGCCCGGCGTAGGTACAGCCGCCTCAGCCTCAGTCACGAATTCCATCTGGCGGAGGTCGTGGGCGAGTTTGATTACGGATTTGCCTGCAGGGAGTGTTGCCGGAACTTCAAGAGAGTCGATAACGGTACGTCCGTCATTGCTGACCAGATAGACCGTAGAGCCTTTCGCTACCTTGAAATCGGCATAGAAAGTACCCTCCTTTCCCTTTCCGCTTGCGTAGAACAGAACCGTCTGGCGAGGACCTATCTTGGTCCTGCTGTCAGTTTTCGGGATCAGGCTCATTTTCAGGTTGTTCCTGTCAATGGACAGGAAACAGCCGCCGAAATTGACCGTCCCTTGAGACTTGTTGAAAATCTCAATCCATCCGTTACGTCTTCCGTAGTCATCCACGATGCCGGTGCTGTCCGGCTCTGCCAGAACCTCTGAAATTATCAGGTCACTGACATTCTGACCCAGGGCGGAACCTATCGAAAACGCAAGGATTGTACTGATTGTCAATAATATACGTTTCATTGTCCGTCTGCTTTATAGTGGAAGATTGTCGTGCTTCTTGGCTGGAAGAGTCTGCTTCTTTCCGGCGAGCTGTTCCAATGCGCGGATAACGCGGAATCTCGTGTTTCTCGGTTCAATGATATCGTCAATGTAGCCCATCTTGGCTGCCTGATAAGGATTGCAGAAGAGATCGTTGTACTCATTTTTCTTCTCCTCGGCAAGCTTAGCCTGCTCGGCAGGATCTTCCACGGCCTTGATTTCCTTGCCGTAAAGAATCTGCACGGCACCGTCAGCACCCATGACTGCGATATTGGCAGAAGGCCAGGCGTAATTTATGTCACCACGTATCTGCTTGCAGCTCATCACGATATGTGCTCCGCCGTATGACTTTCTCAATGTCACTGTCACCTTAGGCACAGTAGCCTCGCCATAAGCATAGAGGAGTTTCGCGCCATTGGCAATGATGGCTCCGTATTCCTGCTGGGTTCCGCAGAGGAAGCCAGGCACGTCAACCAGAGTGACGAGAGGAATGTTGAAGGCATCGCAGAAACGAACGAAACGCGCCGCCTTTCTGGAAGCATTGATGTCCAATACGCCTGCGAGATATTTCGGCTGATTGGCCACGATACCTACGCTGCGTCCGTTCATGTGGGCAAATCCCACGATGATATTCTTCGCATATGACTGGTGAACCTCGAAGAATTTGCCGTCATCGACAATGCTACGGATGACATAGTACATGTCGTAGGCCTTGTTCGGATTGTCCGGGATGATTTCGTTCAATGCATCGTCAGCCCTGCTGACAGGGTCATTGGTCGGAACAACCGGAGCCTCCTCCATATTGTTCTGCGGAATGTAGCTGAGGAGCTCCTTTATGATGCGGATGCCGTCCTCATCGTTCTCCGCCGCGAAATGTGCCACACCGCTCTTGGTGGCATGAACGCTGGCGCCGCCAAGGTCCTCAGAGGACACTGTCTCGCCGGTCACGCTCTTGACCACTGCCGGGCCTGTAAGGAACATGTAAGAAGTGTTCTTCACCATGATGGTGAAGTCGGTCAATGCCGGTGAATAGACTGCTCCGCCGGCGCAAGGTCCGAAAATTCCTGAAATCTGTGGAACCACACCTGAAGAGAGGATGTTCCTTTCGAAAATTTCACCGAATCCTGCCAATGAATTGATTCCTTCCTGAATTCTGGCACCGCCCGAGTCGTTCAGGCCGATGCATGGCACACCGTTTCTCGTGGCCATATCCATAACCTTGCAGATTTTCTGCGCCATAACTTCTCCGAGAGAACCTCCGGATACCGTGAAGTCCTGTGCGAAGACATAAACCAGTCTTCCGTCGATAGTTCCTTGTCCGGTAACCACTCCGTCTCCGTCGAAGTGCTGTTTCTCCATTCCGAAATTCGTACAACGGTGCTGTACGAACATGTCGAATTCTTCGAAGCTGCCCTCGTCCAGGAGCAATGCTATTCTCTCACGCGCAGTGAGTTTTCCTTTCTGGTGCTGTGCATCGATGCGTTTCTGTCCACCGCCCATAGCGGCTGCCGCTCTGCGCTCGACCAGTTTCTTGATATTATCCTGCTGGATACTCATTTGTGCTGTATATAATTATTAAGTTATACTCAATCCAATGTCTCGCAAGGTGTTTACTTGCTGAACGTTCGCTTAAATTCGAGGAACGTCGCTTGTTCGAAGGCTTCAAACCCCTCTAATATAACAACCTGCAAATATAACAATTATTTCGTCCAAATGCGAATGTGCAAAAAACGACCCCGGCTGAAACGAATCTCAGTCGGGGTGAATCCTTTATTTATTGTCGTGCAGAAGAATTATTCCTCTGCCGGTTTCATCAAGCTGTAAACGTTGGTGACATCGTCATCGTTCTCGAGAAGATCGGTGAGCTTGTTCAATGTCTCGCGCTGCTCAGGAGTTACATCCTTCAGTTCAGTGTTCGGAATCCTCTCGAAACCTCCGGATACGAGCTCGTAGCCATTGTCCTCTATGAACTTCTGGATACCGCCGTAAGACTCGTAGGCACCGTAGATCACTACGTTCTTGGTGATGTTCTCGTCCTCATCCTCCTGCTCCTCGATGAATACCTCAGGGTCATCATCGTAGTCGCAAAGTGCAAGCTGGAGTTCATCGATGTCAAGACCTTCCTGGTACTTGATTCTGAACACGCACTTGTGGTCGAACATGAAACTTACGCTTCCGCTTGTTCCGAGCGTGCCGCCGCATTTGGTGAAATAACTGCGGACATTGGCCACTGTTCTGGTATTGTTGTCTGTAGCAGTTTCAACAAGGAAAGCGACACCGAACGGGCCGTAACCCTCGAACGTAACCTCCTTGAAATCACCGAGACTCTTGTCGGTAGCCTTCTTGATGGCTCTCTCGATATTGTCCTTAGGCATGTTCTCGTTTCTTGCCTCTGCGATGAGCGCACGGAGACGAGGGTTGCCGATCACATCAGGACCGCCCTGCTTGACAGCGATAGTAATTTCTTTTCCGATTTTGGTGAAGGTCTTGGCCATGTGGCCCCAACGCTTCATCTTTCTCTCTTTTCTGAACTCAAAAGCTCTTCCCATAATCTATTTGTTCTCTATTCTGCTGATATATTTGTCGATATCGTAGCCTTCCATTGACTGAGGATACTGGTCCTTGATCTTCTTGTAGAAAGAAAGAGCCTTGGCGTCATCACCGAGTTCCTCGCATGCGACACCCGCCTTCAGAAGATAAGCGGCAGCGAACATGTTGTCCACAACACCTGCAGCCTTCTCGTAGCATCCTACAGCTTCCTTGTATTTCTCGAGTCCTGCATAAGCGTCACCCTTGCAAGCAAGCGCTCTTGCCTTCAGAATCTCATCCTTTCCGTTGTATTTGCTGAGGTAGGAGAGGGCCTCCTCGAATTTGCCGAGCTGAAGTTCGCACACACCTGCATAGAAATACGCAGCAGCACCGGCATGAGAGCCGTACTGGTCAATGACCTGGCTGAAACCGAGCACGTTTCCGTCTCCGTTGAGTGCGAGGTCATAGTTCTGGGCGCGGAAATTGGCTTCTGCCTGATACATCTGCTCTGCAGCCTCAGCTTTCTGCGGCTGAGCGTAGAACTTCTGGTAGCACAGAACTGCAACACCGACTACGATGACTGCGCCGAGACAGCCCCAAATGACTTTTTTGTTTTCATTGAAGAATTTTTCTACAGAAGATACTTTTTCTGCAACCTGCTCGTTCTGCAGTCTCTCCTGATCTTTAAGAGTTTCTTGTGCCATATTTTCTTATGTTTTTTATTTCGTTTCAATGCGGCAAGCGCATAATAGACCGCAAATGTATAAAAATTACGGGAAATTCACAATGTTTTTATGAATTAGGCTGTTTTGATGCGTCAGGCGTGTCCTCGTGGCCGGATACATTAGGAGTATAAAGACCGGCCTTAGCGGCGTATCTGACCAGTTCCACCGTGCTTGAGATATTCAACTTCTTGAAAATGTTGCTCTTGTGAGTGTCGATAGTACGGACGGAGACATTGAGCCTGCCGGCAATTTCCTTGGACGTCCTGCCTTCGCAGCACAACCTGATGACCTCGAGCTCGCGGCTGGTCATCTTCGGGACATCATCCATCGTCTCTATATCATTGACAATCTCCTTCAGCTGGGCAGCCTCAGGCTTGTCCTTTATCGTCGGCACCAGCGACAGCAGCTTGCTCTTCACCTCGTCGTTCTTGGTCAGGATCCTTGCCTGGCGGCGCCTGATGATGAGCATTCTCCATGACAGAGCCAACAGAATAGCCAGCATTATGCAGAAAACACCCAGGCACATCATTATGGCAAATCTGGTCTTGGACATTTCCTGCTCACGGATCAGGTTCTCCTCTTTTTCCTTCGTCTCGTACCTTACGCGGAAATTCTCCACGGCCGAGTCTGCCCTGTCCTCGGAAATCTTCTCTGAAAGCTGGGTGTATTGTTCAAGAGTCTCCAGAGCGTCCGACAGCCTGCCAAGATGCTTCTGGCATAGCCACAGACCGCTCAGCGCCTTCTTTCTGACATAGTCGCTTCCGGATTTCAATGCGTATTCGCTGGCCTGCCTGTAAGTCTTCTCGGCCTGCTTGTAGAACTCCGACTTATAGTAAAGATGCCCCAGTTGGTTGTAACAGATGGCCAGAGACGTGATATTGTTTTTCCGCTCCAAGATAGGGATGGCCTTGAGAATGCATTTTTCAGCTTCAATGTCCTCCCCTCTGGCAATCAGCACCGCCGCTTTCTGGGAAAGTCTGATCGCGGCCTTACCTTCCCGCTTGTCCTGGCTGTCCAGCTGATATGCCTCTTCCACGCAGGACAATGCTTTCTCACTGTGTCCCATTTCGAGCCATATGTCTGAGGCGAGACCGAGCCTGATCGCAAGCCGCTGTCTGTCACCGCTTTCCCTTTCGATGTCAATCGCCGGCAGGACATAGCCCAATGCTGTCTCGGCCTGACCGGTCGCGAGATACAGAGTAGCGAGATTGTTCATCGTGGAACTCATTCCGCTCTTGTTCTTTGATTTCAGGTCCAGCCTGTAAACGCGTTCCATATAGGTTATGGCCTGACCGAACATTCCCTTGCGCTGGTAGATGATACCGATATTGTTGATACAGTCGCCAAGCAGAGTCTCGTCATCGCATTTTTCGCACAGGGGCAATGCCATGAGCGCCACGGACAATGCCTCGTCGAACTTGTCATTGGCAAAATACCAACAGGACATCATATCATAGATCCGCGCTTCGGATTCTATGGCCTGGCTTCTTCCGTATGTGTATTTTTCCGGGATGATGCCCTCCCTGTAGCCTAACTCCAGAAGCTCATTACCGGTACGCACGCGCCGGCTTCCGGTAAGGCTTTCCCATCGGGTGAAAAGTGAGTCAACGTCTGCGGCCTGAAGGTTAAGCGCTGTCAGAACCGTTATCAGTATCGTGAGTATCTTGTTCATCAGTTTTTCTTGTATTGTGGTGGTTCGTCAGACCATATTCGCAAATCTAATAAAAATCAATTGGTTTTCGGAAATAAAAAAATGCCTTTTTATGTGGCAGTTGTGAAAAAAAGTCGGATTTGAGATTACCTACGTAATAAAAAATACGTATAATTACCTATAGGTTTCAATGTTCCGATGCTCTACATTTGCAAAAACGTTATAAATGGCGATAAACTTAGCCGGACACTAAAAATACAGATTTGTCATGATACCTAAAATTATCCAAAATCCAATGAGGCACTTTACGGCAGCAGTCGCAGTACTACTGTCGCTTGCATGCGCATTTTCCTGCAAAAAGGAAAAAGGGGGAGGAGATACCCTCGAAAAGATATATTTCGTGGATCCTGCATCAGCGTCCATGGTCCTTTCCCAAGGCCAGACTGGATATATAATGTATGCCACTGTTCCTGAGAGCGCGGCGGCTACTGCAGTCATGGAATGGTCCTCTTCTGATACAAACATAGCGGAAGTGTTCAACGGCCAAGTGACAGCCATTGCGCCGGGAAATACCGTCATCACTGTCAAATGCGGCAACGTCTCGGCTATCCTGGACGTGCAGGTGGTGCCGATTCCGGTCACCAGTTTCAGCGTTCCTAAGACAATGAGCGCATACATGGACATGCCGACACCTGTAAAACTGACAGTGGAGCCGGCAGAGGCCAATGCAGCGTCGCTTCTGTGGGAATCGGACAACCCGGAAATCGCTGAAGTCGTCATTGAAAGCGGGAAGGCTTTTGTCAATGCCAAGAAAGAGGGAGGATGCAAGATCTCGGTGACTCCATATAATAATTCGGACGCGTCACAGAAAATCGAGGTTACGGTCTATCCTGCAATCTTCAAGCTCATGAGGAGATCAATATCAGGTGAAAGCGGTTATGTGGAGATTCTGAACGATGACTCTTTCGACATCACTGATATCGGGATGCCTACATATGAGGGAATGCGCTACATTGAAATGATCAGATTAGATGGCGGCGAACTTTTGGATTCTTCGGTGGAGGTTAATAATGAAAATTCGGGAATCGTTTCCATAACCAAACGTCAACGCAGCGAAAGTAAGGTCCTCCTCAATGTCGAGGAGAAGTCCGAGGTCGGGGCTACCAAGGTATCCGTATCTCTGAAAGAGGATGACAATGTCTATACGAAATCCTTTACCATCACCAGACAGAAGCATGATTTTACATCCGATACGAAGATTTGCCGGATATATACGGAAACTCCTGTAAACGATGTGGAGGAAATGTCCAGAAATGCCACTATGGAAGTGCAGATGTTTCCGGCTGTGAATGCCGTCTGGACCAGCAGCAATGAATCCGTAGCCAAGGTGGTTCCGGCAACAAGTGACGGAACAGGATTCTCTCCGATGGCGGAGATCCGGACATTTGGCGAGTATGGTTCCGCTGAAATCACAGCGACCGACGAAAGCGGAGAGCATACACGTAAATTCACTGTCAAGGTATCCAAGGCTTCATTCCCGGCGGGGACGAAGATCGGTATCCGGGTGGGTGGCAAGATTGAGCCTGTAGGTGAAAGCACGACAATCCGTGCATCATATGACGGCAGAAACGATGAAGGGTTCTGCCTTATGGATGCTTCCGGAAATTACCTCACCACATTCACTAATTTCAAGTGGACAATCGAATCTCCTTCGTGTGAATGCAGGCTTGCCACAGCCGGTGCCAGCGGTGTTGTCGTCACTCCGATTTCTACTACTACTTTCAGCGGCAGCAAGACGGCCACACTTGTCTGCACCGATGATGCCGGCAACAGGCTCACACATAAGATCTTCATTGATAGTCCTAATGCCTTCAGCGGAGTTCAGAATCTGAGGGTGACTGTGGACGGCAAGTCATATACCAGCAACGCCAAGGTGGATATCGGCAAGACCGCTACGATTGATATTGCGAAGCTTACAGTTGATAGTTCCTATGACGGCCTGAAGTGGGAAAATGTCGGTGTCCTGGGTAGCGTATATGGTACGACGAAGCTGAATAACAACAGCTCCGGTTCGTTGATGTCCATTGAATTCACTCCTAACCGCAAAATGGAAGCTATGCCGATTTCTGTTGAAGACGAAATCGGGCAGGTCAGGAAGATATATATCAGTTCGGCAGAGTTCCAGTTCCCGGAAGGCGCGAAGATTTACATCTCTTATTACAAGAGCACGTGGAGTACTTCAGATGATTGCCTCTTTTTCAATAACGGAAACACTTACTTCAGAGTCGGAACATCTGCAACTGATTTTGTGAAATCTGGTTCGCCAGTCAAGTGGTCGTGTGTTAAAACTTATCCTAAATTAAATTATAGCAGTACACTCAGAGCGTTGCCTGGTGGAGATGCTTCCATATATGCGTTGTCTCCAACGAGCTATCCAAATGATTATCGTACCGATGAGTATACATTGGTAGCCAAAGATGCTTACGGAACCGAGATCGAGTCGAGATTCAAAGTGAAGAAGTTTATGAATTTCAACGATGGCATTTGGTTCAGATTAAGCTATTATGTTCCTGGTTCTCAGGGTGCTGTCGCGAAGGGGTGGAACTATAAATTCGAATCTGGAAAAGATACATATGTGACGCTTCCAAAAGGTGCATATAATTATGTAGATATGGATTGTTGCCCTTACGAGTATGGTAATTGTGTATATGTCAGTCGCGCGGAAATCATTGATTTCGAGAATGGTTCGGTTGGTACGCGAACTATAAAACCTGCACTCGGCGCGAAGGCTACCACAATTAGTGAACAGTATGCGCGCATTACTCTCTATGATGATTACGGAAACAAGAAAGCTTTTTATATTAAAAATAAATAACATTTAATCAATAATATTATGGAAGAACTCTTAAAACAAATCAAGAAGGCGGCGGAGTCGATGCTTCGCGACGCTACAGCACAGGAGAAGAAGGGAAACAAGGCGGCAGGATTGCGCGCACGAAAAGCATCCCTCGCATTGGAACCGATGCTCAAGGAATTCAGGAAAATGTCCATCGCCAAGATGAAAGGACTTGCATGCCTCCTGGTTATAGTAGGGATTGTCGTTTAATGTTTTCAATCTGAGCGAAGCAGCAGACAATCCCTTTA
>ENA-UOJA01002579-UOJA01002579.1-human-gut-metagenome-genome-assembly--contig:-C19-NODE-2579-length-12124-cov-6.291739_pt1 | contig 12124 bp, 15 predicted proteins | sample MGYA00242337_ERZ723884 | MGnify/ENA metagenome assembly ERZ723884
GCAGCTGATCCGCACGTTGTCGGCAAAGGCATGAAAGTGCGAGATGCCGTCAGCCGGATAGGTCACCCCCACAGGGCGGTTGATGACCGGCGTGTCAAGCCAGAGAAGCCTCACCAGCACTTCGACGTCAAAGTCCATCCTGAGACCCATGCGGGCGTCAAAGAGTTTCACCATCGCTGACAAAGGATAGACCCGAAACCCGCAGAGCGAATCTTTGACGGCGCCCGAGAGGCCGTTGATTTTCACCCAGAGGTTACTCACCTCCCGCCCCTTTTTGCGCGCCAAGGGGGCTGAGGCGTCATAAACGGGATATCCGCAGATGAGGGCCTCGGGCTTTTTTTGCGCCGCATCGAGAAACCCCGCAGCGGCCCTGAGGTCATGCTGGCCGTCGGCGTCCACCTGCAGCACGTGCGTGTAACCGTCAGTGCGTGCCCGGCGCATGCCCGCCATCACCGCGGCGCCCTTGCCGCCGTTTGCCTGCCTCAGTAGCGCAACCGGAAACGGATACGTCTTTGCGGCAACGGCGTCCAAAACCGCCGCACACTTTGCGTGCGAGCCGTCGTCCACGAGAATCACGGGCCAGTGTCGGGCAAGCCTCTCCGTGATCTCCGCAATGCACAGATCGTGGTCATAGACCGGAATCACGATGACGGGACGAAACTCAGGCATCGGCTTTCCCTTCAAACATAAGCCTGCCTTTGCCAAAAAGCGCACCTTGGGTACCCGCCCAAACGAAGTCAACGGCGGCTTTTCCGGCAACGCGCGTCATCGTCACCACGACCGTTGTGTTGGGCCGCACGGGCTGCATGAACTTGAGGTTTCGGATCCCGGAAAAAAGCCCGATACGCCCGAAAACCGCCTCACTCATTCTCACGGACCACTCGGCCTGACAGACGCCGGGCAAGAGGGCAAACTCCGGAAAGTGCCCTTCAAAATAGGGGCTCTTCGCGGGCACCGTCAAAAGAATTTCCGCCGCATCGCCCTCTCTTTTGGCCACCGCAAACTGCACCGTGCGGGGGTCAAAAAGGCGCGTTAACGCCTCCATCGTGATTTTGCCCATGCAGTTTTGCGGGAGTTCCGTCACAAACCGCCAGTGCCGCGGCAGACACACGGCTTCAAAGGATTGCGCCAGAACGTGCCGCAGGCGCTTTACGAGTGCGGCCTTCCCTTCACTGCGCAATGCCTCAAGCCCCGCCTGCGTTAACTCCGCAGCGACCGCAAGCGTACGGTGGGCGTCGGGTAACTGAAACGCGCGGGCCGCACTCACAATCCCTGAGTCGGTCAACGCCTTTTCCATGGCTGTCAGCGACACCCGCTTTTCCTCGACCTTCGCGATACGGTCCGCGCGCCCCAGGTGTTCAAAGGAAAGGCCGTCGGGTAACGGCGCAATTTTGTCGTTTGTGACTTCCCAGTCTGCGTGATAAAGCTGCTCGCTTTTTAGTGCCAAAAGGCCGTCAGCGCACTTCCAGACAACGCCCGGCAGCGCCCGCCAGGCCGTGCCCGTCATCGTTCCATCAGAGGCAACGCCGCGGCTTCGCCAGGCAATGCCCCCGGACTCCGAGCTCCCTAAGAGTTCCACGGGCGAGAGGCCGGTGAGCCGCAGACAATCCCTCACCCCGTTTTCCGCGAGGGGCCCTCCTGAAGACATCACAATCTGCAGCCGCCCCTTCGTTTTTTCCCAGTCGGGGGTTTCAGGAAGGCGCGTCAGATGCGCGGGACTCGCGATCCACGCCGACTTTTCAAAGCGGCCTGCAAGGTCAATGACGCCTTCAGGCGTCGTCACCCGCCTGTGCCAGACGGGCCGGGCGGAAGCAATCGGCCAGAGAAGGAAAAAAAGGAGCCCGTAGATGTGCTGCTGGCTTACGGTTGAAAGAATGACGGCATCGGGATCAACGCCCGCGTCAGACTGGCGCTTTTCAATGCTTTCAACTTCACAAAAAAGCTGCCGCAGACGCTTAATCACCGCCGTGGGGGTGCCCGTTGAGCCGGAAGTGAAAAGTTCGAGTAGTTCCGCGTTTTCCTCAAGCACTCCGAACTCGCACTCCGCGGCGGCGACCGGTTCGATCACTGTGAGCCCGCTGTCCCCGGGGAAGTCCCCGGCTGCGGCGTCGGCAACACCGGCTCTGAGCCTTGCGCACGTCGCGGGCGTCGTGTCCGCGGGAAGCACCGCGGTAACGCCTGCCGCCCAGGCGCCGAAGAGTGCCGCCGAGGAGGTAAAGATTTCCGGCGAAAAGACCGCGGTGCGCTTTACGCCTGCCGCTTCAAAAGCCGCCTTGTAGCCCGCAGCGGCGCGCCGCAGATCCCCGAAGGTTTTCACGCCCGCGCTGCTCACGCACCAGGGCCGCGTATCGGTCTCTGTCCGCTTTAAGACGTCCCTCACCGGGACAAAGCTCTCCGTTGTCATCTTTGATTCCTTCTAACCCAAAGCCTCACGGCATATTCGCCCGCAAACATGAGGCCCATTGCAATGTAGGAAATAAGCCCGTTATAAAGCGCCCACCACGCGTCGCTGCGGTTTAGCGCACTGTCCAGAGCCACCGTGCCGTTTGCGAGAAAAAAGACGCACCAGGCGACGGTAACCCTGCGGCAGTAACGTACGGCTGAGGGCTGCAGATCCGGCGTCTTCATCCGAGCAAAGCGCTCGACCGCCGGTGTTCCCGCGAGTGACCCCGCGAAAAACGCGAGCCACGCGGCAGAAACCACCACCGGATAGAACTTCGCAGGAAAAGCCTCTCCGGTCGCAAGCACCGCAGCCGCCAACACCGCCGCACCCCCGGCAATAATCCACACGACGGCTGACTTCCGGTTTTTAAGCTGCAGCAAAACCGCTGCCGCGAGAATCACCGCCGTCCACTGCCCGTACCCGCGCGTTACCGTCCACCACACAAGCGGCGGATAACACAGCGTGAGCAGCGCAAAGACAACGGTGCGGGCCTTCATAGCCGGTTTTATGCCTGCGGGGCGTTGATGAGTTTCACGAGCGTCTCGGTGAGGTCCCCGATCGTTCTGACGGACTTAAAGTCTGCGGGGGAAATGCGGCGGTTTCCGATAAAGGGCTGGAGTTTCACCATCAGATCCACGGCATCAATCGAGTCGATGTCGAGATCGTCGTAGATTTTTGCATCCTTGGTGACCTCCTCGGGCTTCACTTCAAACGTTTCGACGAGAATTTTCTTGAGTTCGTCAAAGACCTGCTGTTCAGTAACCATGGTGTGTCCGTTTCTTGTGATGAGTCTTTCCGTCAGGCGCGGTTGGTGCGCACGAAGTCAGCCAGGGCGGCAAGGCTTGCGAAATACCTCTTGTTGTCCTTGTCGTCCGCGGTCAGCGTAATGCCGTACTTCTTTTTGAGCGCGAGCCCGAGTTCGAGGGCGTCAATGGAGTCAAGCCCCAGCCCCTCGTTAAAAAGCGGAGCATCCCGCTCAATATCTTCAGGGGCGACGTCCTCAAGGTTTAAGGTCGTGATGATGAGCTCCCGGAGTTCATTCTCAAGATTGTCGTTTGTCATTTTGCTGTTGTGAGTTGTGGAAACAAAGAAGAAAAAAGGGTTCGCGTGAGTGAGCGCACGGCTTTGGGGCGCCCCTCGTTCATTTCGGCTGCCAAAAAGGGCGCCGGGTCAATCGCGTCGAGCACCGTCACCGTAATATGCATCGGCCGCTCAGGGATGCGATACCAGGGAATGCCCTTCATGAGGGACGGCGGCTCACAGGTGATTCTGACAGGCGTCACAGGGCTTTTGGCTGCCTGGGCGGCCGCGGCCGCCCCGTGCTGCAGATGGGGTATTTTTCCCGGCACCGAACGTGTTCCTTCCGGAAAAATAATGAGGGTGTCGCCTAAAGCCAGCGTCTCGGCGCACGCGTCAACCAGAGCGGGGCCGTTGTCGTTTGTGAGGTACCCCGCTGTTTTCAGGGGCCCCTTCATCGCGGCTTTCTGCGCAAGCGCCGCCTTCACAATGCAGCTGGCGTTCGGAATGAGACTCATCAGAATCACGACGTCAATTAACGTCGGATGTGACGGGCAGATCAAAAGACCCGGGGCGGCGAGTTTTTCGCGCCCGTTGATCGTGAGCTTTAAAACGCCCAGGCCCTGCATGAGAGCGGTGAAAAACGCAAAACTTTTCTGCACCACGCGCCGCGCCGTGAGCACTTTTTGCCGCGCATCGTGCCGGTAAATCAGCGCCAGAAGCGGACAGACAAACACGCGAAAACTCACGCCCATCACGAAAAAGACGCAGAAGCAAAAGCCCGTGGCAAGCGTTCTGTAAAGGTGCTCAAGGCGCTTCATTGATTCATCCGTTTTGTCCAGCGCCAGCCGCGCCCGCTGGCGTCGGTGTGTTCGCGCCCGCTTTTTTCGCCCAGCAAAAAGGCGATGTCTGCCGGACAGGCCCCCGTCACCGCCGTGTCGCGGCGGGCATCATCGGGTTTGCGCGCAAGTTGGGTGAGTTCCACCGTCAGTGTCCCTGCGGGGGCGGCGTCCGGGCGCCCAAACCGCGCGGCCCAGGCATAGGGGACGGCAGGCGTTGCGATACGGCGGCACGGCGTATTCCAGTCGGCGGGCAAGGGCTCTTCGTAGCGCACCAAAATCACGCTGTCAGCGCTGTCAGCAAGCGCCAGAGCGCATTCCGAGAGACCCGCTTCGGTCGTAAGGTCTCCGCCCGACACGGCGCTCGCCACATGATGGTTTTTAAGCCAGATGGCTGCCACGGCCGCCACGCCGTTATGAACGCTCGAGGAAAACCCCGCAGGGCTCACGCCCGTTGCGTCTGCGGTCATGTCGGCAAGCAACGCGTGCGTGCGGCCGTTGTCACCCCAGGAGGAGGCAAAGACAACCGCCTCCTCTTGGCGGGGTTTGACGTCCGCCAGGGCCGTGAGCGCAAGACGCCCCAGGGGCGTCATGCGGCGCTTCATCATTGCCGGCACCGGGCACGCAGGCACCGCTTCTTCGGCGGGCTTAACGCCCGTTGCCGCCCAGCTTTTCCACCCGTCAGGGGAGACAACGCCCGGCGTTACCGCGGCAAAGTCCGTGAGCGCAAGATGAATCATGCCGCGACCTTGAGAATGTAGAGCGTGTGGGCAACGCCCAGACCGTCCTGCACGCTTTCCACCGTGAGTCCTGCGCGCTCAAAGATTTTGAGAAGCTTAGCTTCGGAGAAAAAGCGGGAGTTGCCGTTCGCAAGCGCCGTGAAATAAAGCGACGAGGCGACCAGAGACAGTTTTGCCGCCTCAAAGGGCTGCCGGTCCCAGAGGCACTCCAAGACCGCAAGGCGTCCGTGCGCAGGGAGAAACCGCTTCATGCGCGTCAAAATACTCACGGCCTGATCTTCCGTGAAGCAGTCCAGAAACTGGCTCATCCAGATGATGTCGGGCGCGCCCGTGACCTCAGGCACCGCCTTTTCATCGAGCCAGTCAACCGAAGCCGTCGCCAGGCGCGAGCGCACAGCATCCAGGGCCGGGTTTTGGGCAATGAGTTCACACTGCGCCGGAAGATCAATGATCGTACAGTGTAGTTTCGGCATTTCCGTGAGGCACAGGCCCGCAAACTTACCGGTGTTGCCGCCCACGTCAAAGACAACCGCAGGATTCATTTCCTTATGAATCCACGCGGCGCACGCCTCAAAGGCGCGGTCGGAATAGAAGTGATCAAACTCAAACCAGCTCGACTTTGCGGGTTCGGGCAATTGTGAAAGCGCCGGATAAATCGTGGGCCAGTTTCCGAGCTCCTTTAAGCCTTCGGGGTGTCCGGACTTGAGTGACTCCCCTAAGTGCGCCAGGCCCTTGTAGCAGACGTCTGCCGTGAAGTCGAGATTGGCAACGGTCATCGGGTCGTACAAGAGGCAGTCGCCGGTTTTCGTAATGACGTAGCCTTCTGCCTTTGGCGTGAGAACACCGACGGCCGTCAGAACGTCGCCGGTGACTTCCACGGCGTACTCGGAAAGGCCGCACTTTTGGGCAACCGCCTTAAAGGTCAAAGGGTCCGTACTTTCTGAAAATGCCTTCAAAATCCCCAGGCGCCTGGCGGCCACCACGGCCTGAAAGATAAAGGGCCCGAAAACAATCTTTTGCGCTTCGCTTAATGCGGCGGCGATGCCACCCTTTTCGTTTCTCACTCTGCGCATTCTCTACTCTCCCGTCCAGCGCTTGAAAATAAGGGACGTGTTGATCCCCCCGAAGGCAAAGTTGTTGCTCATCACATAATCCGTCGTGATCTTTCGCGGCTCACCGCGGATGTAATCGAGCGCCGCACAGTCTTCGGCCACGGAGTCCAGATTGATGTTGGGCGAAAACCACCCTTCGTTCATCATCTGAATCGTGTACCAGGCCTCCAGCGCCCCGCAAGCCCCGAGCGTGTGGCCCATGTAGCTTTTTAACGTCGAGACCGGCACCTTGTCCCCGAACACCTCAAAGGTCGCTTTACTTTCGGCGGCGTCTCCGCGGTCCGTGGCGGTGCCGTGGGCGTTCACGTACCCGATATCCTCAGGCGTCACGCCCGCGTCCTTCATCGCAAGACGCATGCACTCGGCCATCATTTCGCTCTGGGGGCTTGTGATGTGCGCGCCGTCAGAGTTGTTCGCAAAGCCCGCGACCTCAGCGTAAATCTTCGCGCCCCGGGCTTTGGCGTGTTCGAGCTCCTCAAGAATGAGTGTTCCGGCCCCTTCGCCGATCACAAGGCCGTCGCGCTTTGCGTCAAAGGGGCGCGGCGTGAGTTCGGGGTGGTCGTTAAAGTTTGTGCTCGTTGCAAAGAGGGTGTCGAAAATCGCGGCGTCGCTTGCGTCCAGTTCTTCGCTGCCGCCTGCGACCATACAGGTGGCGCGCCCGAAGCGGATCGCTTCGTAGGCAAAGCCCACGCCCTGAGAGCCCGAGGTGCACGCGGAACTCGTCGGAATAATGCGGCCGCGGATCTTAAAGAAGATCCCGATATTGACAGGTGCCGTATGCGACATCATTCGCTCGTAGGTGTTGGCGTTCATCCCGAGCGTGGTGCGTTTGAGAATCAGGCTTGCGACGTCCCCGATTGCCGAGGGCGTCCCCGCGCTTGACCCATAGGCGATGCCGACTTCGCCGGACGACAAAAAGTCCTGTCGATCAATAAGTCCTGCGTCGGTTAACGCCACTTCCGCGCTTCTCACCGCCATGATCCCGACGCGCCCCATGGAGCGCGTGGCTTTGCGTCCGTATTTCACGGGATCAAGCGCAAAGGGAACCGCGGGACAGGCCACCCGCGTCTTAAGCCCCGTGATGTCGGCCCAGTCGTCAATCACTTTGACGGCATTGGTCTGCGAGAGGATCTTTGCCTTTACGCTTTCCCAGTCGGTTCCCAGGGGCGAGATGCCGCCCGCGCCCGTAATCACCACTCGGCGCTCTTTCATGAAAGGCCTCCGGAAATTTCAATCACCTGGCGGGTTATGTAGCCCGCGTCTTCACTCATTAAAAAGGCGACGGCCCCGGCAACTTCTTCGGGCTTTCCGGCGCGGCGCATCGGAATGAACGGTTTGACGCGCTCCAGAATTTCTTCGGTCACCATCTCGGTTTCAATCAGGCCCGGCGCGACGGCGTTCACCGTAATCGCGCGGCTCGCGAGTTCGAGAGCCAACGCCTTCACGGCGCCGATGAGGCCGGCCTTCGCGGCCGAATAATTGACCTGCCCGCGGTTGCCGATGACGCCCGCCATCGAACTCATCACCACAATGCGTCCGGGCTTACGCCGGTGCACCATGGGCATCACCAGAGGCTGCACGACGTTATAGAAACTTCCGAGATCGACCGCAATCACGCGGTCCCAGTCTTCCGCGGGCATCGCCGCAAACGTGCCGTCTGCGTTGATGCCGGCATTTAACACAAGCCCGTAGTAGGCGCCGTGTGCTTCAACGTCCGCCGATACGGCGGCTCTGGCGGCCTCCCGGTCGCTCACGTCAAAGGTGAGCGCCCGCGACGCGGGGGAAAGCGCCTGCACTTCGGAAAGCGTCGCTTTTAAAGCGTCGCTCATCGTGCGGCCGTGCACCACGACCGTGTAGCCCTCGCGCGCGAGCCTTATGGCGGCCGCGCGCCCGATGCCGCGGCTTGAGCCCGTCACCAATACCGTCAATTCGTCCATGCTTTCAGATCCTCGGGTTCATAAACTGTGAGGCTGGCGGTGCCGATGACTTTCCCTCCGGTCATCGCCGTGCATTCAAACTGGCTCGGAAGGGTCTTGTCCGCAAAGTACACGCACTTGGCGCGGATTGTGACTTCGGTGCCCTTTGTGAGTTCGGCAACCGCTGCCTCAAACTTTCGGGTGCCCAGTAAAAATCCGATTTTTGGGCTCTCCCCGCTCTGCCGCTTGGTAAGCCCCGCATAAAGTCCCACGGCCTGCGCCATAAGTTCCAGAAGTATCCAGCTGCCGTACCTGCCCTCTTCTGTTTCAAAAAGCGCGCAGTTCCCGGACAAAACCGTGCGGCCTTCAACCGTCTCACCGTCAAACGCGGTGCAGTCATCAAGCAGCAACATCGGGGGCTTGTGCGGGAGAAGTTCAGCCGCCTTCATGGGAAAAGTCAGTGTCATCGTTTTACTCACCCGTAAAAACCAGCGAAGCATTGGCACCGCCGAAGGCAAAGGCGTTTCCGGCCACGGCTTTGATCTTTCGGCCGAGCACCCGGGGTTCGGTCACAAGGTCGATGGCAGCCAGTGCCGGGTCCTTCACGGGACTTAAGGTGTTCACGGGGAGCCGGCCTTCCGGGTTCATCGTGAGAAGAATCCAGGCGAAGGCCGCCTGAAGCGCCCCGGCCCCTGCAAGCGTGTGTCCCGTAAGGCCCTTTAAGGACGCCACCGGCGTTTGGGCGCCGAACACGCGGTTCACGGCTTTTGCTTCCATCGCGTCATTTAAGGGTGTTGCGGTGCCGTGAGCACTCACAAAGTCAACGGCAGTGGGCGCAAGGCCCGCGGCCGCAAGGGCCATTTGCATGGCTTTGGACGCTTCTATTCCTTCCGGGTCGGGCGCCGAAGGGTGGTACGCGTCACAGGTGTGCGCAAAACCTGCAAGCCGCACGGGGCTTTCTTCTTTAGTAAGAAGCACCAGTGCGCCGCCTTCGCCCAAGTTAATGCCGCTTCTGTCAGCCGCAAACGGACGGCACTGCACGAGACTTAAGGCCCCCAGCGCATAAAAGCCGCTCGTTGTAAAGCGCGAAAACCCGTCGATGCCGCCCGCGACCACGGCGTCTGCCGCACCGGCCTTAATAAGCGACGCTGCAGAGGCCAACGCCAAAGCCCCGGACGCGCAGGCGTTACTTACCGTATAAACGGGGCCTGCGGCGCCCACGCGGTCGGCTAAGTGCAGCGCAGGACCGGAGAGATTCAGGACGTCAGGCGTAAAGCCCCCGGGGGTTTGTCCGGTCTGCAAGAGAACCCGCACGCCCTCTTCGAGTTCGCGCATTCCCGAGGTTGTGGCGCCCACGACCACGGCAATCCGCTCGGGCGCGTAACGGGCAAGCGCGTCGGTGAGACCCGTCATGCCTTTAAGGCACAGGTCAATGAGGCGGTTGGTACGGGTGAGATCAAAAGCGAAATTGCCGGTCACAGGTCCCGCTTCCTTCACGAGCCCGTAGGCAAGCGCGATCTCCCCGAGCAGTCCCGGGTACACCGTTAGTGCCTTGGGCTTATCCGAAAAAAGCGCCTCTTTGGTCGCTTCCAGCGTCACGCCTGCGGCACTGACGCAGTTCACGCAATGCAAATAAATGTGCGGCTGATCCGGCACCGTTTAACTCCGCCCTGCAAAATTCTGATGGTCTTAAATTATGCCCTCTGCATCATTTTGTTACAACGGCTGCGAAGCGGAAAAATCCTGCTCCGGTTAGCTCTTTTCTATGGTTGGGGCGTTCTCAGAGTAAGTCACCTTCGGCAAAGACCGCAGCCAAAACGGGATCGGCAACGGCGTAGACCGCTTTTTTGCCCTTCGCCTCGCGCTTTTCAATGAACTCAAGCATTACGAGCCGGGGGAGTGTGTAGGTAAGCGCCGCACCTGACCTGATACCCGTTGCCGCGAGGATCTGAGAAAAGCGCAGCGGCCCGGCCGCAAGTGCCGTGAGGATCAGGTTCACGTTGTTTACCCTCTGAAACTCCCGGCAGAGGTAAATCTCAAGAAGCGTTCTGAGATGAGCAGTGTTTCCGCCTGCTAGCTCTCTGAAATTTTCCTCTGCCGTAACAGCAAGATCAACCGCCGCGGCATAGGCCGGGATGCCGCCGCAGAGGGCGTAAAGACGCCGCTGATCGGCCTCAGAAAACCCGGGCCAGAAGGCTTTGACTTCACAAAAGCCATAGGCTGCAAATGAATCAGAGCGAAGACGGTCGAAAAGAAAAACCGCCGAAAGCCGTTATTTCAGGCTTTAAGCGGTTTTCGCCCATCTGCAGAAGGCTGGTGGTCGCCGAGACGGGAATCGAACCCGTACGCCAAAGGCTGCGGATTTTAAGTCCGCTACGTCTACCAATTTCGTCACTCGGCGACTCTGTCCATAATTACGGCAGAGGTCGGCATTTTAGCGAAAAACTCTCTGCCGCGGGCAAGCCCTGTCGCTTGGGCAGCATAACCGGGGATCGTACTGCCTGCTTCTGAGTCCGTATTGCCGGAAGAGCCCTTGAGAATTCTTTCCGGGAGGGGCAGTTTTACAAACAGGCAGCCGGTCGGTGAATGTAGAGATTCACTGGGGCCTTCCGGGTCAGCTTCGTTCCGTCGGCAAGCTCCAAATACCAGGTTAAGTCGTTATTGGTCTTAATGCGCCAGCCCATTCCGTCCGGTGTAATGACCACATGTTTCTCTGAAAGGTCTTTTTCATTCGTGTAAAAGACGCCCAAAGGAACAGACGACGAGGAACTGGAACCAAAATTCTTAACAGCAACTTTGCCGATGCTGTTGAGCGCGTCGGCAGCCCTTTTCTCCGGCGTATCGCTCGTCGCAGTTTTCGGAAAAGCTTCGGTGAATATCATTCCGTAAGCCTCGAATCCGGAAGCAAGCAGCAAATCCGCTTCGACGGCATACTCGGCATCCCGGCTTTCAACGAAAACCTGAGAATCCAGCATCGTCTTGAGAAAAACGGCCATACCGGAAAAGAAAAACAGCACGGTAAGCGCGAAGATCAGAATGCTTCCTCTTTCACGCCCTGGGCAACGATGTCTGACAGCATCCGTCATAACGGCGTTTTTCATTTGTCAGCCTCCCAAAGCGGATGGAATTCATAAACAATCTCGCCGCTGTTGGAACCCTGCAAGGCTACTGCAAGCTTGACAACCTTGCGTGAATCACTCCCTACAGATACGGAGCCAGGGGTAATCATCCACGTGGTAACGCCCTCCAGAAAAACGACCTTTTTCCCGGAGATGTTCCAGTAAACCGTGCCGTTCTCAAAGGGAAATTTATCTACCACTACGTTGAGGTTTTCCAGCTTCGTCTTCTCCACCTCCCGCTTCACCACAGCTGCGGCAACGTGGACCTGGCTCGTGCCAACGCTTTGAATGCGAAGCCCCTGATAAATTCTGACACCGTAAGCCATGGTTGCCGTAATGACTGCACCGATGAAGCCGGCAATCACAAGCGTTACCACGCACTCAAGAAGCGTAAAGCCTCTCTTAGGGTAAGCGGTATTTGAATATGCCTTCATCACTCGCCCTCCTGCGTTTCCTTAGAAGACGAGAGGGCCGGAAGGCCAGAAGTTGCGTTGAGCGTAGGATATGAAAAGAGGCGGCGATAAGTATGGCCGTCGGCCTTGACGGTAACAAGTCTAAGAGAACTGTCGTTGCTGGTATAGAATTTGGCGGCGTAATTCTTTCGTTCGTCAGAATCCTTTCCGTCGTCATACATTGACATAACCGTGACGTTTACAGTGACGCCAGACTTGCAGACGGAGGCCGCACCCCTATCAGGTTCGTCAAGTTCGGTAACAGGACGTCCTCGAAAAGCCGCTTCGATTCTCGCCATGCAGTTTTCAGCCGCAAGGCTGCGGTTGTCTAGAGCCGTGCGCATCTGAACGACCTTGACTGCAGTGCCCAGAACCATAGCAGCCGTACCCATGGCAAGCCCCACAATGATGATCGTCATAACGACTTCAAGGCTCCCACTTTGGCTTTGCTTGAGAAGAACGGAATTACCTTCTCGCACAGTCGTC
>ENA-UOJA01002606-UOJA01002606.1-human-gut-metagenome-genome-assembly--contig:-C19-NODE-2606-length-11972-cov-7.951666_pt1 | contig 11972 bp, 11 predicted proteins | sample MGYA00242337_ERZ723884 | MGnify/ENA metagenome assembly ERZ723884
CAGCCTTCTGGGTGTACAGCATGTTCCAGCTTTCCAGCTCACGGTTGCCGCTCTCAAAGGAGATGAACTCCTTCAGGGGGGTAGCGCCGGTGGAGTTGGGGGCAGCAGCGCCGCTGGCGGCAGCACCATTGCCGGTGTTGTTGGACTTTTCGCCGCAGGCTGCCAGCAGGCTGGCGGCACCCACAGCACCTGCACCCTTCAGGAAGGTGCGGCGATCAAAATTGAAGCTCATTGGATGATCCTCCCAGATCTTGCGCGGACAGAGCCGCGCGTTTTTCCTTTTCCTAAACGCAGTGAGGCTGTCTGCCTTTCCAAAAAGTGCACAGGAAAGACAAAAGTCACACCACTGTATATTTTAGCACTTTACTGAAAAGAAGTCAATCCGCCACAGCATAGAATTGGAAACAAAACGGTGACAAACACTTTCATGGGAAAAGAATGTGAAAAAAATTACTATAAAATGGAAAGAACTGTATATCTGTGAAGAACAGGCGAAAGAGAGAAACTGTTCACGTTGTGCGCACAAAACAGCTATCTTTTTTCACAAAAAAATGATACAATAAAGTGTATCTGTATCAATAAGGAGCGCACCATGAAGAAACTGACCTCGATGTACAAACGCTACATGTTCCACCCCATTTTATATAAGACCGTGACCCGCACCTCCATTGTGGCCGTGCTGATGCTGCTGTGGCAGCGCTATGTCAGCGATGGCACGTTTACCATCTGGGAGGCCCCGGGCTTTCTGTGCGGCGTGGTGCTGCTCATCTGGGCCTGGGTGGACTACCTGCGGCTGGATGGCGTGACCATCCACCATCTGCTGGAGGAATTCAAGGGGATGGGCAAGCGGCAGAAAAAGATCCACTCCACCCGCTCCATCATCGACTATGCGGATGAGAAGATCGTCTCCTTTGAGGAGCTGGAACCCGAGGAGCGCACCTATTGCAGCCTGCTCTCCAATCTGGTGCTGGGCCTGCCGCTGGTCGCTGCTGCGCTGATCGCCAGCGCACTGTAAGGGGGCCGCGGCATGGAACAAGAGCACAAACAGCTGGTTATAGGCATTCTGGCCCATGTGGACAGCGGCAAAACCACCCTTTCCGAGGCCCTGCTCTACGGCACCGGCACCATCCGCAAGCTGGGCCGGGTGGACCATAAGGATGCCTTTCTGGACACCGACGCGCTGGAAAAGGCGCGCGGTATTACCATTTTCTCCAAGCAGGCCCTCTTCACGGCGGGCAATACCGATTTTACCCTGCTGGACACCCCGGGCCATGTGGATTTTTCCACGGAGACCGAGCGGACACTGCAGGTGCTGGATTATGCGGTGCTGGTCATCAGCGGCACCGACGGCGTGCAGAGCCATACCGAGACGCTCTGGCGGCTGCTGCGGCGGTACCGCATCCCCACCTTTGTGTTCGTGAACAAGATGGACCTGCCCGGCCCGGGCAGGGAAGCGCTTCTGACCCAGCTGAACCATCGGCTGGGGGATGGCTTTGTGGATTTTGGGGCAGAGCAGGCCGACCGGGACGAGGCGCTGGCTGTCTGCGATGAGCGGCTGATGGAGACGATGCTGGACCGGGGAAGCCTGACCGATACCGACCTCATCCCTGCCATTGCCCGGCGGCATGTGTTTCCTTGCTGGTTTGGCTCAGCCCTGAAGCTGCAGGGTGTGGATGCGCTGGTGGAGGGCCTGGACCGCTATACCCGCCCGGCCCCTGCGCTGGAAGCCTTCGGGGCCAAGGTGTTCAAGGTGAGCCAGGATGAGCAGGGAAACCGCCTGACCTGGCTGCGGGTGACCGGCGGCGCGCTCAAGGTGAAAGCCCAGCTCACTGGAGAGGTCGACGGGGAGCCATGGGCCGAAAAGGCCAATCAGCTGCGGCTCTACTCCGGCGCAAAGTTTACGCTGGCGGAGTGCATCGGCCCCGGCCAGGTGTGCGCCGTTACCGGCCTGACCAAAGCCCGCCCGGGCGAGGGTCTGGGGGCGGAACGGGACAGCGACCTGCCGGTGCTGGAGCCGGTGCTGAGCTATCAGGTGCTGCTGCCCGAGGGCGCAGACGTGCACGCCGCGCTGGGAAAGCTCCATCGGCTGGAAGAGGAGGAGCCCCAGCTCCATGTGGTCTGGAACGAGACCCTGGGCAAGATCCATGTCCAGCTGATGGGCGAGATCCAGCTGGAGGTGCTGAAAAGCCTGCTGGCCGAGCGGTACGGGCTGGAGGTCAGCTTCGGCCCCGGCGGCATCCTGTATAAGGAGACCATCACCGAAGCCATGGAGGGTGTGGGCCACTACGAGCCCCTGCGGCATTATGCGGAAGTCCACCTCAAGCTGGAGCCGCTGCCCCGGGGCAGCGGGATGCAGTTTGCCGCCGACTGCCGGGAAGAGGTGCTGGACAAGAACTGGCAGCGGCTGGTGCTGACGCATCTTGAGGAAAAGCAGCATCTGGGCGTGCTCATCGGGGCACCCCTGACCGATGTGAAGATCACCCTCATCGCGGGCCGCGCCCACCTCAAGCACACCGAGGGCGGCGACTTCCGGCAGGCGACCTACCGCGCCGTCCGGCAGGGCCTGATGATGGCAGACCAGATCCACAAGACCCAGCTGCTGGAGCCGTGGTATGCCTTCCGGCTGGAGCTGCCCTCTGACAACGTGGGACGCGCCATGAACGATATCCAGAACATGGGCGGCAGCTTTGACCCGCCCGAGACCGGAGCCGACGGGGATACCACCCTGCTCACCGGCACGGCACCGGCTTCCACCATGCGCAGCTACCCCATGGAGGTGGTGGGCTACACCCGGGGCAGGGGACACCTGACCCTGACGCTGGACGGCTACCGCTCCTGCCACAATGCAGCGGAGGTCATCGAGGCCGCGGGCTATGAGCCGGAACACGACCTCGACAACCCGGCAGATTCGGTGTTCTGCGCCCACGGGGCCGGATTTGTGGTGCCCTGGGAGCAGGTGCGCAGCCACATGCATGTGGACAGCGGCTGGGGCAAGACTGCAAAGACCGAGGAAACGGTGCAGGCCCGTCCCCGCCGGATGGCCGCCTACCGCGCTACCCTGGAAGAGGATGCTGAGCTGCTGAAGATCTTTGAACAGACCTATGGGCCCATCAAGCGGGACCCGCTGGCGGCGTTCCGCCCCACCCAGAAGCGGGAACGCCCCGATTTTAACGCCGAGCAGTGGGAGATCCAGCCCGAATACCTGCTGGTGGACGGCTACAACATCATCTTTGCATGGGACGAGCTGAACGCACTCTCCAAAGAGAGCCTGGAAGCGGCCCGCCACAGGCTGATGGACATCCTCTGCAACTATCAGGGCTTTAAGAAGTGCGTGCTCATCCTTGTGTTTGATGCCTACCGTGTGCCGGGCAGCCCCGGCAGCATAGAGCAGTACCACAATATCCATGTGGTCTACACCCGGGAAGCCGAGACCGCCGATATGTTCATCGAGCGTGTCACCCATGAGATCGGCAAGGGCCGCCGCGTCCGCGTGGCCACCTCCGATGGCATGGAACAGGTCATCATCCTGGGTCATGGTGCCCTCCGTGTCTCTGCCCGCATGTTCCATGAAGAGGTGCAGGAAGCAGAGAAGGAGATCCGGAGGTATTTGCAGGGAACGGATTAAACCTCTCCGTCATCCCTGCGGGATGCCACCGTCCGGGTTGCGGCTCCCAGCGTCCGCTTCGTGCAAAGTTTTGCACTTGCGTCCTGCTGGCCGCTGCCCCAACAACTCCTCCCTGTTTCCGCCACTGGCGGCGGTCGTCGTTGTTGCCCTAATAGGGGAGGCCTTGGCAAAGAGGGTGAGCTTTACGAAATGCCAAGGGCCCCCCTATTAGCGGGGGCTGTCACGCAAAGCGTGACTGGGGGGTTAAACCACAGTAGGAAAGGAGCCGCCTATGTTCGAAACAACTTCTGATTTTGTTTGGCAAAAGATCCAGCCCCGCCCCCGGGACGCGCATAAGGGGACCTTTGGCTCCGTGCTGGCAGTGGCGGGCAGTGCGTCCTACCGGGGCGCGGCGGCGCTGGCCGTGGAAGGTGCCCTGCGCACCGGGGCCGGCATCGTTACGCTGGCAAGTGTGGAGCCGGTGCTGGCGGCGGTGGCCGCCCGCCTGCCCGAGTGCTGCCTCTGTCCCTGCGAGGCGGGGGCAGAAGGCGGCATCTCGCCCCAGAATATCGACCGCATCCGGCGGCAGAAGGCCTCTGTCCTGCTGGCGGGCCCCGGGCTGGGTTATACGGCCCAGAGCGCAGCCCGTGCCGCCGAGACCCGGGCGCTGGTAAAAACGCTCCTGCCCGGTTTTTCCGGCAGTGCAGTGCTGGATGCGGACGGCCTGAACGCCGCCGCTGACCTGCTCCAAACGGAAAAAATGCTTCACCCTCAAGGAGAATTGATTTTAACGCCCCACCCCGGCGAGATGGCCCGGCTGACCGGGCGCTCTGCGGCAGAGATCAATGCGGACCGGGAAGGCACGGCGCTGCGCTATGCGAAAGTATGGAATGCTGTGGTGGTGCTGAAGGGGGCACATACCGTCATTGCAGGGCCGGATGGCCGCTGTGCGGTCAATCCCACCGGCAACCCGGGGCTTGCCCGGGGCGGCAGCGGGGATGTGCTGGCGGGCATGACCAGCGCCCTGCTGGCCTGCGGTCTACCTGCCTTTGATGCTGCTGCCTGTGCCGTTTATCTCCACGGTGCAGCTGCCGACCGTGCCGCTGCCCTGCACGGGGAAACCGGGATGCTCCCCCATGATCTGCTGGATGCGCTGGGAACCCTGTTTGCCGAAAACGGGCGCTGAGCAAGGGGACGATCCCCGTCAGAAAAGAAACGCTTCCTTTCCTCTGGATTTGTGTTATACTGGAGCTATCCAAAACACAACGATCTGCCGGAAAGGAAGCGTTTCTTTTATGGTTCCTGCACTGGAAAAAATCATTGCCGAGAGCGACCGCATCGTCTTTTTTGGCGGCGCGGGGGTCTCCACCGAAAGCGGCATCCCCGATTTCCGCAGCGTGGACGGCCTGTACCACCAGAAGTACGATTACCCGCCCGAGACCATCCTGAGCCACACCTTCTGGGAGGAGAACCCCGAGGAATTCTACCGGTTCTACCGGGATAAGCTCATTGTGAAGGGGGCAAAGCCCAACGCTGCCCACCTGCGGCTGGCAAAGCTGGAGCGGGAGGGCAGGCTGAAAGCCATCGTCACCCAGAACATCGACGGCCTGCATCAGGCGGCTGGCTCCAAGACCGTTTACGAGCTCCACGGCAGCACCCTGCGCAACTACTGCGTGAAGTGCGGCACGTTCTACGATGTGGACTTCATTGCCAACAGTACCGGCGTGCCCCGCTGCCCCAAGTGCGGCGGCATCATCAAGCCGGATGTCGTTCTGTATGAGGAAGGGCTGGACGAGGAAGTGCTCTCCGGGGCTGTGTCAGCCATCCGCAAGGCGGATACCCTCATCATCGGCGGCACCAGTCTGGTGGTCTACCCGGCGGCGGGGCTCATCCGGTACTTCCGGGGCCGCCATCTGGTGGTCATCAACATGCAGCCCACCGGGGCCGATGCGCAGGCCGACCTGTGCATTGCAAAGCCCATCGGTCAGGTGCTGAGCGAGGACGTTTTGTTGGAGGACTGAGATGAAAGCTGTCATTCTGGAAAGCTATGTCATGGAGGAAGGCGACCTCGACTGGTCGGGGGTAAAGGCGCTGGTGCCCGATACCACCAGCTATGTCCGCACGGCCTACGAGGAAATCGCCCCCCGCATTGGAGATGCGGACATCGTTCTGCTGAACAAGTGCCGCATGGATGAGGAGATCTTACAGCAGTGCCCGAACCTGAAATGGGTGGGCATCATCGCCACGGGCACCGACAACCTGGATCTGGAAGCCTGCCGCCGCCACGGCGTTGCAGTGGCCAATGTGCCGGGCTATTCTACCTACAGCGTGGCCCAGATGACCTTCAGCCTGCTGCTGGCCATCTGCCAGTGCGCGGAGCGCTACAACCGTGCCGTCAAGCAGGGATGCTGGCAGCTGGATATCCCGGAGAGCATCGGCCTGCTGCCCCAGATGGAGCTCTATGGCAAGACCTATGGCGTTTACGGCTATGGCAGCATCGGGCGGCAGTCGGCCCGCATTGCCAGAGCCTTTGGCATGGAGGTGCTGGTCTGCACCCGCACCGTCCGGCCCGAATACGCCGCCGACGGTGTGGAGTTCGTGGATTATGATACCCTGCTGAGACGGTGCGATATCCTCAGCCTGCACTGCCCGGCCACGCCCCAGACCCGGGGCATTGTCAACGCGGAGGCGCTGGCGAAGATGAAGCCTGGGGCCATTCTGCTCAACACGGCCCGGGGCGCGCTGGTGGATGAGGAGGCCGTGGCAGCGGCCCTCCACAGCGGTCAGCTGGGCTTTTACGGGGCCGATGCCTTTGTCACCGAGCCTCTGCCTCAGGAAAGCCCCCTGCGGGCAGAACCCCACGCTATCCTCACACCGCACATTGCGTGGACGACCCGGGAGGCATTGCAGAACCTGATGGACATTACCACCCGGAACCTGCGCACCTGGCTGGAAGGAAACGGCGAGCACATCGTCAACAGATAAAAAGGAGAGATGAATCATGCAGGCAACCATTCACAACGAATTCCTGACCCTGACCGTGGATACCCATGGTGCCGAAGCAGTCAGCCTGAAAAATGCCGCCGGGCAGGAGATGCTCTGGCAGGCCGACCCGGCTGTCTGGAAGCGCCACGCCCCCATCCTTTTCCCCTGGACGGGCAAGCTGACCGGCGGGGCCTTTACCCATAAGGGCAAGACCTACCCCGGAGGGCAGCACGGCTTTGCCCGGGACGTGGAGCACACCCTGCTCTGCGCCGAGGGCGACACCATCCGGCTGGAGCTGCGCTCGGATGAAAAGAGCAAGGCAGAGCGCTTCCCGTTTGATTTTGTTCTGACCAGCACCTTCCGGCTGGAGGGCAGGACAGTGAACCACACCCTGACCGTCACCAACCCCGCCGATGCCGCCGAGGAGCTGCAGTTCGGCATCGGCTACCACCCGGCGTTCCGCATCCCCTTTGATGACAAGCACACCACCACCGATTACGAGTTCCGCTTCGACCAGCCGGAGAGTCCGATGATCCTGGACGCTTACCCCAACGGTCTGCTGACCGGCAAGTGCGGTTACCGGTGGAAGAACGAGCAGAGCATCCCCCTGACAGACGATCTGTTTGAGAACGACAGCTTCTGCATGGCCGGTCTGCGCAGCCGCACGCTGGGCATCTACGAGAAGGACACCGGCAAGGGGATCGTCTGCAATGTGGAGGGCTACCCCTATACCCTCATCTGGTCGGCTCCGGCAAAGCCAGTGCGCTTTGTCTGCATTGAGCCGTGGCACTCCCTGCCCGGTGCCCAGACCGATCCCCAGGAGTGGAGCCAGCGCGCCGCTGCCGCCTGCCTTGCCCCCGGCCAGACCTGGGAGACCACCCTCAGCACAACGTTTGAGCGCTGAAGCAAAGTTTGGCAAAGAAATGCAGGAACCCCTTGACAGAGGGGACTGCCTTCTGATTTAATTAGAATCGATAAAAGGGAGTAAAGGGCATTCCGCAGGGCCTGCGGGGTGCTGCATGGCAGCGTCATCACGGCAGAAATGCCCGATGTCATGTGTTGGCTTGAGACTTTTGTCACAGACAGAGTGCTGTGGCAGGGGTCTCTTTTTTCTTGCCCGGCACCGGAACACAAGGAGGAAAAATAAATATGGATCTTCTGAACACATTCGCCAGTCTCTTTTCCAATTTTGGGAATCTGACCTGGCAGATGGTGGTGATGTGGGGCATCGGTGCACTGCTCATCTACCTTGCCATCGCCAAAAAGATGGAGCCGAGCCTGCTGCTGCCCATGGGCTTTGGTGCCATTCTGGTCAACCTGCCCCTCTCGGGTGCCATCACGCAGGGGGATACGGTGGGCCCTATCTCTGCATTGTTTGAAGCAGGCATGTCCAACGAGCTGTTCCCGCTGCTGCTCTTCATCGGCATCGGTGCCATGATCGATTTTGGCCCGCTGCTGGAAAAGCCGTGGCTGATGCTCTTTGGTGCGGCGGCCCAGTTCGGCATCTTTTTCACCCTGTTTCTGGCGGGCTTCTTCTTTGACCTGAAGGATGCTGCCTCCATCGCTGTCATCGGTGCGGCAGACGGCCCTACCGCCATTTTCGTGGCCAATACGCTCAACTCCCAGTACCTCGGTGCCATCATGGTGGCAGCCTACAGCTACATGGCGCTGGTGCCCATCGTGCAGCCGCCTGTGATCCGGCTGCTGACCACGCAGAAGGAGCGCCGCATCCGGATGTCCTATGAAAAGGGCAGTGTTTCCCAGCTGACCAAGATCCTGTTCCCCATCGTGGTCACGATCATTGCAGGCATGGTGGCTCCGGCCAGTGTGGCGCTGGTGGGCTTTTTGATGTTCGGCAACCTGCTGCGGGAGTGCGGGGTGCTGAATGCGCTGAGCGAGACCGCCCAGAATGTGCTGGCAAACCTCATCACCATCGTGCTGGGCCTGACCGTTGCCGGGCAGATGACCGCCGACAAGTTCGTGCGGCCCGACACCCTGCTCATCCTTGCACTGGGTCTGGTGGCCTTTGTCTTTGATACGGCAGGCGGCGTGCTGTTTGCAAAGCTGCTGAACCTTTTCCGGCCGGAGGGCAAAAAGCTGAATCCCATGATCGGCGCGGCCGGCATCTCGGCCTTCCCCATGAGCGGCCGTGTGGTCAACAAGATGGGCCTGGAAGAGGACAACCAGAATTTCCTGCTGATGTATTCCATCAGCGTCAATGTTTCGGGACAGATCGCGTCCGTCATTGCAGGCGGCCTGATCCTGACCCTGATGGCTTAACGGAGGTGATCGCATGCTTCATCTTACTTCGTGGATGACCACGCTGCCGATGATGCTGATCGGGATGGTCGGCATCATCCTTGTCATCGGTATCATTGTTCTGGCAGTGATGCTGCTCAACCGGCTGACGGGCCGGAAATAAAAGAAAAAGGCGATGCAGCTGTTCAAAACTGCATCGCCTTTTTGCTTGTGTAAGATTACAGAGCCTGGATGGCGGCCTTGATGCGCTGGGCGGCGACCTTGGTCTTTTCGGCATCGCCGAAGGCGGTCAGGCGGAAATAGCCCTCGCCGCACTCGCCGAAGCCGACACCCGGGGTGCCGACCACGCCGCAGTTCTCCAGCAGCCAGTCGAAGAACTCCCAGCTCTTCATGTTGCCGGGGCAGCGCAGCCAGATGTAGGGGCTGTTCTTGCCGCCGCAGTACCACACGCCGCACTCGTCCAGTGCGTCGGCAATGACCTTGGCGTTCTGGCGGTAGTAATCGAGGTTGGCCTGGATCTCAGCCATGCCGCTCTCGGTGAACACGGCGGCAGCAGCGCGCTGAACGACGTAGGGCACGCCGTTGAACTTGGTGGTCTGGCGGCGCAGCCACAGCTTGTTCAGGTTCATGCCCTCGCGCTCCAGCTCGTGGGGCACGATGGTGTAGCCGCAGCGGGTGCCGGTGAAGCCTGCGATCTTGGAGAAGGAGCAGATCTCAATGGCGCACTCGCGGGCACCCTCCACCTCAAAGATGCTGCGTGCCAGAGCGGGATCGGTGATGAAGCACTCGTAGGCGGCATCGTACAGGATAACGGCGTTGTTCTTTTTGGCGTAGTCCACCCAGGCCTTGAGCTGCTCGCGGGTGTAGGCGGCACCGGTGGGGTTGTTGGGGCTGCAGATGTAGATGATGTCAGCCTTTACGCTGTCATCGGGCATCCCCAGGAAGCCGTTCTCCTGGCTGGTGCGGCCGTAAATGATCTTGCGGCCATCGGTCACGTTGTCGTCCACATAGGTGGGGTAAACGGGGTCCGGGACCAGAACGGTGTTGTCCACATCAAACAGGCCCAGCACGTTGGCCAGGTCGCTCTTGGCACCGTCGGAGATAAAGATCTCGTCCTCAGCCAGCTGGGTGCCGCGGCCTGCGTAGTAGCCCTGAATGGCCTGCTTCAGGAACGGATAGCCCTGCTCGGGGCCGTAGCCGTGGAAGCCCTCCTTGGTGCCCATCTCAGCGGCGGCATCCTGCATGGCGGTGACCACGCACTTTGCCAGAGGCTGGGTCACATCGCCGATGCCCAGGCGGATGATCTCCTTTTCGGGGTGTGCTTCCTGATAGGCGGCCACCTTGTGGGCAATGTCCACGAACAGGTAGCTTGCCTTCAGCTCGCCGTAATGATGATTCATTTTCATAAGTTGTTCCCTCACTTTATATGATTGAACCTCTCCGTCATCGCTGACGCGATGCCACCTCTCCTAATAGGAGAGGCAAGCCAACGCCCGTGTGAACTTGGCTCCCCTGCCAGGGGAGCTGGCGCAAAGCGCCTGAGAGGTTATGTTAAACTTCCGCAACTCCCTCGTACACCGTGACAGCGCTGCCGGTCATCAGCAGCTGCCTGCCGGGCAGTACCCGGATGACCAGCTCACCGCCGCGCAGCTGCACATGGATATCCTGCCCGGCGGGGCAGATGCCCAGCTCGGTCAGAGCCGCCACGGTGGCGCAGGTGCCGGTGCCGCAGGCCCAGGTCTCGCCGCTGCCGCGTTCCCACACCCGCATCTTCAGGTGGGCGGCATCCACCACCTGCACGAACTCGGTGTTGATGCGCTCCGGGAAGTTGGCGTGATGCTCGAACGCCGGGCCGATGGCTTCCAGCTTCAGGCTGTCCACATCCTCCACCACGGTCACGCAGTGGGGGTTGCCCACGCTGATGCAGGTCACCTTCCACACTTTTCCCTCTACGGTGAGCGGCTGATCCACCAGCGGGCCTTCGCCCATGTGGATGGCCGGCAGGTCGGCCGGCAGGGTGCTGTAAGCGCCCATCTCCACCTGCCACAGCTGTGCGCCCTGTCGGCTGATGCGCTTGACACCGCTGTTGGTGTCGATGGTCAGGACAGGCTTTTCCACCCCGTGGGTGTAGAGCCACTCGGCCACACAGCGCACGCCGTTGCCGCACATCTGGGCCTCGCTGCCGTCCGCGTTGAAGATGCGCATCCGGCCATCGGCCCCGGGGGTCACAGGGGCGCAGATGCAGATGATGCCGTCCGCACCCACGGAAAAATGCCGGGCAGAGAGCCGCTGTGCAAGCGCGGCAATGTCTGCGGGCACACCGGATGCACGGCAGTCCAGATAGATGTAATCATTGGCACAGCCCTGCATCTTGGTAAATGACAATTTCATGGAGCATTCTCCTTTACAGGCGGGACCTCTGCGGCCATGTTGATGCAGCATGGCTGAGAGGTTTGGTTCGTCACATATAATCATAAGAATCAAACGGGCTTCTGTCAAGCAAAAAAGAGGGCTTTGTGCAATTTTCATCGGTTTTTTCTGCCCGTAAAGGGCCGGAATGCAAAACAGGGCTTGACAAGATGCGGCCCATGGGATATAAAAAGAGAGAGTGCTTTTGCGCGCCGGAGAGGGCGTGCAGGCAGAGAAGAAAGAATCATTGACAAAAGGAGACCGCGACGATGGATACTTTTGAAAAGATCCGTGCACTGCTGGCAGAGCAGCTGGATATTGACCCTGCTAAGATCACGATGGAGAGCGACATTATGAGTGATTTCGAGGCCGACAGCCTGGATATCGTGGACATGGTGATGACGCTGGAGGATGAGTTTGGCATTGAGGTGCCGGACGATGCCATCGAGAATCTGCGCACCGTGGGCGACGTGGTGGAATTTGTGGACAGCCACAAGGGCTGATAACAGTTTTGCAAAAAGGCCCCGCACCCGCAGCGCTGCACACGGCGGCACTGCAGCGGGGCTTTTAATATGAGCTCGTGCGGAACGGCTGGAACACAGGCGTTTGGCGCACGGCTTAGGAGGATATAACAAAATGGCAAAAGACAACAAGAAGCTTGTGCAGGCGATCACCAGCCAGGAAGAAAACTTTGCACAGTGGTACACCGACATCT
>ENA-UOJA01002607-UOJA01002607.1-human-gut-metagenome-genome-assembly--contig:-C19-NODE-2607-length-11969-cov-6.224526_pt1 | contig 11969 bp, 9 predicted proteins | sample MGYA00242337_ERZ723884 | MGnify/ENA metagenome assembly ERZ723884
AACTGCCTGTAGCTTATATTTGTCGTCCGTTCGTCACCAACTAATATTCAATTAAACAACAATATTCCTACTTTATCAACCCATTCAACCTGTTCTTTATAAGCGTGCTGCCTATTGTTGTTATAGGTCTTTTTCTTTCTCCAACCGGTTCAGCCTGCTTTTCTGCTTCGACTATACGTTTCTTAATCTGTTCCATTTTATTATCAAGCTCAGCAAGCTGGTCTGCATAACTGGATAGTTCTACTGCAAGTGTCTCTGCCTCACTATCAGGTATGTTCTTTTTATATCTTAACTTGTGTTCAACACTTGCCCAAAAGTCCATCGCAATAGTTCTAAGCTGTACCTCTACCTTCATATAACGTTTTTCATTCTGTAAGAATATTGGTATTTCTATAATAACATGAAGACTTCTGTATCCACTTTCCTTTGGATGTTTAATATAATCCTTCATCTCAACAAGTCTTATATCATCCTGCTTAAGCAGACAATCCGCAAGCATATATATATCCTCTGAAAATGAACAGATAACTCTTATACCTGCTATATCTCTTATATTTTCTTCTATTGCCTGCATAGTAAATGGGATTTTTTTCCTATTAGCTTTCTTGATTATCCCCTCTGTTGACTTTATTCTTGTCTTAATCGATTCTATCGGATTCCTGTCATACTGCAATGAAAACTGCTCATTAAGTACCTTAAACTTAGTTTCTACCTCCATAATAGCACATCTGTAATATGCCATAAGCTGGTTAAAAGGAAGTGTATTCTCCCTTATAAAGTCAAGTACTTCATCTGACATCAGATTATCCCTTATAAATCTTTCTTCTTCCTGCTTAAAAAATTCTTCTACACCCATGTATACATACTCCCAATTTATCTTAATCATCGAAACTGCTATCTTTCTTATTAGGCTACCCCACAAGCTACAAAATGTCAATTAACCATATATAAAAATTGTTATCCTATATTAACCGGTTATAAAAATTGTTATCTATATTAACCGGTTATAAAAAACACCACCATATATAAATAAGACATAAAAAATACTGTCCTAGGTATGATTCAACTCTTAATGTTGGATTAAATCTCCCAGGACAGTAACTGATATTATCTGTTATATAAATATAATGGACAGGATTGTGGTAATGCGTAACACAAAACAATCCGTAGGTATCAAAGCCTGTGTCTTCCGCCCCTTTGTTAACTAGTACATCTCGAAATAACTACACCATTCATTTGCCTGCTAATCCGCATCCTGCGCGATTGGTATAGTTATTTACGAAACGATGTACTAGCTTAAGAAACCGTTAACAATCTGCTCCTCAGCCTCCTGCTCTGTAAGTCCAAGAGTCATAAGCTTTATTAACTGATCACCTGCTATCTTTCCTATGGCTGCCTCATGTATGAGACTTGCATCCACACTGTTTGCCTTAAGCTGTGGACTTGCTGTGACACATGCATTATCCATAATAATAGCATCACATGAGCTGTGTCCGGCACAACGTGTATTACCATTTATTCTGCTGACGAATTCCTGATAACTGTTATTTCTGGCTACACTTCTTGATACAACATCTACCGATGCATCCTCACCGTTAACATCCATATTAAACTCAGTCTTAGCATGCTGCTCACCTGTAGTCATTATATTTTCATGAATAGTAAGCTTAGAGCCAGCAGCCATATCACCACTTGTCTCTCTAAATGTGTCATCAATTCCTGATATCTGTGAAGTCTCCATATCCATAACTGCTCCATCTTCCAGATGTACTATAGTTGTAGGATTCATAAGACGCTTTCCACGTCCTTCACCTTCACCATAATGTTTCTCTATATATCTTAATTTAGCATTCTTTCCAACATAGAATGTATGAATCCCATCATGAGTTGATGTTTCATCACCACAGTTATGTATGCCACAACCTGCAATTATAGTAACATCTGCATCCTCTCCTATATGAAAATCATTGTATACAAGGTCCTTAAGACCTGTCTGGCTTATTATGACTGGAATATGCACACTCTCATTTTTAGTACCAGGCTTAATATATATATCTATTCCTGGTTTATCTTCTTTAGTCACTATATCTATATTAGCAGTTGTATTACGTGCCTCAGATTTTCCGTTTGCCCTGATATTATACGCTCCTACAGGAAGTGCATCAAGCTCTGCAACCTCATGTAAAAGATTTTTTTCTATTGCATCCATTTATATGGTATCCTTTCCTTACTACAATATAAATTTTGTTACCAGCTTCCTAATTAACATGCAAGTGTAAAAATGAATTCTGACACTCGCATCTGATATACATTTAAACTGGTGATCCAGTTCCTTCAAGTAACTGTGGAAGTATATCATCCTTATCGCCATATTTATCTATATTTCCATCTTTTATAACAACTATCTTATCAGCTATATCAAGTATTCTTTCCTGATGGCTTATTATTATGATACTTCCATGATTAGTTTCATGCATTTCTTCAAACACCTTAATAAGGTTCTGGAAACTCCAAAGATCAATTCCTGCCTCTGGTTCATCAAACAATGACAGCTTGGTTCCTCTTGCTCTTATCATTGCTATTTCTATTCTTTTCAACTCTCCACCTGAAAGGCTGCTGTTGAGTTCTCTGTTAATATAATCTTCTGCATTAAGTCCAACTTCTTTAAGATAACCTTTTAAATCGTTGTATTTAGCCCCATTGCCAGCTGCCAGCTTCAATAAATCTTTTACCTTTAATCCCTTGAATCTGACAGGCTGCTGGAATGCAAAGCTTATACCTTCCTTTGCTCTGTCTGTTATACTCATATTAGTAATATCAACACCATCAAGAAGAATACTTCCTTTTGTAGGCTGATATATACCAGCTATAACCTTTGCAAGTGTGGATTTACCGCCTCCATTAGGTCCAGTAACCGCTACAAATCTCTCATCGATTTTTAAAGTAATATCATGTAATATCTCCATACCATCCTCTGTGGTATATCCGACATGATTAAGCTCTAACATCATCGTCCTCCGTTCATTCTTATCTTTATATAAATCATGTGTCATAAACACATTTTAACAGAATAACTAATCCTATATATCCTTAGGTAATCAGGATTAATCCGCACTATATATTAACACATAATCATCATAATAATCAATCTAATGTATAATATATAATGTGATATCATGGTAAAAAGGTCTAAACCCACATGAGCTCGCTCATAGGTGGGTGAAAGACCTTGGGACCCCGGTATCATAAAATAAAATTATTAAAAAAGCAGTCCACAGATTATCTGCAGACTGCAATCTTATTAAATAATCACTGTATATTCATCATATTATTTTAATACATACTTCCTTATATAAGCAAAGGTATAGTCTTCACCTTTTTCAGATAGCATAACAAGAAGACTATAAAGCAGCTCTTTAGTCTTTGGATGAATTATATAATGATCCATTCCCCTCTTAAAATACTCTAATGAATCTGAATCCTTATATTTTTCCTTATTGTATATCTTACTTGCCGCTACTCTGTCACAAAACATCTCTACTACATAATTCACTGGCATTTCCATCCCTATAAGACTCCCATTACCGCCTTTAGCAGGATAATCTATCCAGTATTCATAGTGGTGCTTATTACGTCCTTTATGATGAAGCCATGCCGTAGAACAGCCCTCTGCCTCTCTTTGTGCATTATTCGGACTTCTGTTGCCTTGAAAATATTTTACACCAGGAATAAACTCCGTCGGACTGTACTTTGATAAATCATGCAGCAAGCCCTGCTTATAAAGTCCTACCCTGAAACAATTTTTCATTACCTGATATTTATGATGATTTATAGTACTCAGATGTCCAAAAAAATTATGAAATAATATCATGGGTTTCATATATGCCATCCTTTACTTATGTGTCTATTATTTAACATACCTATAAAGTTTATCAAAAACAAAAATAAATTCAAGCAGATATTGAGGATTTTATAGTATTTTATTATTTTATTATATTCTGCTGTGCTTTCTTTATAGCCTCATCATAGAAATATTCCTGTGAATTGATTCTTGTTTCTTTATCATTTACATCTTTTCTATAATAGTTTCCATCTGATGCCATAACTCTTGCCTTAACATTATCTGACAACATAGTATTAAACATACGAAGAAGTCTCTTTTTTATCTCTTCATCATAAACTGGTGCTGCGACTTCAACACGCCTGATAGTATTTCTTGTCATAAAATCAGCTGATGATATGTATATTTTCGTATCGTTACCTTTGCCAAATATATATATACGTGAATGTTCAAGGAATCTTCCTACAATACTTGTAATTGTAATATTGTCTGTATAACCCTCTATTCCAGCTCTCATACAGCTTATTCCTCTTATAATCATATCAACCTTAACACCACTCATAGATGCTTCAACAAGTTTTTCTATTATTGTTTTATCTGTAAGAGAATTAATCTTAACACCTATATATGCCTCATCACCGTTTTTAGCCTTATCAATCTCGGCTTCTATTAAACTGATAACTTTATTCTGAAGACACTTAGGTGCAACAAGAAGATGCTCTGTATGCTCAACAACATCACCCAGCCCAAGATTATTAAACACATCTGCTGTTTCCCTTGCAATATCAGTATTAGATGTAATAAGCGAAAGATCTGTATATAATTTTGCTGTTTTCTCGTTGAAGTTACCTGTTCCAACGTGCGTAATATACTTGAATTCTTCACCATCCTTATATGTTATAAGACACAGCTTTGAATGAACCTTTATATGATCTATTCCATATATAATCTTGCATCCGGCTTCTTCAAGACGCCTTGACCATTCAATATTATTCTCTTCATCAAATCTTGCCCTCAGTTCAACAAGTACAACTACCTCTTTACCATTTTCTGCTGCTTCTATAAGCGCCTCTACAATCTGCGAATTCTTGGCTACCCTGTAAAGAGTCATCTTAATAGACAAAACCCTGTCATCATTACCTGCTTCATTAAGAAGTTTTATAAAAGGATGCATACTCTCATATGGATAACTTAATAAAACATCCTTTTTAGCTATCTGGTCTATAATAGGCTGCTTCATATCTATATATTTTGAATTCTGTGGAACCCTTCTTTCATAGAAAAGCTCTTTCCTTGTTCTTAAATCATCCTGAATTTTTGATATGAACGACATTTCAAGTGGTGATTCAGAATAAAACACCTGCTTTTTGTCAAGCTTCAGCTCGTTACACAAAGCTGATATAACTTTATCATCAAGTACTCTTGAATACTCAAGCTTGACAGGACACAGCCTTCTTCTCTCCTTTATAAGCTGTTCCATAGTATCCCTGTAATCCATATCCTCATCAAAGAATGCTTCATCCATATCTATATCAGCATTTCTGATGATTCTTATAAGTGATTTACTTTTTACACTATATTTCTTGAATATTTTGGGAAGAAAATGCAGTATAAGTTCCTCAACAAGCATATATTTTCTGCTATCTGATGGTATAGGTATAAGTCTGTCAAATATACCGTTGCTGCATGGTACAAGTCCTATCTTATCGCTATTCTTTGACCCAAGAAGAGCCACTGCATATATTTCCTTATTCTTAAGAAATGGAAACGGATTTTTCTTTCCTATAACCTGAGGCGATAATATTGGAAGTATTGACTTGTTAAAGTAGTTCTCAAGATATACCGCATCAGAATATTCAACATCATTAAAGCTGATAAGCTTAACACCCTGTCTGTCAAACTCATACATAAGCTTTGTATATATCTTATCTTTTTTATGTAATAATTCTCTTGTATGCGTAAATACAGCATCCAGCTGCTGCTCTGCAGTCATCATTGATTTATTGTCAAAGCCAGTAGTCATCTCCTGTTTATTCTTTTTTGCAAGAAGCATCTGATCATACAGAGAGCCAACTCTTACCATATAAAACTCATCAAGATTACTGTTAAATATTGAAACAAATGTAAGTCTCTCACATAATGGCACTTTTTCATCATCAGCTTCATCTATGACTCTTTCATTAAATTTCAGCCATGATAACTCCCTGTTTGCAAAAAATGGCATTCTTTTACCATCTTTACGATATTTTTCTTCAATATTCTTTATTTTTTTATGGATACTATCTGATACTTCGGTCATATTAGCTGCTTCCTTAGAATCATCCATAACTATATTTAATAATTTATCATCTTCTATTACATTATTTTTATTCATATTTTATCCAATAAAATGTATATTTTCATTTATTTCTTTTTCTACATTTATTTTTTTATCTGCATTTTTTTCTTTTCTTTTATTACTGAAGACATTCTTAATATTATTTAATCTCCAAAACATATTCCCATCGCCTTTGCTTCTTTGATAATACCTGAGTCAGGATCTACTGTTTTTAATCTGCCTGCTACTTCCCTAAGTGGTGTTTTATCTATCTGATTATCCCTAACACACACCATATATCCATACTCTTTATTAATAATAAGTTCCGCTGCCTTTGCGCCTAGTCTTGATGCTAATACTCTGTCGTATGCACATGGACTTCCCCCACGCTGTACATGTCCTGGCACAGTAACTCTTACCTCCTGCCCTGTTCTTTCCATAATACCTGCACCTATCCTATATGCTGCGGATGGAAAATGCTCTCTTTTTCTTATCTCTTTAAGTTCCTTTTTGCTAAATTCAAGTTCTTCCTTTGATATAATACCTTCAGCTACTGCAAGTATAGTAAAATGCTTTTTCTGCTTGCTTCTTTTATTAATAGCTTCAACCACCTTATCGAGATCATATGGAATCTCTGGTATAAGAATGACATCAGAACCACCTGCTACACCTGCATGTAATGTAAGCCATCCTGTCTTATGTCCCATAAGTTCAACTATAAACACCCTGCTATGTGATGCAGCTGTAGTATGTATACAATCAATAGTATTTGTAGCAATATCCACAGCTGACTGAAATCCAAAGCTTACATCTGTTCCTACAAGATCATTATCTATTGTCTTTGGCAGTGTAACAACATTAAGTCCCTCTTCACTTAACATATTAGCTGTCTTGTGTGTTCCATTTCCTCCAAGTATAACAAGGCAATCAAGCCCCAATCCTTTATAAGTCTTTTTCATGGATGCTACCTTATCTTTGCCATTCTCATCAGGCTCTGTTATTCTTTTAAAAGGAGTTCTTGATGTACCAAGAATAGTACCACCAACTGTTAGAATTCCAGAAAAATCATCAACATTCATAAGCTTATAATCATTATTAATAAGTCCCTTATATCCATCAAGAAAACCATATATCTTTACATCTGGTATTTTATTATACAGACTCTTTGCCACACCTCTCATAGCTGCATTCAAAGCCTGACAATCTCCACCACTTGTTAAAATTCCTACTTTCATAATAATCCTCCATTCTTGCGCTGCTTATTATGCCGATATAAAGCTCAGCATGTTTATAAGTAGTTCATACCCATATGATAAGACCTCTGTACATCTAATATTATGAACTTCCAACTTTATGAACATTTAATCTTATAAACATTTAATCTTATGAACTTTTGACTTTATGAACTTCTGAGCTTTATGCTTTATGATATATATGTTATGTAAATTCTGTTTATATTTATATGTAAAATCTATGTAAATTAACAATATTTACTCTCATTATCCATCATTTAATATCAACCCTTGTCAGCATTCAAATATTACAATGCAAGTGTTCGTGAATCACATAGCATTATAGCAATCCAAATATTTAAACATTATCAATCCATATACCATATAATTACATATTATAAATCGAAACATTTAATTATTATAATTACAGCATGTTTCAAAATATTATCACCACATTATTTACCAGTTAATTATAATCTCATTCTTATAATATTACAACTATTCCTCTGTCATCTTTAAAATTTTTCTTTTTTCATCTTTTATTCATCTAATTACAACTAATCTGTTTGTTCCTATCGAATTTTCAGAATATATTTTTAATGTAACTGGTTGAATTATGTGATAAAATACCAGTACATTATTCTTTTATTAAATGACAATGTAGGTACTTATTATATATGACCAGAAAAGAAATAAATGAAATAAAATCACAATTCAATATAGAAGACTGTGGTATCCAAAGATTATGTGGCTGCTATGTTGATGGTGAAAAAAATAAAGTTACTACATTTAATGATACATTTTTAAATCTGCCAGAAGAAGAACGTCATAAATATCTTGATATTTTAAGAAAATGTCTTTCCGGAACACCTGGCAGAAACCTGATTGACATGAAATTCACTCTTGATGCATATGGAAAAGAACAGCCAAGGGATTTTCTTCTTGAACTTAGAAAATGTGAGCTTAAGGATGAAAACCTACTTAACCAGTTATATGATAAAATAATTGCTAATTATTATTATCCTGGCAACTATCTTATACTTATTGTTAACCAGACATATGACATACCTGGAGTAACTGCTGATAATATAGCAATGGACGATGCTTCTGATGAGATATATAACTACATATTATGCTGTATCTGCCCTGTCATTCTTTCAAAACCCGGCCTTGGATATTTTGAGGATGATAAAGCATTTCATAACCAGATACAAAACCATATAGTTGATAACCCTGATATAGCGTTCTTGTTTCCATCATTTAACAATCGTAGTACTGATGATGAAAGCATATTATTTCATAGTAAGGATACAGATGATTTTCAGCAAAATTTTCTTGATGCCGTACTTAGCTGCGAGGTACCTCTCCCTGCTGATATACAGAAGGAAACATTCAATAATCTAGTAACAGAAACTCTAGGTGAAGATTGTAATTACGAAACTGTTAAAAATATCCATGATAACATAAATGAAGTCATTGAAGAACATAAGGCTGTATCAAGTGCACCTGTAATGCTCGACAAAACAGAGGTTAAGGAAATACTTGAAAAAAGTGGAGTTGCCAGTGAACGCCTTACTAATTTTGAAGAACATTTTGAAATGGCAGCTGGAGAAAACGGAAAACTTGCAGCAGCTAATATAACTCCATCAAGAAAGTTTGAAGTTAAAACCCCGGATGTTGTAATAAAGATTAATCCAGATAAAACCGACCTTGTTGAAACACGTATGATTGATGGAAAACAGTGTCTTGTAATACAGATTGATGAGCGTCTGGAAGTAAATGGAATATCCGTTAACCCAGAGACCGGTGAAGTTATAGACAGAACTGATGAATAAAAAAGATGAGGCAGGATAACTTATAAAACAAGTTTCCTGCCTCATCTTTTTTATAATTAACCATTATTAATTATTTTAATGATGTCAGTGTCAAAATGTATTTTGCTACTGACTGATGTATCAGTATTGCTACAGTACTTACTTAACCTTAAAGAATTTTACTTCATTGTTAAGCTGTTCTGATACAGTCATAAGACCATTCGCCGTTTCTGCAAGCATATTAATGGTTGCTGTAAGCTCCTGCATAGATGCTGTCGTCTGCTGGGCTGAGGCTGCATTTTCTTCTGAGATAGCCGACAGATTAGAAACAACATCATTAATCTGCTTTCTTGCCTCATCACAAGAACCAGCATTATTCTCAATAACTGCAGTTTCATTTCTTGATACTGCTATGCCATCACTGACATCTATAAAGCTGTTCTTTGTTGCATCAAGCTTTCCTATCTGCTCATGTATAAGAACCTTTGTATTGTTCATATCTTCTACAGTCTTTTCTGATTCTAACTGAAGCTTTTCTATAATCTCTTTTATCTCTCCAGCCGCTTCATCTGACTGTGATGCCAGCTTCTGGATTTCTGATGCAACTACTGCAAAGCCTTTTCCTGCCTCTCCTGCTCTTGCTGACTCTATAGAAGCATTAAGAGCTAAAAGACTTGTCTGATCAGCAATATTCGTAATAAGTGCTGCTGCTTCCCCTATTCTTCCAACTGATTCATTTGTTATATTAATCTGATTAGCTATATTATTAATAGATTCAGTTGTATGATCATTAGAATCTGAAAGCTCACTCATGGTACTCATAGATGTATCGCCTGCTCTGCCCATTGCATCTGTTGCTTTAGTCAGATTAGCTACCTTTTCAACTATTTCACTTATAAGCTCTCCCATATTAGCAATCTGTGCAGAAGCATTCTGGATCTCTTCTGCCTGTGATACAGCTCCCTTTGATATGTCTTCAACTGCACTTGATATCTCTTCTGTTGCTTTACTTGACTGATTTGCAGAGCTTGTCATATCTTCACCCGACCTATGAAGCTCAGATGCAGTATTCTGAAGATTAGCTACTATTTCCTGAAGCTTATCTATAAGTGTCTGAACAGATTGAGCCATCTGACCTATTTCATCTTTTCTTGCAAGAATAGATTTATTAACATCTACTGTCAAATCACCATTTGCAAGTGCGATAAACAGATTATTAACTGAAACAAGTGCATTAGCAAGTTTTGTTGAAATTATAGAGGCTACTACTATCACAACGATTAAAACAACTATTGATACAGATATAAGTGCTATTATTTTCTGCATTATAAATGTTGTTATATCTGTTCTTGGCTGTCCGGAGAACATCATACCAACAACACTTCCACTAAAATTCTTCAATGGAATATATACACCTGTATAATCTGTTCCATCTATATCAACATGTGAGCTTGTATATGTATTACCTTTCTGTACAGCTTCCCATATTTTCTCATCTGCCTTAAGACTTAACATTCTCTTGTTATTAGAATCCCTGAGTGATGTAAGCTTACAATCAACGCCTATAAATACTGCAAGGTCTGCATCACCATCTTTTGTAAATTTATCTATTCCATCCTGCTTCTGTGACAGGTTCACATCTCCTTTAAACAGATTGCCGTTATTATCTACACGCCAGTCACCTGTATACTCATTATCATAGCTTGCCTTAGTTGACTGACCAAGTAACGATAAACCATTTACCGCCTCTGTATTCATTCCCTGTGATATATTAACAATAGCAAGAATAAGTACAGCCACTATTCCAACTACGATTGGAAGTAATGATGTCATTATAAGCTTGGCTTTAATCCCACACAATAAACTTGATTTTTTTTCTTTATTATCACCGCTTGTATTATTATTCGTATTATCTTTATTTATATTATCTTTGTTTTGTACATTTTTACGCATTCTGAAATTTTTTTTCTTTCTTTTTTTCTCTTTTTCTATAGGCTGCGCATTTGCTTTTGCCGCTTTTGATATTTTTGCTTTATCATTATTTCTTTTGTTCTTTTTTTTATGCTCTGTAACAGTTGCTTCCTGCTCTTCTTTAATATCATTAGCTGATACATTTTCAACTTCACCTTCTATGGATGCTGTTGTTATATTCTTATCCTGATCCATAATAATCCTCCATTCTTGCGCTGCTTCTCAGCGCATCTTAAAGTTTGTACAAAACACAAATCTTACGTGTGAAAAATCTTATGTATTAATAATACATAAATATATAGATGTCGTGGCAAAAGATACTTTGCACCTGACTGGTATATACGAATCGCTATGCAATTCTCACATTCATTAGATACCTTATATATTGGTCAATTATATCATATAATTTACCTTTTGTAACTTCATTTTAAGTCGATTTTTACAGATTTTTTGGCATATTTTCACTTTTTCGCCAATTTTTTACATTCACTAATTTTCTTTATATATTATGTATGTTTTATATATTTCACAAACACCCTACACACCTGTCTTTTTTTCATGGATTATTTAACACTATTGTCTTTACATTATATCTTGAATATTAAAAATAAAAAGTTCCCCGGTCTGGGGTGACCGGGGATGAGTAGAGGGGATAGAAATATAGTCAAGTATATTGGCTTTGGAGATTATCCAATATACCTTTGTGCAAATTAATCTAAAATAAAAAATATGATATCTGAATTAATATAATAAAAAATAATATCATATAGAAGTAAATAAACTTAAGTAAAATC
>ENA-UOJA01002609-UOJA01002609.1-human-gut-metagenome-genome-assembly--contig:-C19-NODE-2609-length-11961-cov-5.215858_pt1 | contig 11961 bp, 4 predicted proteins | sample MGYA00242337_ERZ723884 | MGnify/ENA metagenome assembly ERZ723884
GAACCGGCCTGGACGATGATGTGGTGCTTGGACATGGAGCTCATCCCCGCGACCAGGGCAACTGGAGCGGCGATCAAGAGCGGACATGGGGAGGCAACGACCATGACTTCCGCGAAGCGGGTGAAGTTCCCGGTCATCATCGCAAATGGTTATTTTCATAAATTTTATCCTTCTCCTGATATCGTAAAAAGTACAGGTTTCTCCTTTAATACAAGTATAACATAAATGAAAAAGAATAAAATATAAAATCCGCACAAATGCACACATTTTTTGACCAAATGCATAATTTGGGGGATAGAATGCAGGTGAATTGGCAAGATACCGATGGTATCATGTTGACAGGAAACCATTGGTTATTACAAGGCTGCCACATAGACATGTGGGGAAAGGAGACGATTATGGAAAAGAAGAAGGGAATGAATGAGGAGACAAAGGGACAGGAGGCAGAAGAGCTTGCTTTCGATGATCTGGACCAGGTAGCAGGGGGATACAGCCTGCGGGATGCCAAGAAGGAAAAAACAACAGACATCAGTGCCGGAACGATCAGCAAGATCTGATGGGAGATATCCTGTAAAAATCAGGAATAAAGAAAGGCAGGAGATGTATGAAAAAATGGAAGAATTACTGGACACGGGGGGTGTCGTTTCTTCTGGTGGCGGCGATGCTGTCCACGGGAAATGTTTCCACTGTGGCGGCTGCTGCATCGCAAAAGCAGCAGAAGAATAAAGTAGATGAAGCGCAGCTTCGGGAAGCGATCCGGGATGGAAAACAGATGGTAAAGGAATATCCGAATGGTCTGTTTAATTTCCTGGGAACCCAGATGGAGGTGAAGGAAGGCGATGGTGCGCTGGAGATCGCCGTGATCCGTCAGGGAGGCACCGGGGGAAGTGCAAAGGTTAAGTTTAAGGCAATCGACATTACCAGCTCCTATGGGGATGATTACAAAATTTATGTGGGAAAATCCCGTTTTTCTGCGCTGAAAAAAGGCAAGGATGCCTTTCCTCTGATCAAGACCGCCATGGAAAAAAAGGTGGATCTGAGCCAAGAGGATGCGACGGAGACAGAGACACAGACAGACGGAGAATCCTTGGTAGAGGATGCCATGGGTGCACAGTCTCAGGGGAAGCCTGAGGTGCAGGCGGTTTCTGCTGCTGTAAACCCTCTGGATCAGTATCCGGATGCTTCAGCAGACACCGCAGAGAAGAAAACGGATACTGTCAAGTCGGAAAATGCGAAAGCAGACAGCAAGGGAACTTCTTTGAAGGTGCGCCGGGAGACTGCTACCGGAAAGAAATCCGACCGGCCAAACTGGAAAATTGCGGATAATTCCGAAAAGGCAGATGAGGTCAAAGAGAACTTTGAGCTCTTTATGGATTCTGTGGGAGGTACGGAAAAGACATTAAACTTTAAAGACGGAGAATATGTCAAATACCTCTATTTAGTTCCGAAGGATGATAAGATTTCCGAGGGAGAGGAGCAGCTGGTATGCGCACTGCTTCCGGAAGAGGATAGTGCACCGGTTGGAGATTCTTACAATGCATATGTAAATATCAAAGATAATGATGCGGTGGAAAAATCACAGTACACCTTTAGCAGTTCGGAGGTGAAGGCTTCTCAGAAGCAGGCGGTTGTAACTGTCAGACGTACCGCAGGAGAGAATTATTTTGATACGATCTATGTGGGAACCGGTGAGGGAACTGCCAATCAGGGGGCGGATTACAAAGCAGGTCTCAAAAAAGTGGATTTTTATGCCGGAGAGACAGAGAAGAAAATCTCCATTGATATTCTGAAAAATGAGTATCGGACAAAAAGCAGAGATTTTTATGTATTGTTAAGTCAGGATGGCACGTCTTATATGAAGGCATCCTGTCATGTGACAATTCCGGCTGATTCTGCGGCGGATGCCAAAACCTTAAAGACAAAGATTGCAGCAGGTTCTGCCAAGGCGGAGAAGATCAGTCCGAACGGATGGAAACCGGAAAACGGCCAGTGGGCGGTTTCGTCCAAAGATATGCGATATTTGCAGGGAGGAATCTGGCGGCAGAAAGAGGAAACACGTTTTGAAGGCACCGGCGGTCTGCGGCAGATGAAGATCAATAATAATGATTATACTTACGGGGCGAAGGAACTGGAATTTGGTTACTATAATTATGGAACCGGTAAAAACTGGACTACGACTCATAAGAAATGGAGCTGGAAAAAATTTAAGCGGGTTACCGTGACAGACTATCATCATGAGGATAAGTTTGGAACGCAGCTGTGGTATGGCGGCCGGTGTATGTGGAATTATGACGGACCGGTACAATGGGCAGTATGCAATAAGTCCTTTGACAACGGCCAGTGGGGACAGGACGTCACGATACAGAACTGGGCAAATGAGGGAAATCATTCCAACGGATATGTGGGCTGGCTTCGTCTGCGGTTAAAACAGTACAGTGCAAAGTGTATGGCAACAGCGGATAAATATTATGCGACAACCTATAAGCTGGAATATAACAATAAGAACAAGAAATGCGAACTAAAACAGGAGTCTGCCAAAAATATTACTCCGGTATTAAAGATTGATTCCATTTCATCTAATGTGCAGAACAGCAAAAAAAATGTAAACGGCACATCTTATAAGGTGTATCGCTCCGATGCCATTAACTTTAAATTGGAAAACTTTTCGGATGACTGCATGGAACTGGAAGGAATCGAAGCGTCTGTTGATGGGAAAAAATGGACCATGGTTTCCAAGGGAAGCAATCTTTCTGTTGTATTAAATGCAGATCTTTTTAAGAAATTTGATCTGTTTAGTAAAAGTACCATTTCCTTCCGGCCAAAGGTGTCCCAGAGAACTTCTAAACTGAAGTTTAAGGTTGCCAATAAAGAGCGCGGCACATTTTATGGCGTGGAAAACGGTCAGGAGTATTCCCTGAAACGTGGTGACAGTGTGAAGGGGATTACCGGACAGGGAAATGTTGCGGCATATAATCCGGCATTTTCGCTGGGAACCACCTGGAATAAAAACGATTATAATAGAGGCAGATTAAATTATCGGGCCGCAGCAGATCATACAAATCTGACGCTGGATCAAAATAACACCGCAGGCAATGTTGCGGATGTGACTTTAAAGGCAGAATATAACATTGTAAAACTTGATTACAATGATACCGAGCTGACGGTTATGGCAGATCCTAATACCTACCGTAACACATACACCAATTTAAAGTACACGATTGACGGTAAAACTTATGACTGCTCGGATGCAAAACAGGTTCAGGAAATGCAGGATGCCATGGAGCAGCTTTATGCGAAGGAGCAGGACGCACATGGAACTATGTATTTTGAGTATCTGGCAAATCCAAAGTATTTAAACGGAAATGGTCAGCAAAATATTACGTTTGGAAATCCTTCCAGTGCTAATGTTAATGTATATGATCAGGAAGGCGTGCTGTTAAATGCTGCGTCCCGTACAGTGAAGCCGGTGGAAAAGAATGGCAAATATACCTTTACCATCAGTGATACATGGAAAAAGCTTGGCTGGGTGGATGGCACGAGCTGTACGATCCAGTTTAAGGGGAGAAAACAGACCTCCCTTGAGACAGAAGTAGATTTTCTGGCAGGCTCCGGCGGATATGTGACAGTGTCTGACGCAACGGATGTTCTTACGGACAGCAAAGGAAACAAGATGGGAAATCTTTCCAGAGATCTGGTATTTAACAATGTCAATCCCTTTACGGATTATACGATGACATCCTATGTATCACCAATGTATATCGGCAGATGGGGCGACTACTCTGTGGATGTCAATAACTCCGGTAATGCAGGGAAGGAGAACGTACAGAAGGCACAGAAGAGGCTGAAGGATCTGGGATTTTCCGAAGATCTGGCAGGAAGTGTCAATATTTATTATGGAAATGTATTCCAGTATAAACCGGAAACCTATGCAAAGAGCAAGGTTTATTATGATTTTGTAAAGAGAGATACCTCTACTGCAACGGATAATACATTACTCGTACAGCTTACCCAGGAGGCCAGAACGGTGATCAATCCAAAGAAGAAGGTGGAGGTGCCTTTGACAGATGCGACGGTAACCTTTGCCGGCATCGACAAGGTTTCCGGGGATGAAGAGGGCTTTTATGAGTCGGGGGGCAGCTATGAAAAGGGTAAGACTTATACGGCAAGAGTGAATCTGGATTCTATGAGCTATATGGTTTCCGTACAGGGTACCGGTTATACGAAAGCATCCATTGATCCGTCCCAGTATATGTTCCCGGATAATTTCTGTGCAACGATCGATGGGGAAAGCACAGGTGTGCGTACCAACGGAAATGCCCTGCTTGATATTGCGGATGGGGAGACAGAGTTTACCTTTGGATTTTCTAATGGATCTGCAGTCAAACCAAATAAGGCAATTGTGACTATTACCAGAAAAGGAAATGAAGTTTATAAAAAGACTGTAAAAAGAGATGACAAGAGCAGCTTGTTTACACTCTCTCTTAACACACTGAAAGCAGGTGTTAAAGGGGGAGATAAAATGACCATACGGGGTGTGTTCTCCGAAAAGGTGCAGGGAAAAGAAGTGGATCATGTATATCCTGCAGTCAATGTGGGGCTTACCTTCCAGAATCAGCTGACAGCTGTCAGGGTGGCTTCCAGCTTTAAGACACCGTTTAATAAGGTGCTCAAGCTGATCGGCAAGGTCAGCACAAAGTTTGATCTGCCGTTAGATTATAATTTAGGAAATCTGGGATATACCACGCCATACACAGATCCGGAGACCGGAGCTGAGATTAATGTGATTCAGGTAGCATTCGGCTATAACAGCACAGTAATGAAGGACCTGAAACAGCAGCAGTTAGAACATCGTGCTGAGAATAAGGGAGAGGCTATGAGCGGACGGGATAATATCCGCCAGTATATGGAAAGCCTTATGGGCGACGATGGAAATGATGATGACAGCGATGATAATAACGATGATAAGGACGAGAAACAGACACCGGCTCCAAAGAAAGATCTGAATGAGAGCAAAAAAGCAGCAGAAAAGGCGCAGGAAAGTGCAGCTCCGCAAAAGAGCAGCATGGGTACCAGCAGTTTCAATTTTGATTTCAGTGTGGCGGTGATCCTGACGGTGGAATCCGGTGTAGATGCCGACGGGGAAGCAGACGGAAATTATTATTTTAATTCCCTGGCACTGATTGCTTCTGCTAATGCAGATTTTCAGTATACGGTATCCTATATGACGCCGATCGGTGTAGAAATTATTGCGGAACTGCAGGTAGGAGGAAAAGCCGTTGCGGCATTTTCGGCAGAGTCCTCTAATGGCAGCAGGTATGATGATGTCTTTAACCTGACAAAGGCGGGGGAAGATAAGACAGGAGATTTCCGTCTGAATAAGGATAATTTCTCTCTTTATACCAAGTTTATGCTGGCTCCGACCATTACAGTAGGTGCCGGTGTCGGTGTTGGAAAAGTGATCAATGTCATTGTGTCAGGTACAGCAGACTTTGATTTTGGCTTTACAATGCCGATCATGGGAGAAAATGAATCCTCTGCAGGCTATGGAAATGTCACATTAAGTGCTGCACTGAAATTAAAGATACTTTTTATTAAGAAAAAATGGACCCTGTATAAGGGCGAGAAAATGAGTCTCTTTAATTACGGCGCATCCAGTGTTGGAGAAATGCTTTCAGATTTCACAGAGAATTATCTCTATGAGGATATTGATGATGATTCCAATACAGAGAAATTTGCAAGAGATTATCTGAAAAATCAGAGTAAATGGCAGCCGTATGATATGAGTGCAAAAGCAGTAGATGCCGGAAAGGAAATTGTTCTGCAGGAGGGAGCATATCCAAATCCTCAGTCCCGGATCATAGAGATCGGGGATGAAAAGCTCCTGGCGGTATTTCTGACGGATAAAGGCGACAGAGCTGATATTAACCGTTCAGAGCTGGTATACAGTATCTCGAAAGATAACGGTGTGAAATGGTCTGTGCCGGTCAGTGTCAGTGATGATGGCACATGGGATGAAGCCCCGGCTCTTTACAAGGTGGGCAAGGATAAGGTGCTTGTTACCTGGTCTGATGCCAGCCGTGAGTATACGAAGGAAGATGACACGAAGGCGGTTCTCTCACAGCTTGATATCAGTGGAGCATGGTTTGACATTGAGTCAGAGAAGATGGGAGATGAATTCCAGATCACACAGACCACAGAGGACGAGGTGATGGCGGATACCGATCCTATGATCGCATACGACGAGGAAACAAATCGTCTGGCGGTTTATTACACCAAGACGGATTACGGGGATACCAGAAGCCAGCTTGACGAGAAAGCGAAGGAGGATATTGTAGCAGACGAAAATGCAGACAGCACCGGAGAGGTTACCACATATGGAGACATTATTAACGGTTACAATGTAATTGCCTGCCGTATGGGAACCCTTAAGGGAGATAACATCGCATGGGATGCAGCAGATCCGGAGCTTCCGGAGGCATATGGACAGAGATTTTTAGATCTTGGTGTGGCCGCCGTGGTATCGGAGAGTGCCATTGAGGTAAATACAGGTAATACAGTAACTGTTGAGGATGAAAACGGAGATATGGTGGAACGTCCGGTTACAGAAACAAGAACGGTAACGGATCTTGTGGTTGACGAAAACAGTGATCCCCGTGTAGTGGATTCCGACAGCATTTCTTACAATGGTCTGTCCATATATGCGTACACCATTGACCGGGATGCAAATCTGGAAACCACAAATGATCAGCAGCTTTATCTGCAGATTTATAACTTTGAGGAGGATACTTTCCATCATCCGATCCAGATCACGGCAGATGCAATGCAGACAGCAAAACCGCAGTTTGTACGCTGCAAGGGAATGACTTATTTATACTGGCTCCATGGTGGAGATATCCAGTATCTCAATGTCAGTGATGTTGTTTCTTCGTTGAATACGGAGAACAGCTATCTGGAAAAGAAGCAGGTTACTATGAAGGATCAGACTACGAGGGAAGTATATGTTCTGAACAAATATAAGAATGATCCGGTTGTGACAGCAATCCGGCACAGATCAGAGACGGATGCCGAGGGCAATGTGACAGAAGACAGGATCAGTGACTATGATGTGCAGGCAAATGATACCAGTATGTATGTGGTCTGGAGTGCAGTGGATACCTCTGTAAAGGACAAAGAAAAAACAGGGGCAGCAAATACTGTCAGGGAGACACAGCTTTATGGCGCATATTGTGAGCCGATGCTGGAAAGTGTGGAAGAATCCTTTGCATATGAGGATACGGATGAACTGACATATCAGTTTGCAGAAGGAAAAGACAACACCACATATCCGGTAAGCTTTACAGCACAGAAGGAAATGACTCTGGGAGATGGAACCGTACTGTCGCCGGGAGATGTATATCAGATTGATTACAGTAAGGACGAAGATCTCAATGGTCAGACCGGTGTCGTAAAGGCAGGAGATCCGGCGAAGGTGAAGTCCATCCGTTCTTGTGACGGATATAACTGGTCTGAACCAGTACAGATTACAGAGAGTAAGGGAGCCAATTATACAGATGTTTCCTTCCGGGTAAATGAGGACGGATGGATGCAGGCAATGTTTGCAAAGGGACAGCAGAAGCTTAACGACAACAATGTATTTGAGGAGGATGAAGCAGCAAAAGCCCTTTGTGTACAGAATTTTGTGGTAACAAGTGAACTGGTATATGGCGAAATTACCACTGATAAGGAGCTTTATACAAAGAATGAGACGATTGCATTTACTCTTGATGTAACAAATGACGGTCTGAAGCCGGTTACAGGTGCACAGTATCGTATGTATCTCAAAAACGGGGATCAGATTCTCGGAGAGGAGCCGGAATGGTCTGCTCTTGGGGATGTTGAAAAAGCAGACGGACCGGGAGTATTTCTGGGAGGAAATACCGTTACACTCAGTGGAAACGGTGATCTGAATGCAGATCAGATCGACGGCACAACGATTGTTGTGGAAATTAAAAACGGAGATCAGGTGGATACGTTAGAGAAGAAATTGGAAGAAAAAGCAGTATTAAGTATTCAGACAGATAATGTACAGATGCTGGATGCAAAGACCGCCTCTGTTAGTCTGCAGATTACAAACAGTGGAAATAAAGATTTCAAGGGTGATCTGACGATCAAAGATGGAGATCAGATCCTTGCAGAGGAAAAGGATTATGAAATTCCATATGGTGAGAGCCGGAGTCTGGAGAAAACTATTGATATCAGCACATGTAAATTTGGCGAAGTCATGATACAGGAGGATGGCAGCCGGAAGGATGCGATCACGCTGACTGCAGAATATGGTGATATCTGGCAGCAGTTTGAGGTGAGCAGAGGGGTATCCCAGTGGGAAGGAATTGCTGCGGATGCTGTAAAGAGTATCAGCATTGGTCAATATGAGATTACAAAGGACAGTGCCTCTACAGACCAGAGTGTGCTTGATGCGATCGGTTCTGTACAGCCGTTGCAGAAGGTGGATGGAACATTGGAGATGACAGAGGATCAGGTTATGAAGCTGGATACTATTTATGACGTGGATGATTCCAACGGGGCAGGAAGCGACCTGAAAAAAGCAGGTTTGGATGCCAAGGGAATTCTGAATACAACCTGGTCTGTATCGGATGACAGCATCGCATATGTTGATGAGAACGGTGTTCTCGTTCCGTTAAAGGAAGGAGAGGTCAGCATTACCGCCAAGACATATCCGGGTGGTGAGATCACCGCAGCGGATCCGTTTGTTCCGAAAGGAATTGATGGGGAGGAAATTGATGACTTTGGCACATTGATTCAGAGCGAGGGAGAAGGCTGGTTCCGAAAGGACAGAGCAATGTACCAGGTTCCGGAGAGTCTGATCCGGACCACTACGATCAAAGTGAAGGTAACAAAGGCTGCTGCGAAGCCGACGGAAACACCGGCAGTACCGACAGAAACACCAACGGCAGCACCGGGGGGAACACCGACGGCAGTACCGACAGAAACATCGGCAGCACCGGGAGAAACACCGAAAGCAACTCAAAAGCCGACAATGACTTCGGCGAAAAAGACAACGCTGAAGGTGACTGTTCATAAGAAAGGTGACAGGGTTACGGTGCAGTCTCTGCCAAAGGCAAAGATCACAACGGTTGTTTATAAGAATAAAAAGACAGCCTTGAAAGGAAAGAAAGCCGGAAGACTCCAAAAGTATGGAGTTGTTAAGGCTAACAAAAAAGGTAAGATCACGATCAGGCTAAAGAAAAAATTGAAAAAGAAACAGGCTGTCCGGGTAACTGCTGTTAAGAAGCCTTACAAGCAAAAGACAGTGGTCAAAGTGAAAAAATAATGTATCTGATCAGTTTATACTGACCGGATGTATCAGCAGTCCGGCGGGTCACTCTGCCGGGCTGTTTTTCCTGACGGGAAAGGAAAACAGAGATGTATGAAAAAAATAAGATAATGAAAGAAAAAAGGGAGTTTGCCGGATTAATTATGGCATTCCTGCTGTTATACATCATAGGAATGGAAAATTCGTTGCGCCTTCCGGAAGCGAAGGCGGAGGAGCAGTCTCAGTGGTATGAAGCGGAGGAAGGACTGAATGCAGTAGGTGATGCAGCGGAAGAAATTGTGATCGCTGTGATCGACACCGGTGTGGATACCGCCCATGCTGCGTTACAGGACTGTCTGTGGGTGAATGAAGCGGAACAAAATGGACAGGACGGAGTTGATGACGATGGAAATGGCTTCGTTGATGATGTGCATGGTTACAATGTCTGGGCCGGAAATGGAGATATTACGGATTCCGATGGACATGGAACACATGTGGCGGGAATTCTTGGAATGAAAACAGAGCAGGACCGGAATTTCGGTTACGGGGCACATATTATGATCGTAAAAGCAGGAAACAGCCGGAATGGATTTTCAGCAGAAAATTGTGTGAAGGCGATACAATATGCCGTTCAAAATGGAGCAGACGTCATCACCATGTCCCTGGGGGCAGACTATCTGGATGAAAAACTGGAAAAGGTCATTCACGCGGCTTCCCGTAAAGCAGTGATCGTGGCAGCAGCGGGAAATGAAAGTGCGGCAACCGGTGAGTCCGGTTTTTCGGACTCGACAAACATATTTCCGGCGGGGCTGCCGGATGTACTTGGTGTTATGGCATATGACAGTGACAGAGATCTTGCGTGGTTTTCCAATTGGGATTATGCGCCGGGGACTACGGTGGATTATGAGATTGCGGCACCGGGGACGGATATTTATTCTACATGGCCGGGCGACCGGTTTAAAAAGCAGTCCGGAACATCCATGGCAGCACCGATCGCAGCCGGAGCCTGCGGAACACTGGTGCAAAAATGGAGAGAGAACGGAGAATATGAGCCGGCAGCTATGATAGGCCAGCTGGTATTTACGGCGGATCAATATGAAAAAAGCATTGGAGGTAATACCGCAGCCGCGGGTCCATATCCGGAATGTGACAGTTGACGATAACACAAGGTGGGGGACTGCCAATGACAAAAATGGAATTCCGCAGAAGGGAGAAACCTTTCAGCTTCCGTTGGAAATATTTAATCTATGGGCAAGGGCACAGGATATAGAGCTTTATGTTACAACAGAGGATAAAAATGTTTCTGTGGAGCTGCCGGATCAGAATGTGGAATCTCTGGCAAGCAGAAACAGTGTTTCTATGACAGAGAAACAAAATGCGGTAATCACTTTTTCTGACAATATGGAAAAGGGGCAGCGTGTTTTGATGGATATTACATTGCGGTACAAAAACGGGTACACAGAGGATGGAAAAGAATATATTACAAAAGGAAAGCTATTGCTGAGGGAAGGAGAAAAAGAACTTTTATATTACGAGGAGCAGTTTGGGAAGGAGGAGCAATTACCGGAAGCAAGTCCGGCAGCATCAGGGACACCAAAGCCGGAAGCAAGTCCGGATGTATCGGAAACATCAAAGCCGGAAGTAAGCCCGGATATATCGGGAACTTCTGAACCGGAGGAAGCTGTGTCACAGGGACCGGGGCAGAGCCCGGCGATGTCCACAGCGCCATATTCACAGCAGCCTCAGACGGTAACCGCATCTGTGACAAAGAAAAAAACGAAATTATATCGTATTCGCATTAAGAAAAAAAGACTTTTGGTTGTTACAGAACCAAAGGCAGAAATTGTTGTAAAAATCTTTCCTAAAAACGGGACAGTAAAACAGGCAAAAAGAAAAAACAGGTTTTTTGTTTATTATGGAAAGGCGGATAAAACAGGAAGGTATGTGTTGAAAACAGACAGGATAAAAAAGAAATATAAGATACAGATCCGGGTTTGTAAAAAAGGAAAAGCAGCAGTGATTCAGAAATGGAGATTATCATGTTGACAGATATAAGAAGCGTATTGATGGAAAATAAAACAAATGCAGAGGAGCCTGTTTATGCAGAGCTTCCGAAAGCGATTACGGAGTATCCCCTTACCATTGGGGATTTCAATACCGTGATTTCAGGACAGGAAACGGTGGAACAGTTTTCGGCATTATTGGACAGCAAAACCCATTTTTTTACAAAGCTTGATTCGATTACCGAATATGCACAATGTGAGGAGCAGGTCAGAAAATTGTCAAAAGCCTTGAAAATAAAACAGGGTTCCGCGCAGATTCTTGACTGGGAGGAGAGAACAAAGTTAAAACAGGAGAAAAAACGGCTGGAAAAAAGAAAGAAGGAAATTATTCAAAATCTGGAAAAAGAAATGATTGCGGAATATGGATTTGATTTTCAGACAAGGAAAGCAATTTTATATAAAAATACAGTTTATTTTTCGTGGTTTGATGATCTGCAGAAGATGTTTCCGGCACTGGAACGGATCAGGACAGAGGATATCCGGCAGATTCCTCTTTTTGTTTCCCATCTGGAAAAGCTCAGGGAGGCGGTCCGTCATAAGGAGCCTGTCGGATTTGTCGGGGGGCCATGTCTGTTTGGACTTGAT
>ENA-UOJA01002616-UOJA01002616.1-human-gut-metagenome-genome-assembly--contig:-C19-NODE-2616-length-11930-cov-4.667284_pt1 | contig 11930 bp, 10 predicted proteins | sample MGYA00242337_ERZ723884 | MGnify/ENA metagenome assembly ERZ723884
GGTGACGGCGGAGACTGACAGAATGGGCGCGCCCTCTAAAAAGGTGCCCTCGGTCAGCTCCAACGCCTGTCTCCGAACAAATTCCAACCAGTCATCATCTACCAATTCCGCCTTGGTCAACACCACCAAGCCGCCTTGGACGCCCAAGAGAGACAGAATATCCAGATGCTCTACGGTCTGGGGCATAACGCCTTCGTCCGCGGCGATGACCAGCATGGCAAGATCAATACCCCCCGCCCCGGCCAGCAGATTTTTGATGAATTTTTCGTGGCCCGGCACATCCACGATCCCTGCTTGCGTGCCGTCCGGCCAGTCCAGTCTGGCAAACCCCGGCTCGATGGTAATGCCCCGGCGCTTTTCCTCCGCCAGGCGGTCCGTATCGGTACCGGTGAGCGCCTTGACCAGAACGGTTTTGCCGTGATCTACATGGCCCGCCGTGCCGATGATGACGTGTTTCATGAAGCGGTCTCCCGAAAAGCCTGAAGGATCTCGTCAAGATCCGCCGGGAACAAAGTCCGCATATCCAGCAGACACCGGTCATGGGCGATACGGACGATGATAGGGACAGGCCGCTGCCGCAGCTGCGCTTCCAGTGCGGCGGCACTGCCCCTTGGGGCGACAGCCACAGCGAAGGAGGGAAGCGTCTGGGTGGGGACCGCCCCGCCCCCCACCGGGTTTTCCGTGGAAACCACCTCGGCGGTCACGCCGATCTCTCCCATGCGGCGGCAGAGCGACTCTGCCTGCTGGCGCAGCTCCTCCGGCGTTTGGGCCAGCATGGATAGCACCGGGATCTCCTGAAGGGCGGTGCCGTCCGCATATGCTTGCAGAGTTGCTTCCAAGGCGGCCAGCGTCAGCTTGTCCACCCGCAGGGCGCGGGCCAGAGGGTGACGCTTCAAAAGGTCGATATAGTGCCGCTTGCCCACGATGATCCCCGCTTGGGGACCACCCAGCAGCTTGTCCCCGGAGAAGGATAATACATCCACTCCGGCCTTTACGGACGCTTGAACCGTCGGCTCATCCCGGAGGCCCAAGGGTGCCAGATCTACAAGACAGCCGCTGCCCAAGTCCTCAATGACCGGAATGCTGCGGGAGCGGCCAAGCTCCGCTAAGGCGGCGGGGGACACGCTCTCCGTAAAGCCCACGATGCGGTAATTGCTGGTGTGGACCTTCAAAAGGGCGCGGGTCTGCTCGCCGATGGCGTTGGCGTAGTCGGAAAGGCGGGTCTTGTTGGTGGAACCAACCTCCCGGAGCACCGCGCCGCAGGCGGCCATCACATCCGGCATCCGGAAGGAGCCGCCGATCTCCACCAGCTCTCCACGGGAGGTAATGACTTCTCCTCCGGCGGTGAGGGCGGAGAGGATCAGCAGCACTGCCGCTGCATTGTTGTTTACCACCATGGCGGCCTCCGCCCCGGTGAGGCGGCACAAAAGCGGCTCTACATGGGCGTACCGCTGCCCCCGCTCCCCCGCTGTCAGGTCATATTCCAAGGTAGAATAGCCCTGAGAGACCCCTCTCGCTGCCGCTAACGCGCGGTCACTCAGGCAGGCCCGGCCCAGATTGGTGTGCAGAACGATCCCGGTGGCATTGATAACGCCCCGGAGGGAGGGCAGGCGGGATGCCCGGCACGACGCGCTGATTTGAGCGCAGAGGGCCTCCGTGGAGGGCAGCTCTGTGACGGTCCCCACCAGAATATCGGCGCGGAGCCGGTCCAGCGTCCGGCGAACCGTCTCCGTCACGGCGGAGATCTCCACCTCCGCCGCCAGCATTTTTAGGGCGGGCAGGCGGAGCAGGTCGTCTACCTTTGGAATTTGACGCAGCAGTGTATCCATGAGAACCTCCCTTGGCGATTTACGGCTTTTCCTTATCATACTGGATTTCCAACGGGTTGTAAAGCACCCCGGAAAGCAGAAAAACGCGCCTCCTTTCGGAAGGCGCGCTTGTTCACTTGCTGAGGTAGTCTTTCAAAAATTTCACAGCCTCCACATAACCTTGAAGCCCCAAGCCTTTATAGGTCTTGACGCAGGCCATGCCGGCGTAGGAGACCTGACGAAACGGTTCCCGGCTGTCCACATCGGAGATGTGGACCTCCACGGCGGGAATGGCCACGGCCTTCAGCGCGTCCAGAATGGCTATGCTGGTGTGAGTGTAGGCGGCGGGGTTGATGATGATGCCGTCATAGACGCCGTAGGCCGCCTGGATGGCGTCCACGATGGCGCCCTCGTGGTTGGACTGGGCAAAGCCAACCTCGATGCCCTCGGCATCGCAGGCGGCGCGGATGAGGGCCAACAGGGACTCATAATTCTGGCTGCCGTAGATGGCAGGCTCCCGCAGGCCCAGCAGATTCAGATTGGGCCCGTTGATGACCAGAAGTTTCATAGCAGCGCCTCCTTAATGGTTTGTACCGTGACCTCCAGTGCCCCGTCATTGGACACCGTCACATCGGCAAAGCGGCGGTACAGCGGCTCCCGGCGGGCGCAAAGCTGAGCGAGGTCCGTGGTTTGGGAAATGGGACGGCCCTCCGTTGGCAGCTTGGCAAGGTCGCGGGTCAGGCGGAAAAGAGTGCCGTTTTGATGCAGCAGCGGGTAGTTTTCCGCCCGGGTGACGCAGCCGCCGCCGGTGGAGAGGATGATGCCGGAGCGCTTGCCCTGCTCCGCCAGAACCTCTGTTTCCAGTTTCCGGAATGTTTCCTCCCCGGACCGGGCGAAGATCTCCGGGATGGACATTCCGGCCCTTTGGGAGATCAATTCGTCAGCCTCCACCACCTCCCGGCCCAGCGCTTTGCCCAGAGCGGCGGCCACGGCGGATTTGCCGCTGCCGGGCATTCCGATGAGGATGATATTCCGCAGCCGCTGGTTCACGATGCGCTCCACCCGCTCCAAGGCTTCATCGCCGATCACCGTGCCGGTGAACTGCTCGCTGGAGCGCTTGGCCTGAGCCACCAGCATGGAAAGTCCGCCTGCATGGGGAATCCCCAACTCTTCTGCCTGTAATAGCAGAGCGGTCCGTGCCGGGTTATAGACGATGTCCAGCACCCCCTCGCAGCGGGGAAAACGTCGCAGATCCACTGCCGCCGCACCGTTATGGGGATACATTCCCACCGGGGTGGTGTTGGCGATGATCTGGGCATCGGCGTGGCGGTCCAGATGGTCATAATCGTCCGGACCGCTGCGGGAAATGACGGTAACGTCAGCGCCCAGCTGCTCCAGCGCGGCCTTCACCGTGACGGAGGCCCCGCCGCTGCCCAGTACCAGCGCTTTTTTTCCAGCGGGGTCGATGCCGCTGCTGCGAACCATGTAGAGAAAGCCGAACAGGTCTGTGTTGTCGCCGTACAGCGTGCCGTCAGGCCGGCGGACGAGGGTGTTGACGCTTTGCAGCCTTTCCGCCGCCTCGGACAGCTCTGCACAGTAGGGCACCACCGCCTTCTTGTAGGGGATGGTGACGTTCAGGCCGTCCCAGCGGTCGGAGCACAGAAAGGCATCCAAGTCCGCCTTGGAGACCTCAAAGAGCCGGTAGTCATACTCCCCTAACTCGTGATGGATCATGGGGGAATAGCTGTGGCCCAGCGTTTCCCCCAGCAGTCCGCACCGCAGCATCAGACCACCTCGCTGTAACTGCCCAGATAGGAAAATTCCTCGCACAGAGAGGGCAGCTCGCCCATGAGCTGCAAAAATTCCGGGGCGTATACCGGCGTTTCCAGATCAAAGTAGAACATGAATTCAAAATTCCGCTCCGGCATGGGGCGGCTTTCCAGCTTGTTCAGGTTCAGGCCCAGGGCGTAGAACCGGGAGAGCACCCGGCACAGGGAGCCGGGCTCGTGAGGCAGCACCGCCATGAGGCTGGTGCGGTCCGCACCGGGGTAGATCTCCAGATTCTTGGAGATGCAGATGAACCGGGTGAAGTTGCTGCCCTGATCCTGCACCCCGGCCTCTAAGCATTCCAGCCCGTACAGCTTCATGCAGGAGCGGGAGGACAGGGCGGCGGCGTGGCCATCTCCCTCCGCCACCTTCTGGGCGGCTACGGCGGTATTCTCACAGGGGATGACCTTTACGCCGGGGAAGGCCTGGAGATACTGCTCGCACTGGCTCAAGGCCTGCTGGTGGGAGTAGATCTCCGTGATGTCGCTCCGCTTGGTGCCGGGCTTCACCAGCAGATTGTGGTCCACCTTCAGCCGCACACTGCGGACGATGCGGAAATCGTGCTTCATCATCAGATCGTAAATGGCATTGACGCTGCCGGCGGTGCTGTTTTCCAGCGGCAGCACACCGTAGCGGCACAATCCCCTTTCGATAGCGGCAAACACCGCCTCAAAGGAGGCAAAGTACATGATGTGAGGCAGCTTGAACAGCTTGTCGCAGGCCAGCTGGGAATAGGCCCCCGCCACACCCTGACAGGCAACGGACACGTTGGAGGGAAACAGGCTTGGCGTCTGGTCAATGGCGGTCTGAATTTCCGTGGTCAGCGGGGATGTGCTCCCCAGCAGCCGTCCCTGATAGCAGCGGCTCAGTTCAAACAGCATGGTGTAGAGAGAGGCGGTGTAATCCCGCATATCCTCCGGGGCCTGCGCCGCTACATCCAGCAGCTTTTCCCGCTCCCGGACAGGGTCCAGCACCGGCAGGCCGTGCTCCTTCTTGCAGGCGGCGATGCCGGCGGCGGTGTTCATCCGCTGGGCAAACAACTCTACCAGTTGGCGGTCGATCTGGTCGATCCGGGCACGATAATCACTGAGTTCCATAGAGATTCCTCCCTTTTAAGACTGGCCCAACAGGGCGTCGTATACGGCGATGGCCGCCGCGGCTTCGATACAGGGAACGGCCCTTGGCACGATGCAAGGGTCATGACGGCCCCGGACCCGGAGAATTTCCGGGGTCAGGGTGTTCAAATTCACGCTTTGCTGCTCCTTGGCAATGGACGGCGTAGGCTTGAACGCTGCCCGGAAGGTCAGGGGCATCCCGTTGGTGATGCCGCCCAAAATGCCGCCGCAGTGATTGGTTGTGGTTCTGACCGTGCCGTTTTCCACCACAAAGGGGTCATTATTTTCGCTGCCACGGAGCCGCGCGGCCCCGAAGCCGATGCCGAACTCGATGCCCTTCACAGCGGGGATGCCGAAGACGATGGAGGAAATACGGCCCTCCATGCCGTCAAACAGCGGTCCGCCCAGTCCCACGGGCAGACCCAGCACAGCACATTCCACGATGCCGCCAACGGAGTTACCCTCTGCCTTGGCGGCGGCGATCTCTGCCCGCATGGTCTCCCCTACGGCGTCATCTACCACCGGGAATGGCTTGTCTGCCGTGGAAACGGTCAGAGGAGTGACATCTTCCACCGAGCCGATGGAGGCGATGCGGCTGATGACTTCAATGCCCTGCTTTTTCAGCAATTGCAGGCAGATGCCACCGGCGATGCACAGGGGGGCTGTCAGCCGCCCGGAAAACGCGCCGCCCCCGGCGAAATCTGCGTGACCGCCGTACTTCACTCCGGCGGTATAGTCCGCGTGGCCGGGGCGGGGCACCACGGAAAGGCCGTCATAGTCCCCGGAGCGGGTGTTGGTGTTGCGGATGATGGCGGTAAGCGGCGCGCCGCAGGTGACGTTCCCCACCAGACCGGAAAGAAATTCCGGCTGGTCCGCCTCCTTCCGAGGGGTGGACCAATCGTTGCGGCCAGGGGCACGGCGGTCCAAAAACGTCTGAAGGGCCGCCATGTCGATGGTCTCCCCGGCAGGCAGACCCTCCAAGGTCATGCCGATGGCCGGGGCATGGGACTGGCCGAAGATGGTCAGATGCAGAAATTCTCCGTACCGGCTCACAGGCCCCCTCCTTTCAACGCGTCAAAATCTTCCCAGAAATGGGGGTAGGACTTGGAAACGCAGGCCATGCCCTGCACAGTGACCGGGCTTTCGCACAGACAGGCTGCCACGGCGGCGGACATGGCGATCCGATGGTCGCCGCAGGAATCGGCAATGCCGCCCCGCAGACGGCCCGTGCCGTGGATCAAAAGGCCGTTGGGCTGTTCCTCCACACTGCCGCCCAGAGCTGTCAGCAATTGAGCCGTGGTGCGGAGCCGGTCGGATTCCTTCAAACGGAGCCGTCCAGCGTTGAAGATCTGGGTGTCCCCCTCCGCCCCGGCAGCAGTGACGCACAGCACCGGGATCAGGTCGGGGATGGGGCCGGCGTCGATGGCCACGCCCTTCAATTCTCCCTGACGAACCGTCACGGAGCCGTTCTCCGTGGAAACACGCGCACCCATGGCGGCCAGAATGTTCAAAACGGCCCGGTCCCCCTGAGAGGAGGCCAGATCCAGTCCGTGAACAGTGACGCCCTCCGGGGACAAGGCGCCCATACACAGGAAGAAGGCGGCATTGGACCAGTCTCCTTCGGCGGTGAGACGGTCCGGGAAACGAAGGCGCTGTCCGCCGGGAATGTGCCACGTCCCCCCGGTTTTCCGCAGAGAGATGCCGCCCCGGCGGAGGGTGTCCTCCGTCATAGTGACATAAGCGGCGGATTCCAGTCCGCCGGTAACGGTGAGGGCGCTGCCCTCATTCAACAGGGGCAGAGCCATCAGTAAACCGGAAATGTATTGGGAGGACACATCCCCCGGCAGAGAAAACTCGCCGGGGCGGAGCCGTCCCCCGCAGTAGAGCAGGTCATGGTTCTGCCGGATGGTCATGCCGTGATCCGTTAGGACCTGATCCAGCGGATGCAAGGGGCGCTGCGGCAGCCGCCCTTCCATGTGGAACACGGCGTCTGCTTCCAAAACGCCGGTCAGCGGCAGAAGAAACCGTAGGGTGGAACCGCTTTCCTGACAGTGCAGATGACGGGTCCCCTGGGGCTTCTGGGTGATGGGCCGCACCGTCAGGTCCTCACCCCGAAGCCAGATCTCAGCGCCCAGGGCGTTGAGACAGTCCGCAGTGGCGGCAATGTCTCTGGAAATGCCACGGCAGCGGATTACCGTCTCGTTTTGGCTCAGAGCGGCGCAGATCAGCAGCCGGTGGGCCTGAGATTTGGAGGCGGGGATGTGAACGGCTCCGGTACGGAAACCGGGCTGAAGAATTTCGATCATCGCAGACCTCCCGCCTTCAGCCACCCGGCCACCTCGTCGGCCGGGACCGGCTCCACACGGCAATGGCCCACCCGCTCCGGTACGATGAACTTGGTCACATCGTCCGTGCGCTTTTTGTCGGCCGCCGCCGCCGCCAGAATATCAGTCAGGGGATAGTCGGTCTCTGTGGGGAGGCCATACCGCTCCAAAACGGCCAGCAGCCGGGGCAGCGTCTCCAGGGTGCAAAGTCCCTTTTCCACGGCGGCCCGGGTGATGATGGCCATACCGATGGCGACCCCCTCCCCGTGGAGCAGGGTGAAGCCGCTGCAAGCCTCTACGGCGTGGCCTACGGTGTGGCCCAGATTCAGCAGCGCCCGCTGGCCCCGGTCAAATTCATCACCCCGGACCACGTCCCGCTTCATGCCAACACACACGGAGATCACCCGCTCGAACTGCTCCCGCACCGGGGTTTCCTCCAGCTCCCGGAGAAAGTCCTCACTGTAAAGCATGGCGTATTTGATGATCTCGGCGCACCCGGCCCGGTATTCCCGCTCCGGCAGCGTATTCAGCAGGGATGGGTCGCACAGCACCAGAGAGGGCTGATAGAAGCAGCCCACCTGATTTTTACCGTGATCCAGATCTACGGCGGTCTTGCCCCCCACGGAGGAATCCACCATGGACAGCAGCGTGGTGGGTACCTGAATATAGGGAATTCCCCGCTGATAGGTGGCGGCGGCGAAGCCTGCCAGATCCCCCACCACGCCGCCGCCCAGCGCCACGAGGAAATCGCTGCGGGTGAAGCGGCGGTCGCAGAGGAAATTCAAAACCTGTCCGTAGGTGGAAAGATTTTTCTGCTGTTCCCCGTGCGGGAACAGGAAATGATCCACTTGAAATCCGGCGTCTGTCAGAGCTTTTTCGGCGGCAGCGCCGTAAAGGGCGAACACCGCGTCGTCAGAGATCACGGCGGCCCGGCGGCCAAGGCCCAGTTCCGCTGCCATGGTCCCCAGCCGGGTCAGCAGACCCGGCTCAATGACAACGTCATACTCGCGGGAGGCCGCGATATGGATGGTGGTCAACGGCCATCCACCTCCTCTTTTCGTTTCCGGCCCTCGTCCAGCAGACGGACAAGGCCGGGGAGATCGTTATGTACCATGGCATCCTGATACTGGCGCAGGTTTGCCATCAGGGTATCCAGCTCCGCCATGAGAAAGTCCTTGTTTTCCAGAAAAAGTTCCGCCCACATTTCCGGGGCCAGCCACGCTACACGGGTCATATCCTTGTAACTGCCAGCGGAGAAGCCCTTGTGCAGTTCCGCCGTGGGGCTTTTGATATAGGCGTTGGACACCACATGGGCCAGCTGGGAGGTAAAGGCGATCATCTCGTCATGCTGTTCCGCCGTGGTAATGGAAAACCGGCCAAAGCCCGCAGGAGCCAGCAGTTCCTTGACCCGACTCAGCAGGTCGATGTCATTGTGATCCGCCGGGACCAGCACCATAGGAGCGTTGTGGAACATGGTGGATGTGGCGTACTTGAAGCCGGAGTTGTGGGTGCCCGCCATGGGATGTCCACCCAGATAGGTGAAGCCGTATGCCTTCGCCAGCGGGAAGCAGGCGTCGCAGACCAGCCGCTTTGTGCCGCAGCAGTCGATGACCACCGGCTTCGGGCCGATATGAGCGCCGTGCTGCCGCAGATAGTCTACAGCGGCGGAGGGATAGACGGCGATCAGGATCAGGTCGCAGGAGGAAAGACTTTCCTCCGATAAGAGACCGTCCACCGCGCCGGAAAGAACGGCAAAGTCGAAAACGGACTGATCCGTGTCAAAGGCCAGGACTCTATGGCCTGCCTCGTGGTAGGCCTTGGCAAAAGAGCCGCCGATGAGCCCCAGGCCCACGATCCCGACGGTCATGCCGTCACGACCTTCCGGATCTCGCGGATCTTGCCCATCAGAACGTCAAACTGCTCAGGCCGCAGAGACTGCGCACCGTCGCACAGGGCGTGGATGGGATCGTTGTGGACCTCAATGATGAGGCCGTCGGCATTGCAGGCGGTGGCGGACATAGCCATGGGGGCCACCAGCCGGTTGATGCCGGTGGCGTGGCTGGGGTCCACGATGACCGGCAGGTGGGTCAGCTCGTGGAGCATGGGGACCGCCGCCAGGTCCAGGGTATTGCGGGTGTAATCGTCAAAGGTGCGGATGCCCCGCTCGCAGAGGATGACCTGTTCATTGCCGCTGGCCATGATGTACTCGGCGCTCATCAGCAGTTCCTTCAGGGTGTTGGCAAGGCCACGCTTGAGGAGGATGGGCTTGCGGAGCTTGCCCAGCTCCCGCAAAAGGTCGAAATTCTGCATATTCCGTGCGCCTACCTGCAATACATCCACATCCTCGAAGAGGGGCAGGTCCACCACGCTCATGATCTCGGTGACAATGGGCAGACCGGTCTCCTGCCGGGCGATCTTCAGCAGCTCCAGGCCTTCGGCCTTCAGGCCGGCGAAGTCATAGGGAGAGGTGCGGGGTTTGAAGGCGCCGCCCCGGAGCATATTGGCGCCGGAGGCCTTCACCGCCTTGGCCACCGCCACGATCTGTTCCTCAGATTCCACGGAGCAGGGACCCGCCATGACGCAGAAGTTTCCGCCGCCGATCTTCACATCGCCCACCTGCACCACGGTATCCTCCGGGTGAAATTTGCGGTTGCAGCACTTGAACGGCTCTGTGACCCGCTTTACGGAATCCACAATGTCGAGACTGGCTACCAGGTCCATATCCACCTTGGTGGTGTCGCCCACCAGTCCCAGAATGGTCTGGTACTCGCCCTCGGACACATGGATGTGCAGGCCCAGATTCTGGAGCCAATCCATCAGCTGTTCACGGCTTTCCTGGGTAACACCCGGCTTCAACGCAACGATCATAACGGTTTCCTCCTATAAATTGTTTTTGATGATAAGTGATGAATGAAAAAACGCCCCACAGGCGTAACCTGTGCGGCGCAAAAATCGGCTTGGGGGGCCCTTTTGATTGCAACACAAATTACCCTTACTATGCGTGCATAGTAAAGTAGTAATAGGTGAAGAACATAACAGAAGTCATAGTAGGTATCTCTCCTGATCTCATAAGGCTTTCCAAGATGGTTACAATGTAACACACCCGCAGACCCCTGTCAACAAAGGGCAACGAAAAAAGTACACAATTTTATCGGTTTAAAGCGGCCGTGATTCCCGGCGAAATCACAGAAGACGGGAAATCAAAGCTCCCTCCGGCCCTCCAAGGCCCGGGCCAGGGTCGCATCATCGGCAAATTCCAGATGGCCGCCCACGGGGATGCCATAGGCCAACCGGGTCACCTTGACCTCAAAGGGCTTCAAAAGCCGGGCGATATACATGGCGGTAGCCTCCCCCTCCGTGTCCGGGTTGGTGGCCATGATGACCTCCTCCACACCGCCCTGAGCCACCCGCTCCAGCAGTGGCTTGATGGCGATGTCATCGGGACCGACGTGGTTCATGGGACTGATGACGCCGTGGAGCACATGGTATTTGCCGTTGAACTCCCGGCCCCGCTCCATGGCCGCCACGTCCCGTGGGTCCGCCACCACGCAGATCACAGAGTTATCCCTCTTGGGAGAGGAACAGATGGGGCACAGCCCCCCGGCGGTAAAATTGCGGCATACGGGGCAGTAGGTGACGGTGCGCTTGGCGGTAACGATGGCGTCCGCAAACGCCTGAGCGTCCTCCTCCGGCAGGCTCAGTACATGAAAGGCCAGCCGCTGGGCGGTCTTTCCACCGATCCCCGGCAGACGGGCAAATTGTTCGACCAGCGCCTCCAGCGGCGCGGGAAAATACTCCATGATACGCTCCTTCATTATCTGCGGGGCAAGGCTCGCCGCCCTGCCCCGCAGCGGTTGTGTTATGCGGTATTTGAATCACTTTGCCCCTGCGGGGCAATCACCCTCTGCGCCTGGCAAAAATACCATGACCTACGCACCATGGGCTGCAGAAAATCATTTAAATCCATCCTACGTCAGGACATGTGACTGACGAAGAATACTCTGCACTCCGCAAGTGTGCGAGCATCCCACGCAAGCGAGATAGCGAATACCTGGCAACATTAGATTTAAATCATTTTTACCGCGACATGTGCGTGGTAAAAATACATTGACCTAAGCGCCTTGGGCGCGTTCACCAGTCCGTAGACTGGTGGTGGGGAATCTAAAGGGGGGATGAAATCCCCTCTTTAACCTAGATCCATGGCGAACAGGGCCGCCGCACCGCCGGTGTGGACAAAGGCGATGTGCTCCTGGCCGTCGAAGTAGCCCTCCTTCACCAGCATCAGGAATTTGGCCCAAGCCTTGCCGGTGTAAACGGGGTCCAGCAGGATCCCCTCCTGCCGGGCCAGTTCCTCGATGTAGGGGGTGTCCTCGGCGTTGGGGATGGCGTGGCCGGCGCCCACATGGTAGATCATCCGGAAACGGCTGTCCATGTCTGTGGGGACGGGCTGGCCCACCAGCCCGGCGGCTTCTTTCACCAATTCGGATACGATCTCCTCGAAGGGGTCGGTATCCACACCAAGACCTGTGGCCTTGGCCTGCGGGAGAAACAGGGAGGTACCCAGCACCAGACCGGCGGTGGTGCCGCCGGAGCCAGTGGCGGAGGCCACATGGCTGATCTCGATTCCGGCCTCCTTGGCCTGCTCCGCCAGTTCCCGGACGCACTCGGCGTAGCCGATGGAGCCCAGTGCCGTGGAGCCGCCCACGGGGATGATATAGCCCTTGTGTCCCTGGTTGGCCAACACCTCGCAGCGCTCACGCATCTCGGCGTAGATGTCCTCATAGCTGTCGGTGTCCATAAATTCCACCTGCGCGCCGAAAATATCGTCCAGCACCAGATTGCCCTTGCGGTCCGTG